>Ga0123355_10010111_pt1 | contig 14418 bp, 14 predicted proteins | sample TergutEmb28metaG_3_FD_89872 | JGI IMG/M metagenome (GOLD analysis project Ga0123355, IMG submission 89872) | Embiratermes neotenicus P1 segment gut microbial communities from Petit-Saut dam, French Guiana - Emb289 P1 | ecosystem: Host-associated > Arthropoda: Insects > Digestive system > Gut ...
AACAGGCAATTTAAGATTGGTCAAGAAGTTTTTCCTTGTTTTCTTAAATAGGCGGGAATATTTTTATCGATAGCTGGGACCTCTTCGACTGGGATTATAGGTTCAATTTCTTGAACTTGCGGAGCCTGGGAAGCAACTGGTGGTCGCATGTTAAGATTGCTGTGCGGAAACCCAGTTGCAATAATAACGACCTGAACTTCGTCGGTTAAATTAGGGTCAATATCCGCACCAAAAATAACGTTTGCACCTGGGTCAACGACCTGGCGAATTAGGTTTCCACAGTTACTGACCTCGTGTATGTCCAGGTCATAACCACCCTTTATACTTAGGATTAATTTTGTGGCACCGTTTATAGAAGTCTCAAGTAAAGGCGACTGGACCGCAAGACGAATAGCTTGTAACAACCTTCCCTCGCCTTTTGCTTTGCCAACACCCATGTGAGCGATACCACTGTTTCGCATAACGCTTTCTATGTCGGCAAAGTCAAGGTTAATATACATTGGAGTTATAATAAGGTCTGTTAACCCTTGAATACCTTGACGCAAGACCTCGTCGGCGATTCTGAAGGCTTCTAGCATTGTTGTTTTTTCTCGTGTATTCTCTATTAATTTTTGATTTGGAACAACAATTGTTGTGTCAACAAATTTTGATAGGTTCTGGATACCAATATCGGCGTTCAAAAGTCGATGAGCCCCCTCGAACTCAAAAGGCTTTGTAACAACGCCTATGGTCAATATTCCAAGCTGTTTTGAAATTGACGCGATAACGGGTGCCGCACCGGTTCCCGTTCCTCCGCCCATCCCCGCGGTTATGAAAACCAAATCTGCACCAATAAGCAATTCTTCGATTTGTGCTTTGCTCTCTTCTGCGGCACGTTGTCCGATCTCTGGATTAGACCCTGCACCGAGCCCTCGTGTCAACTTTTCACCAATTGCAAGTGTTTTGACCTCGGTGTTTTCAAACTTTCTTAGAACTTGTTTGTCTGTGTTAATTGCAACAAATTCACAACCACGGACCTTGTCCTCAAGCATTCTGTTGACTGCGTTGTTACCTGCACCTCCTGCACCAATAACAACAATCCTGCAAAATGGATTAGTAGCGTGTTCCATAAATCTCCTTTTTATCGTGCCTGTCTTGTGGCTATTCGAACTCTATTTAGCATTAGGTCAATTTCGATGTCTAGGCCGTCACTGAAATACCTGAATATTCCGCCAAGATTAAAGTTTCCACTTGCTCCCCCTTCGAGCGTTCCAAAAGATCGTGGAAAAGATGCACGCAACATATCCTGCCATGAAATAAATCCTTCAATTTGTTCATTCATTTCTTGTAATGTCAATTCGCCACCTGTGTATGCGTCACGAGCAGCTTCTAGCTCAGAACGTGTTGACGTATGCGTTGCCCCAGGTGCAAAACCACTTACACCATATACAAGCATGTCCATAACGTCACTTGCCGCACCAAGCAATGGTGTAGCACCACAATGTGTGAACGAATTTTCAACAGCAACTTCTCCAGTCTTGATAAAGTTTATAAACGCATACGCTGCATCAAGGTTTCTTGCCCTGCGTGGGATAACAAGCGAGTTTATCCAAAGGTTTGTTCCTGCGTCTGGAATATGAAAACCAACTTGGGAAGTTTCTTGAAAACCTTCTGATACGTTTAGGTATTTTGCAAACACCGCACTGACCGACCATTCTACACCGAACACTGCACGTCGGCTTGAGTTGGTTGCACTTGTCCCGGCGAACCTGTACATATCATTAAGCAACTGGTCAGGACCTTCAAACATTACGTCTCGTGGAAGGGCCATTAACACGCCATGTGCTATGTCACGGAGTTCCTCCATAGTCTCTTTATCAAACATGCCCTCGTCATTTCTTACACCAGAGAAAATCTCGTGCATAAGTTCGTCGTAGTATTCGTACTCGTCATCTTCGATATAACCAAGAAGTCTGTCTTGAAAGTATGCAAGTAATGCAACCGTATAGGTATCACGACCGATATTTTTAACGCTTTGTCTCCACGAGTTTTGGTTTGCATGTGTTTCCTCAAGCCAATTGTTCGTTGAGGTGTGTCTTTGTGCGAATAACGACCTCCAGCCATTCGCCACAACAAAATCGCTAAGGCCTTCAATTGAACGGTCATAAACAATGCCAAGTGTTCCGTACACGTATGGCACCGCAAAGTGAACGCCATTCGTGACCTCAAGCATTGCACTTGTTATATATGGATCAATTACGTCTGGGTTAAATGCCCTGACAGGACCAGCAGCGGTTGGAACTAGTGTTGTTAACTCGGGCAACCTGTGTAATTCAAGCGGCTTTAACAAGTCATTGGCAATCATTTTTTCTACCATGTATTCTGATGGGACGACAAGGTCAAAGTCGGCACGGTTACGACTCATCATTCTGTGAAGGTCCTCGTTGTCGCTGAACAAATTATAGTCTACTCTGAAACGACTGTCCCCACTTTCAATTCGCCATTGACGTTGGAACTCTTGAACAAGGCTCCTGTCCATAAAGTAATCCCAGTTCCTAATGCGAAGGATACTGCTTCTTGGAGTACGTGTTAACACGATACCCAATATAACACCAGTCGACACGAGAACTACGGCCAAACCAATTGCCAGAATTTTTTTATTCGCAGCAATAAACCCTTTAAATTTGTTTGACATCAAGACACCTCCTTTAATTAAATGATTTTATCAACTATCTTTTAATTTGTCTAGTATATTTTTTGCGACGAGATGTGAAAAAATATAGTGCGATAATAACGATTATAACAAGGATAGTTTTTAGTGTTGCAAGGGCTCGAAACGCCGCCAAATTATGGGCACGCATATTGTATATAACGGTTGGCAAAGTGACAATGCTGTCGGCATTAGTGTGAGATGTTATTATAAAATCGTTCATGCTGAATGTAAACCCAAGTAAAAATGCAATGATCATTGCTGGCATAAGTTGCGGGACGATTATTCCCCAAAAAGCACGTGCAGGCGTTGCACCAAGGTCTTGGCCTGCCTCGAACATATTTGGGTCAAGCGATTTAAGTTTTGGAAGGACAATTATCGCGACTATTGGAAGTGCAATAAGTGTGTGCGAGATTATCAACATAAACCAACCCATATTAAATATACCGAGTGCCGCAAATCCAATCCCAAGTCCAAATGCCAAGATTATATCAGCGGTAACAAGCGGAACATTATTTGCAAGAAGGGTAAATTTTCTTGCCCTTGCCGACATTTTCCATATCGTTAAACATGCCATAGTTCCAATAGTGGTCGCCAAGAGTGATGAGATAACGGCGAGGATAAGACTGTTCCATACGGCCGGCATAATATCAGGGTGAGCAAACAAATCCCGATAAAGACCAAACCCAAAGTCAAATCCACCGCCCATAACTGCATTAGTCGAAAACGAGTAAACAAGAATTATGGCTATCGGAGTATAGATTATTGCAAGAACAAACCCAATCAAAATACCAAAAAAGATTTTTTGTTTCAAAGCAGGCCTCCTCTTTTCGTTCCAAACTTGCTTAATCGGTCTGTGATGAACAACGCACTAAATATAACAACAAGCAACGCCATAGACATAACCGCCGCCTGACCAAGCTGTGGCTGCGACATTCGGAGTAAGTTATTTATTTGCTGACCAATCATAAGTGTTTCGTTAGTTCCAAAAAACGAAGCCAAAAAATAATTGGATAACGTAGGTATAAATGCAAATAAAAAGCCGATGACTGCCCCGGGCAAGGCCAAGGGAAACACAGTTGTCTTGAACGTTTGCCAAGGCGATGCACCAAGATCATACGAAGCCTCGAGATACGTACTTGAAACATTGCTCATTACTATATAAATTGGAATTATTGCAAGCGGCAAAAACTCTAAGACAAGCGATATAACAAGCGGCGTCAGCCCAATTGAACTTATACCAACAAGTTGAAAAAATTGTTGCAAAGCAAAAGCCCTAAGCATCAGGCTTATCCACATAGGCAAAATAAATAAAAGTAATATTACTCTGCCCCGCCTAAACCCTGTTATCGTCAAACCATACGCGATTGGGTACGCTATTAGCAGACAAATAACCCCTACAAGGGCTGCGATCCAAATTGATCTCCACAAGATATTAATGTTCGCAGTCGAAAAAGCGTTACGAAAATTATCAACCCCGCCACTAAACATTTCGAAAATCAAAAGGACAAGGGGAAATCCCACCACAAGAATCAAGAAAACAAAGAAAGGTGCAATGAACATTTTTTTATTCAACGGTTACCACCTCCTCTTTAACAACCTCGATCTTGATATCCTCGAGATTGAACTTTATACCAACGCGGTCGTTAATGTCCCATTCGTCTTTTGTTTGAACAATGAATAAATCATCGGTTTCTGTCCAAACTTTTACGTAATAATATGTTCCTTTGTAAAGTGTGTGGGTTACGGTTCCTTTAATCTTACTGTCATCTGGGTCATCGGTAAGCTCGACCTTACTAAACGGAATTCTTGCAATTAATGGTGTCCCTTTTTCTATCTCGAACTCTCCTACCACGTCAAAATATGTGCCCGCAATTTTTACCGAGTTATCGCTTTCCAGTTCCGTTTCAAATTCGTTTATTGTTGCTTCCATAGTCATAACATGAATTGCATCCGGCTCAATTTCAAGTTCAACTGTGCTGTCTACCTTGTGCTCCTTGAGCGTTTGAATCGTGAATTGATATTCCCCGACAAGGACCTCGAGCTCGTAAACCATACCAACAAAGATACATGAAACCACTTTACCCGTCAGTTGACCTTTTGCCCTGATGTTGATATCTTCTGGACGAATTACAACGTCAACGGGTTGGTTCCTTGCAAATCCCTTGTCACGACATTTAAAAGTTTGCCCCAAGAATTTAACCTGGAAGTCCGCAATCATTGTTCCGCCCAGAATGTTGCTTTCGCCAATAAAATCGGCAACAAATGCATTTGATGGCTCGTCATATATTTGTTTTGGGGTTCCTACTTGCTGAATCTGGCCGTCGTTTATTACAACAATGGTGTCCGACATCGCCATGGCCTCTTCTTGGTCGTGTGTTACATAAAGAAATGTAATTCCAACTTCTTTATGCATTCGACGAAGCTCGGTCTGCATTTCCTTCCGCATTTTAAGGTCGAGTGCCCCAAGTGGTTCATCAAGCAGTAAAACACGCGGTTCGTTCACAATGGCACGTGCAATTGCAACACGCTGTTGTTGCCCGCCTGAGAGGCTGTCTACATCACGATGTCCAAAGTCGTCAAGGCCAACTAATTTTAATGCCTTGTCCACCTTTTCCTTGATTTGTGGCTTTGGCACTTTTTTTAACTTTAATCCATAAGCAATATTACCAAATACATCCAGATGCGGAAACAATGCATATTTTTGAAAGACCGTATTCACGGGACGCTTGTGCGGAGGCACAGCGGTCATGTCCTTACCTTCAAGCATTATGCTGCCGCTTGTGGACTTTTCAAAACCCGCAATCATACGCAAGATCGTGGTTTTACCACAACCCGAGGGACCAAGTAATGTTACGAATTCACCTTTTTTAATTTTCAAATTCACATCATCAACTACGGTTTCTTTTGCAAAAACCTTTACCAGGTTTCGCAACTCGATAATCGTTTCCAAAGATTTTTTTTGCATGAATTATAATACATGTTAATGAAAATTTGTCAAATACTATCTATTAATGAAAAGGATTTTATTCGCCGTTGCTGTTATAATTTTTCTCTCTGGGTTTGCCGGAATTGGAAACGAGTTAGCTGTTCTTGATATGGCACTTGAAAAGATTCGAAACTCCCCCGCTGTTGAATTGCACACGACTGGAACGTCAACCGGGACTGCGGCGGGACCCTTGCAAGTTGCATCGCACGCAATCATCAACTTCAATAAAGAAATTTATAAGCTTAATATCGTCAAAAGTAACTCGACTGGATTACTTGGAAAGCAAATAAATGACACAGCAACGCGCGCAAAGCATGTTTACTACAGGCAAGGCGACGAGAACATTCGCATTCAAGAGAGAACACACAGAAACGCGGTAGATGAAAACCTTGCGCCCGACTTTGCGAACACAGAGGTAACCATCATGTCAAGGCAAGAGTTCGAGGATAAATTTCAACGCGATATCTTTGAATTTTTTTACTATGATGTAAGTCGTAAATCAGTCGCAAAAGTTACGGAAAAACTATCGTTTAACAAAAAAGAACGCACTTGGTCGTTTTGTCTTCTTATGAAACCTGAGGTAGCGGCAAGACTAAGCAAACTAGAAGCCATGGCCACGGGCGGTCTTGCCCAGGTTGATTATACACGGTTGGAACTCTCGTTCGTTCTTGATGAAAACATGCGGCTTCTTACAATCAAATCTGATGGAGTGTATGTTGCAAAACTTTCACCGCCTGCAAATGTTTTTGGCGATCAAAAAACCAAGATAGTCTCGACCACAACAATCAAATATTACGACAAGGCCCAGCCCATAAAAAGTCATTGACTAAACATGATCAGATGATATATAATATAATGTTTCGTGTTCCAAACTTGGGGTCTTAGCTCATCTGGTAGAGCGACTGCCTTGCACGCAGTAGGCGAACGGTTCGAGTCCGTTAGACTCCACCAAGACACGGAACATGAAAACTAGGGGTGTCGCCAAGCATTGTAAGAACCTGACTTTGTCAGAACCTTGCCGCTCGGCTTGCCCTGTGAATACAGGGGTGTCGCCAAGCGGTAAGGCATCAGACTTTGACTCTGACATGCGTAGGTTCAAATCCTGCCACCCCTGCCAATTTTCTAGAGCTCCTATAAAGCCAAGCTTCTTTTTAAGCATGAATGTTGCCTACTCAAATTTGCTTTTTGATAAAACGATAATATCGTAAAATGAACACAGTTGAATTTTGTGCTTCCTAGATTTTTTTTCATCTCTTTAAGAAAGAAAACTCTTTCACTTTCACTTAATTGCGAATAGACACTGTACAAGTCACGAGCATTCATATATATCATCAATTTTTCTTTGTAAAAAATTTCCAGCACCCATTTTCTATGTTGTTTGCACAATTTAGACAAGCCAACACTTTTTCCAAAAATTCTTTTCAAAATTGTATCAAGCCGCATGGGAATTTTCTTGTTGTACCTATTACGAATATCAATAATCGCCTTGCTATATTTCTCTTTATCCAAAAATTCCTGCGGTCTGTAACAATTATGAATTGCCAATTCCTTAACTGTTAATAATTCAGTTTTGTATATGTTCAAATTTAGTCCAAGAGCGTTCAATTCTTTTGAGATGCGGAGAGTGATGTCATTTATATGCTTATCATCTTTTAAGAAAATTATTTGGTCATCGGCATATCGCACATATTCAGCGTTGTACTGGTCGCAAATTGTTCGTATTTGTTCATCGTAATTTTGTAAATATAAGTTTGCCAATAATCTTGACTGATCACCGAATTCTGTTTGTGGTAATCCAACACTCTTTGGTTTGTAGTTGTCTACTGTTTTGTTCCAGTATTTCAAGAAGTGCATTAGGTAAGGAATGAGCCACAGCCTGCTTTTATCTACCGATTTGTAAAGCATATTTTCTAAACTATTCAGATTAATGCAATCATAATAATTTGCAATATCAAATTTCAAGGCATATTTGAACTCGCCCGAATCTGCAAACGATCTCGAAATGCGAGAAAACTCTTTCCAATTTCTCACCCATTCCACAGGAGAATAACTGCCAAAAACATATTCAATTTCAAGAATATCATCTTCTTCCTGTTGCTTTAACAAATTACCCAAACGCCAACCACCAAAAGTATTTCTTACTCTGTTGCCTGCAATGTCTTCTTCGAGAACCTTACAAATGAAATAATAAAAACACTCGTCACGAATACAGAGTATAGGTATGATTCTTGCAACAAATCTACTTTTTGGTAAATACACATACGACATGGGTGAACTAGGTGTGTAGTTTGAATTTATTAAATCCAGGTATAGAGTTTCAAGGACTTCGGTGAACTGGTCTTTACTATTTGCTATTTGCTCTCGTGGGTATATACTTTCCTTGATTATTTTTTTGTAGACGCTGTTCGAAAATACACTCATGAAAGATGCTTTTGTAACGTTGAAATTCATCATAACATTATAGCAAAGATATAATTTAAACTCAATAGTTAATCCACTTGCAAAAAGTATATGCTGTGTGGTATTATCCTGCAAAGTGCTTAAATTAATAAACAGATTTATAAAGCAAACGAAATTGAAACAATCGATTATTGTTGACATAAACGCTTCTTTTAATATCGAAACCGACGAACATGGCAATGAAACTCCTGAAAGTTTTGTTGCAAGAATGGATGCTTCGCAATCAATGATGGGAAAATTGTTCGAGCTCGACAGCAGAATTACCATCAAAGGGTATGAAGAGTTCCCGCAAGAAAACTATGACCAGGCCAAGGCAATTATTGCAAAAAAGGAAAATCGCAAACTACGACGTGACGCCGTTGCACAATCAAGAGCATCCAGGGCCAAGCATGGAACACCCATAGCAAGAATGGAACAACTCGCTGCTGAAAAAATTAAGATACTTGATGACAAATGCGTTTAAACATCTTTGAATGCCCTTGGTCGTTTGGATGAAGCCCATCCTCTAGATCGTCCAAGTCAAGCAAATCAAAGACTTTTATAAAGAGAAGTTTTTGGTCGGTACAGGCCCTTTGAATTACTTCGTCAAATTTAATTATCTTTTTGTTAAAATAACTCTTAAACATATTAATACTCTTTGAAAGTCTGTTTACTACTTTTAATTCATCTACCGGTGTTAATCCTACAAAAGTTATATCACTTGTGATTTTTTTTGCCTTTTCAATTAGCTCCCGAATATTTTGTTCGAATTGCTTTATGTCCGTTCGATCCTTGCCTTCGATGTCTTGTGTGTCGTTTATCCCTATTGCAAAAATGACTTTTGTTTCCCTTCCAGGCACGTATCTCGCCTGGCATTCGGCATCAAAGCGATCGAGCGTTCCTTTTGTGACTTCCCCACTCCTTCCCAAGTTGAACACCTCAACATCAAAGCCGGTTAACTTATCAAGATAAAGCCTTAGCCTATTTACCCAACCACCAACTGTTTGATCACAGAGTCCATAAGTAATACTATCGCCAAAAACAAGAATACTTTTCATAGTTCACCTCAGTTCCAGTTTAGCATTTAATAAATTAAAAATCAATTGCCAAAATTTAATTTATTTGTTAGTATTATGTATGAGAGAATTCTTTTTTGACAACTCGTTAAATGACGAACTTAGGGCACTTAGCACCAATTCAAGAAGCCTAACCTCGGATGAGAAAATTGTCATCAACTATCACCTTGCGGGCCTGTCCGATGCAAAGATCAGATTAATCCTAGGAAGGTCTTATCCGCAATTTCTTCATATAGAGAACTCGATTCTTGCAAGGCTTGAAAAGCAACGTAACAAATCCGTTGAAGCAAAACCAAAGCCAGCCGTTGTTTTACCATTGATAGACAACCCCGGCTCAATATCTATCTCGTTTAATACAAAGGAACTTGATGAGAAAGAATTTTTCGTGATCAAGCATCGCCTTGAATCTTTGTCAGTTAAATCTATTGCCGAGCTCGCACTTGAAAAGGGAGTAAAGCTAAGTGAAACAAAAATTCGCGAGTTGGAAAAATCGGCACTATTGAAACTTGGTAACCCAAATTATAAACTGGTCAAGTAAAATCAAGACAAATTCGTCCAAGCCTCCCCTCGCGAAAATCTCCAAGGATTGCACGGGCAGTTTGCTCGTCGTCTTGCTTGCCGCGTCGATGTTTAATCTCATCAAAACAAGTTGTTCCAAAGCGTTTTATAATTGCCTCGTCCCCAACCCTACTCATTAAAATCTTAGCAAGTTCGACTATGTCAACAACATCACCCTTTATCGATCCAATAAAGCAAAGATTCTGGGCCACTCGCTGATTGTCAAGTTTTGGCCACAATGTTCCCGGCGTATCAAGGACCCAAAGCAAGGATTCGTTCGTTGCGACCCATTGCTTTGTTCTTGTGACACCAGGCCTATCCCCGGTCTTCGTCTTGCCTTTTTTCGCAAGATTGTTTATGAGGGTAGACTTTCCACTGTTTGTCACGCCGATTACAATGGCACGAATTGGTCTTGTTATGCCTTTTGCTTTTGCAGCTGCAAGTCTTTCATGAAGAAGCTTGTTAAGCCCCGAAACAATTTTTTTACTTGTTCCACTGACCCGACTGTTCAACGTTATCACTGTTCCCTTTTGATGCTTTCTGAATAAATCCAAAGTTCCATCTGGGGCAAGGTCGATTTTGTTCAAGACAAACAAGACAGGCTTTCGCATCAATAACTCGTTAAATCCAGGGTTCAGGCACGACAAAGGTGCCCGTGCATCAAGAACGTAAATAATCGCATCACAAAGCCTAATATGCTCTGTTATTTGATCCATCGCCCTCTTCATGTGCCCCGGGAACCAGTTGATAACTAAATCGTCCATGCAATATCATACCACCAAACCCCTGTTTTCACTATCGATTTTGATGGTGGTTTAAATTGTCGAAATAAAACGCACCTAGATTCGCACCTAAGTTTTCCTCTTTTAATTTCTCGCATATATCTAATCAAACTTCAAGTTATCCTGTGAAACATTGGATCATCAACGAACTCAGCGAGGGTCATGTCGAACCCACTTGCTAATAGAGAAGAACTATACGCTGACTCCTATCATTACATCTGATACTAATTCAGCAGGTTCGCATAGTAGACAGTTTACGATCGTGATTAACTAAACTTATGGCGATTCCTATCCAAACCCAAATTGACACACCATCTGTGGTTGTAGTCATGGCAAAAGTCTATTATATTGAATATTCTTTCATGTTTTGGCCCGGTCGTTTTGGTTGCTTGAAGAACTTTGCGTATTGTTTAAGGAAATAAACTTTGTCTTCATTATTATTGTAGACCAAGTCGGCAAGGTCAAGGCCATTTTGAAAGTTAATTTGCCCGTCTTGATTTATTTCGTTTTTCATTGAATGCAATTTGCGATCAACAATATCCTGGTCAAAGTTAGGGTCTTTGCAAGCGGTCAACATCTTTCCAAAGAAATTAAGATTATTTTGCCAAACAACTGGATTAAGTGTTCCGTTAGGGCATCGAAATTCAATGGTATCTTTTTCGTCATATCTTTCTACATTATCCAAACTCACCGCAAAGCCACGCTTCATGTGATTCCTGGCTTTAAAAAGAAGCCTGTCATAGCAATACGTTGACTTAAGAGAGCCTAGCTTTGGATAAATTCTAGATGCTATCGACCCTGCAAACCGATGCATACCTTTTCTTGCCCCATATTTGTCACCATACGCAAAACGCAAAATCTCTTGTTCATAGGCCACCCATGTTTTAATAAAATTAAAAAGTGCCTCATAACTTCTGCCTATAATTTGTGACCCGATATGAATATGTCCGCCCGTTTTATTTCCTGTGCCTGCACCGCTTTGTCTGAGTAAATTACAAACATCACTCAGAGCACTGTATGATTTTTTGACATCTTTAAGGATTGGGGAAACGACTTCTCCCCCCAAAGAGAGACTTTCACTAATATACAAAGAACACGACCCATCATGCACCACATTCCACGATGCCCCATTTATGCCATCTTTGATTTTCTTTCGCCGTGCATGAGTAAACTCAATTTCCATACCAAATGTTGTGTCTTCTGGAAGACCGAGGATTTCTCGAATAAGAAGTGGTGACATTTCAAGTTCAATAAGCAACTCGGCAAGGTCCGATCCACGAAGCCTTGTTAATTTGTTATTTTGCTTCAGGTCAAGCACAGTCAAGTTTTCATGTATCATAACTGTCCTCCTAGTAATTCATAGTTTCGCTTTCTAATTTCAAGCTTTTTTGTCAACTCTTTTTTCTCTTGGCTCCCATGAATATATTTAAGCTTTGTTGAACCAATATTATCCATCATACTGTATCCGTTTGTTCTGCGAAGATACAAAGGACAACCTATCCCTGTTATTAAAACAAGCGACTGTAATAACCCACCTTTTATGTTTTTAAATGTTGACTGTCTGCGAGTCGTTGTGACGCCATCATTCCTGCCGACAAGGGTTGCCTCGACAAGGCGAAAATTATCGTCCATGGACTCGGGACTTGGTGCGGCTTCTTGTGTTTCTTGCCTGATTCGTGGACTACCAAACAACTCCGTTTTTTCATCAATGTCTTGGTTTCGCACGATGCCTTCTATAATCTCTTGGGTCATGCTTTGCCTTTGCACGTCACTTATAGGAAATATCTTGACAGTGCGTTCAAACAATCCATCATCATTATCTTGCCAGTTCCCAAATACGCGTACTTCATTATTCCTATTTATATCACCCCATCTTGTTCTTTCCGTGGGTTCTTCTTGGTCGGACCTGATACTCATTAAATACCCTTGCGTAATGGTTTCGTAATGCGGAACAAATGGAATTGCACCAAGGTCGCTTGCATGTCCCAGGCCTGCCGCCAATGCACCCGCGACCAAATATGGGGCAACACCACGCAAAATATTTCGCCCGATAACCAATTTACAAAGTAATTCTTTTTTGAATTTATGCCAACCTTCACATTTTACTTCGGCTTCAAGTGCATCAATCTCCTTTTTCAAAGGCCCAAGCAATTGCTTGTTCAGTTTTGCTTTTCTCTCGTTCTTATCTACTGACATTTTCTATGATAATTATACCATAAACCCCGCTTGATGTCAATATGTCCTAATTATTTACCAAAAAGCCAATAAACTTGCGTCCTTTAAAGGTAAGTTGTCCAACGTCACCTTCCTTAATCAACCCAAGTTGAAAATCGGAAAGTCTAAATTCCTTGTGCTCTCCATTTTCAAGTTCAAATGTAACAAACCATAAGACAAAAATATCACCATCTTCTAGATCTTCTCTAAAGTCACCGGTTGCACCATCAATCATTTCGCACATGCCGATCACTTTTGCAATCTTTGTTTCTGTTGGCTTTCTTCTAAAAAACATTGGTGGGTCACCTAGGACTTGAACCCAGGACCGACCGGTTATGAGCCGGTTGCTCTAACCAACTGAGCTAGTGACCCGAAGTTGAACCGCAAGTGGTCGGGGTGGAGAGACTCGAACTCCCGGCCCCCTGGTCCCAAACCAGGTGCGCTACCAAACTGCGCTACACCCCGAAACCACGAATTTCTTATGCGATTCAACATTATTATACACTATTTTTTCTTGCTCTGCAAGGACTTATTTTGATTTGACCTGAAAACGAATACCGTTGATGCAATCATGACAATGGCAAGTGCAGACCCACCGATTATCGCAACAAGTATCCAATTATAGTCACGTAGCCTAAGCGTTATCGTTGCATAAACGTTGTAGTGGTTCTCGCCACCCGGAAGGTAGATATCAACTCTTGCTCTGCCTCGCGTTTGCACCGCATCGGGGTCAACCCATCTCCATCCATCCGGAAGCGATATGTTACTTAGTGTGCCGTTTGGCCTGAATACCGAGCTTATGCTTAGTGGTGGTGAAGCTTGCAAACTTGCCCTACTTATATTTACAAACACATCTCCTTTGATTTCATAAAAATGCGAATCCTCACCAACCAGGCTTACGTTGACAAGAATATCTTGACCAACGTTGGCACTTTGTGTTCCGTGCGAAACAACATGGACATCATGTCCTGGCAAGATACCGTTGACGTGTAGATCAACAATGTTCGTTCCATTGAACAAGCGATCAATTGCGTTAACAACAAGCGGGATTATAAAGTCGTTACGCTCGACAATAACAAATCCATCCCATCCTGCATCGCGATAGGCCTGGGTTGTGCCTTGGGGGACATAGACCGTTATTGAACTCCTGTTTAACCCTGCAAATGCTGTTGCATCAATCGTTTGCGGGATTGGGCGTCTGTTCTCCATCACGGTCAACGATGTTGCACCTAGGAATGCATATCTACCAATTGTTGCGATTCCGTGTGGCAGCTTGATCGTTTGAACAACGTCATTTCCATTGAACGCATAATTTAACACCCTGGTCTCGGTGTCCTTTAGCTCGACAATCGGGTTCACAGAGCCACGCGGTTGAAACGTCTCTCCGACAATATGTACCGCCATTCGTCGGACAAGCTCCGAGGAACAAACTGCACAAAAGTGTGGCCGCCCCGCAGGCCCCATCAAGCACTGGGTATGCGGCACGGCAAGGTCTACCGCATTTCCTGATGTAAACACATGAAATACTATAGGCCCACGGTTTGCACCCCCGAAGGTGTGGCTTCCATGCCCTATCCAATGATTCCATCGCATGTTTGGCCCTTGGTTATTCAAATGGGTCATGTTTGGTCGCTCTCCCCTGTTTGCACCGGAGTGTTCGTCGCCGAGGGA
>Ga0123355_10010112_pt1 | contig 14416 bp, 12 predicted proteins | sample TergutEmb28metaG_3_FD_89872 | JGI IMG/M metagenome (GOLD analysis project Ga0123355, IMG submission 89872) | Embiratermes neotenicus P1 segment gut microbial communities from Petit-Saut dam, French Guiana - Emb289 P1 | ecosystem: Host-associated > Arthropoda: Insects > Digestive system > Gut ...
ACTCTTGAAACAAGGAATAAAAAGAATCAAAAACGGCTTTCTCTCTGTGTTCTCTGTGCCTCTGTGAGAAAATTTATATTTTATACAGGTAAATAGGCGTGTTCAGTAATTCGCTTGTGCCGAATTTTCGAGTGAAAATTGTGCTAGGCTAGGAGCGGAAAGGCGGTGCAATGGAATTATCGAACACACCCTAATAATGAAACTCAAATATTATCGAAAACTACGGTGGAGTTGAGGTGAAAATTATCTGCAAATATAGAAAAGTGTTATTACTAGCTACTTTGCTAATCGCGGCATCCTTTTTGAGTGGCTGCGGGCGTGACAACCCTGTGCCAGAGAGGACGGTAATGCGAAATTTACAACGTCAGTTTCCAGATGGCAACTTCGAAACTTATGACCTAACTTCCAGACGTGTACCCGCATTTCCTTACTTTCATTTCGATTTTAGAAGAGACGCATACGATGTTCATGTTATAAGATGCTTGGACTACGACATAACATTTACCACGTTAAATGGGCGTGATAACACATATCTTGCAAGGCTTTTTTCACATCACATGACAACTTGGAACAATCAATTTACAGACGCGTTAAGTAATACGATTTCAAATATTTATGCAAACAGTAGCAACCCGCGTTCCACTATACATTTTCTTACCGATGGCCTAGGTGAGAGGTCTGTTCGGGGTTCACATCTAGACATTCGCTCTATTGAAGGGTCACATATATGGCTTAGAGATATAGCATCATTCGAGGAGGGTTTTACCTCCATTTCGCACTATGAAGGCGTTGGAGGGGTGTTCTTCGACATTTCGTATAGCCTTTATTTGAACACAATGGACATTGACGCAGAACTGGAAAGCATAAAAAAGTTGATTCAAGAATTTGTGTTGCCTTTCCACAGTTTGGTTAGCGTAGAAGACCGGCGAACCGTAATGCGTTTGCGCGTGAATTTTATAAAACTCGATTCAAATAACGCAGAGCAAGATATACTGCTCGGCAGGTTTGAATGGATACATGATTCCATAGCCGATGAAAAGCTAGAAAACCTTGCAAGTTTCCACCTGCTTAATTATTTTGAAATAGCTACAATCCATGATTATTTCACGCTTTTCAACAATGACGATGTATGTTTTGAAGGGCATAATTTGGTTGGCACGTGGGGAAATCGAAATCAAATTTTTAGGCGGTATCATTTTAATGCAGACGGCACGGGCAGAAGTCATGCTGCTTCTACAGGCGAGCCAGAACGTTTGTGGCAGATAGCAAATGATGAAGGACAGGACTTTATTTGGCGTATCTCGGACGACGATTATTTACATATTACTTTTGGTGGTGATGTTGTTTGGACACAAGTACCACACCACTCACGCATTAACGATATCTATATTGTCCGGTCCACCTGCAGAATCATGCCGCTTGCAATAGACGGAAATGTTATCGAATTAGAAGTGCCAAGGCGCAGAGGCGGCAATTATGTATTTGATAAAGTAAGCTATACGCGTGTTGAATGGCCGCAATACTTATACGGTTCATGGTCATGGGAAATGGATTCAACTTGGGTAACAACTATGAACGCTGATGGCACCGGACGCAGAGGCCTTCCTGATGACATACTGGAATTTAGATGGATTATAGATGCTGAAACTCGCCAGTTATGGATAGTGCGGCCTGATAGCCGCAGAGAGAGCTGGTCGTATGAATTAGATGGCGATGTTCTTATACTAACTAACTGGTTTAGGGAAGATGGACAACAACAAAGTCAGTTGTTCAGGTATACGCGGGTTAGATAATGCTTACGCCATGCCAAACAAGCATTTTTTAAGAAACCAAAACCTTTACACGAGACCTATACAATCGTGTAAAGGTTCTGGTTTCGTGTTCATGTACCGTACTACGGGTGCAAACATAAAGCGAAATATTTTATACATACCGCTCTATGCTACAGATTCATATGGAAATCATATCCGTGTAGAACTAAATCCCAGAACATAGGCTATTTAGGGCTTCCTGTAATTGTATCAAAATTGTAGTGAAACCAGGCTTATCCGGCTAGCATTTCACTTGAAATACTTACCAAGGCCGCCCCTTGCTTTACATAATCGTGCGTAGCCGCTAAGTGCACCCTTTATTTTGGATTGTGGTATAATGCTTGCAAAAAGGAGGCCTTTCATGACCATCAATACCAAATGCATCCACGGAAGCACAAAAAAATACGATACCACAGGTGCCGTCAGCGTACCAATCTTTCAATCAGCAGTATTTTCCTACCCCGGAGTAGGGGAGACAACAGGCTTCGACTACTCGCGCCAGCAAAACCCAACCCGCGAGTATATCGAGGATATTATCGCCAATTTGGAAAACGGCATTGGCGGCTTGGCATTTGCAAGCGGAATGGCGGCAATCACCCTTACCATGGAGCTGTTCTCGCCGGGGGACCACATAATTTTATCGGACAACCTGTACGGCGGGTCGTATCGCTTGTTTTATCAGATATACACAAAAAATAACGGCCTCTCGTTCACACTGGTAGACGCAGGTGATATTTCCGCAATCGAAAAGCAAATTACCCCAAAAACCAAGGCCATTTTTATCGAAACCCCCAGCAACCCCGTTATGCATGTTACAGACATCGCCGCAGTTTCGGCATTAGCAAAAGCCCACGACCTGCTTGTTATTGCCGACAACACATTTCTTACACCGTATTTCCAGAAGCCTCTAGACCTTGGGGTGGATATCGTCGTGCACAGCGGCACAAAATTTTTGGGCGGCCACAACGACACTTTGTCCGGCTTTTTGGCGTGGAGCAACCCGGCCTTGTCCGATAAACTCCGCTTTTTGCATAAATGTACCGGGGCCTGCCTTTCACCATTTGATAGCTGGCTTATGATACGCAGCATCAAAACCCTGTCAGTACGTATGGACAGGCACGAAGAAAACACGCGCCGCATAGCAGAATGGCTGTCTAACCAGCCGCGCATTAGAAAGGTCTATTATCCCGGTCTAAAAACCCATCCGCAATACGAAATATCTTGCCGCCAGGCAACAGGTTTTGGCGGGGTTTTGTCATTTGAAGCAGAAAGTGCCGAAGCGGCTTTAAAAATTTTGGGCGGCGTGCGCATCATCCAATTTGGCGAAAGCCTTGGTGGTGCAGAAAGTCTGCTGACATATCCGGTTTTGCAAACCCACGCAGACATTCCTAAAGAAGAGCGGGAAGCCAAGGGCATTACCGATAAATTAATTCGTCTTTCCGTTGGGCTTGAAGACTATACAGATCTAACAAATGACCTAGATAGGGCGATAAACTCATGAAATACAATTTCGACGAAATAATCGACCGCAGGAACACGAACAACCTAAAACATGACTTCGCAGTTAAACGCGGCAAGCCCGCCGACGTTATTCCCCTTTGGATTGCCGACATGGACTTCCAGGCACCACCTGCTGTAGTTGATGCGCTGGTAAAGGCCGCGGCTCACGGGATATACGGCTATTCTGAAACCGCGGAAGAATACGACAGCGTTTTGCAATCCTGGTTCAAACGCCGCTTCAACTGGGATATTGACTCCAAATGGAATCTAAAAACCCCGGGTGTTGTCACGGCACTTCATATTATTATCCAGGCGTTAACAAAACCGGGCGAAGGTGTTTTAATTCAGCAGCCCGTTTACCCGCCGTTTTATTCGTCAATAACAACTACGGGTCGCACGCCCGTCATAAACCAGCTTGTTTACCAAGGCAACACATATGTAATAGATTTTGACGACTTTGAAGCCAAGGCCAAAACCGCGAAACTATTTATTCTTTGTAGCCCGCACAACCCGGCTGGGCGTGTGTGGACAAAGGACGAGCTAATCCGAATGGGTGATATCTGCCTTAAGTATGGCGTAACCGTTGTTGCCGACGAAATTCATGCCGACCTTGTTTTTGACGGACGCAAGCAGTATGTTTTTGCGGATCTTAAACCGGAATATTTGGATATTACCGTAACATGCACCGCGCCAAGCAAGACGTTTAATATTGCGGGCTTGCAGCTTGCCAATGTTCTTATCGCAAACGAAGAGATGCGCACCGCATGCCAAAAGCAATACACCGCAAACGGCTTAAGCCAAAGCAATTTAATGGGCATTGCCGCGTGTGAAGCCGCATACAAACACGGCGACGACTGGCTGGACGAGCTTCTTATATACCTGACTGACAACCGTGATTTTATGCAGGAATACCTAGCGCGTGAACTACCCCAAATTACTTTAACCCGCCTAGAAGGCACATATCTTACATGGTTAGATTTTTCAGCCCTTGAAATGCCGCCGGAAGATCTTAGCCATTTTATTTCCCATAAAGCAAAGCTATGGCTAATGGACGGGCCTGTTTTTGGCGCGGGTGGCGAAGGTTTTCAGCGTTTGAATATAGGTTGCAGCAAAGATATTTTATTTAATGCCTTGGAAAGGCTTAGGAAAGCTTGTACAACTAAGGCATAGGCGGTATAATTTGTTTATTAAGCGGCCTTGCGGCCTGCCGAAGGAAGCGTAGCTGGGGTTCGCTCACAGCACAGCGGCGGGGCAGGCTCCGGCGAAGTCGGCGTGCGAAAGCATGGGCCGCGCGGCTAGTATTCGCGAAGCGAATATGAGAGGGCTTGGGGCAGAGCCCCATTCATATGGAGGTGTTGCAAATGGTAACAATTAAACAATTAGCAGACGAACTTGGTGTTAGCAAACAAGCAGTGTACAGCCGTGTAACAAAAGAGCCGTTAAAGACTACTTTGGAAAGTATGACGGACGCTATTCAAACATCGGCTCAAGGCGCAATTCTTTTGTCTGAAGAGGGCGCCAATATTGTCAGGAATGCGTATGCGGAAAAATATCAACGCCCTGGCGAAGTGCAAAGAATGGTAAGCAGCAACAAGGTTCCTAAGGTGGCAGAGTATAGCGATGCTAAGTTTGACAATTTGTTGCTGCAGGTGAGCAGTATGCAAAATGCAGTTAGCACCTTGCTTGATCACACCCTTACAAAAGATGCGAAAATTAGTGCCCTGGAAGAGCAGATTACAGAGAAAAACACACGAATTGTTGACCTAACTAAGGTTGCGCGACGTTTTTCCGAAAATTCAGCGGACAAAGAGTCAGAACTACAGAATTTGAAAAACAAATTGGAACAAGCTGAAGAACAAGCTCTTACTTTGGAAAAACAATTAAGCGAACTGCAAAAACAACTAAGCGAACAAGAAAAACAGTTGAATGAACAAGAAAAACAGTTAAGCGAACAACAAAAACAGTTAAACGAACGGCAACAACAGTTAAACGAACGGCAACACCAATTGAGCGAACGTGAAAAAGAACCACCGATAGCTGAGCCATTGGAAACTCCAAATGTGCAAGAAGCAGATTTAAAACCTGAACCGACCGAAATACAAGAAGTGCCACAACTAGATGAATCTTTTGACCAACTTGATGACCTTTTTGAACCTCTTTTAAGTTTTTCTGACGATGACTTTAGCAGCCCTAGTAACAGATTTTCTAAATTATTAACCAAGTAGAGCAATTTGATTTTGAGTGTCCAAAACAGGGCGGCCCGTTCAGTGGCCGCCCTGTTTTTTCTGTCTAACCTATAATTTTTGTAGGTATCCGCGTATTTTTTTAGGTATCGGCAATGCTTGCAAGTCGCTTTTTTTGAAACCTTTCATCATGCACATACATAAAACATATGCAAGCCCACTTCCTGCAAGAGTAAAGATTATTGCAAACACGAGGGGCGTAACCAAAACTAATGTATTAATTGCAACATAACAAAACATCCCCATTATTGCCGACGCGATAAGGGGTTTTATAAATGCGCCGGATAGGCTTGGCAAAATCCCTACTTGTTTATATAAAAAATATAAATTAATTATTGCCGCAACTATATAACAAATTATGGTGCTTATTACCGCACCCAAAATGTTTATTTGCGGGATGGCAATTAATGCGTAGTTAACTGGTATCTTAGATACAACACCAAACAATGCGGCTATTACAGGCAGCTTTACATATCCAAGACCTTGCAACGCACCCGTTAGCACATGAACAAGGGATATAAAAACAATGCTGGCCGAACCAACCCGTAACAATTGCCCGCCCCCTGGCAGGTTAGGGAATAATAATAGCAAAATGGGGTCTGCAAGCACGGCCATACCCACAGCGGCAGGAATGGATATTATCATAGATAAACGAAGTGCCATATTTGTTTTGCGTTTTACCGCGGCAATGTCCATTTTAACATTGGATGATGTTATTTCTGGTATAACAGCGGCAGACAGCGCAACAGAAAGTGATATGGGAAGGGTTGTAAGCAATAAAAATTTACCTGTAAATTGGCCTGTAAGTGCCCGTATCTCTTCAAGCGAAAATACGCCCGATGCCTCCATCCGGCTAGACGCCATGCGTATATCTATTATGCCTGATACGGCAAAAATTGTCATACCCAAAATCATGGGTAACGCAGTTTGTAGAATTGTGGATAACTGGCCAGTTCTGCTTTCATATATCGGTTTGCGTGAGTCTTTTTGGGCACGCTTGCGTAAGTCCCGCGCTATCAGGGAGTACAGTATAAGGATAATCGCAAGCCCGGCAATTGCCGCAATACCCGATCCAATTGTTGCACCCGCTACAGAAGGCTGTATATTTGCGGCATCAAAAAACAAATAGGCAAGCATTACGCTAACAATTACCTTGAAAATTTGCTCTACCGTTTGGGACAATGCTGTTGGCATAGCCGTTTTCATCCCCTGGAAGTAGCCCCTAAACACCGCCAAAATTGCAACAAAAAACACCGTTGGCGCAAGGGTGCGTGTGGCCAAAACGGCATCTTCGTGTCCTAGTAGGCTAATCCAAAAATTTGCGCCAAAACCCATAATAATAGCCACAATTGCACCTGCAACCATTGCAAATGCCAATGCGGTTTTAAACATATTATGTGCGTCGCGGTAATTGCCTAGTGCAATACGTTCGCTAATTAATTTTGAAACTGCCGCCGGCAACGAACCTGACGACAACGCGATTGCCAACGTATAAATACCATATGCGGCGGCATAGTAGGCCATGCCTATATCGCCAATTAAATTTGTAAGTGGAAGGCGGTACAAAAACCCGATAAACCTAACAAAAAGAGAAGCCGCAGCTAAAATTGCGGCTTGTTTTACAAATGAACCACCTCTACCTGATATCTTAGACATTGGCGTATGCTTACGGTATTAAATTACAAAAATTTTGCTGCGGCCTTATCCACAATTACAATTACATTTTGGTGCAATTGCAACGCGGTTGCCGGTACCAAAGGTGTTATTGGCCCCAATAAAGCGTCGCGCATTATTTCGGCTTTAGAGTCCCCGCTTGCCAGTAGTAAAATTGCTTTTGACATCATGATGGTTTTTAGACCCATGGTTATCGCGTGTGTAGGTACATCATTTATATTGTCAAAAAAACGTTTATTTGTTTCTATCGTTGCCGGAGCTAATGCCACATAGGAGGTATCACTTGCAAAACAGCTTTCATTAGGCTCGTTAAAGCCTATGTGACCATTGGTGCCAATGCCCAGTATTTGAAGGTTTATTGTTGTTTTCGCAATTTTTTCTTCGTATAGTTTTGCTTCTGTAGTGGTGCAAGGCGCGTCGCCTCTTGGGACATTCCGGCTTTGTACAGGCACGCCCACATGGTCAAAAAGTTTGGTTGCCATGTAGTAATAGTAGCTTTGCGGGTCTTCTTTAGGCAAAGGAACATATTCGTCCAGGTTAAAGGCCGTTATTTTCGAAAGGTCTACTTTTTTTGCGTTAGACATTTGAATTAATTCGTCATACATTCCTTCGGGGGTGGCACCCGTGGCAAAACCGTATGAAGCCGTAGGGTTTTGGTTCACGGTATCAGCAAATATTTTTGCGGCCAGTTGGCTTAGTGAAGCATAATCTTCTGTAACGTGCAGGGTGATGTTTTTTTTCATTAAGTCACGTCCTTTATTGATATATATTAGCTAGTATTTCTTCTGCCTCTATGCGGTCTATATCGAGGGACAGTAATAGCTCTGAAAGCATGATTTGCTTTGTAGTGGTCATCATCTTTTTTTCGGCGGTAGAAAGGCCACGATCCCGCTCCCTTATTAGCAAGCTGCGAAACACTACTGCAACCTGGGAAAGTTCGCCTGTTTTTATGCGATCCATATTTTCCTTGTAGCGTTGGTTCCAGTTATCCGGCATGTCGGTATGAATATTAATGCTGCTTCTTATTTCGTCCAAAACTTTATTTTTTGGCAACACAGGTCTAACACCTAAGTCTGCCGCCTTAGAGGCAGAAACTTTAATCGTTAAATTACCAATAGGAATAGTAAGGGCGTAGTAGGTGAGTTTCTCGCCATCTATGTCCTTTTCTTCAAGGTCATCTATAATGCCTGCCCCATATAATGGGTAAACAATCCTGTCTCCTTTTTGGTACATAATCATACCTTCTCTCAGACTGCTTGATTTGGAAAACGCCAACCTAGGGTTGAAAAACATTTGCGCGGAACGGAGTTACTTGATGTTGCCCAGGACGCGTTAATGCCCGTGGTCATCGTGGGATGGCTCTTTTAATCCTTCTATTGTTATACCGCTTTTTTGCGAATAATCCCATAAAGCGGCCTGAAGGCCTTCTTCTGCAAGAACAGAGCAATGGGCTTTTACGGCCGGCAAGCCACCCAAGGCATCCATTACTGCTTTGTTGGTTATTGCTAAAACTTCTGTTATTGTTTTGCCAATTACCAGTTCCGTTGCCATGCTACTGGTGGCAACTGCGGCACCGCAACCGAATGTTTTAAACTTTGCGTCTGTTATCACGTCGTTTTCTATTTTTAAATAGAAACGCATAATGTCGCCACATTTTGGGTTGCCTACATTGCCTATACCACTTGGGTCCTGTATTTCGCCAACATTGCGCGGATTCATAAAATGGTCAAGTACTTTCTCGCTATATTCCATAGGTACCTCACATATTCATATAATCTTCGTACAAGGGGGATAAATCTCGCAGCTTTTGTACGGATGGTTTTAGTATTTTTAACAGCTTATCTATATCGCCATCTGTATTTTCACGGCCAAGGGAGAAGCGAATTGTCCCGTTTGCCTGCTCGTGGGGCATACCCATTGCCATTAACACATGGGAAGGGTCAAGTGCACCGGTAGAACATGCGGAACCTGTGGAGGCGTAACATTTATGCATATCCAGGTGCAGCAGAAGGGACTCGCCCTCTATAAAGTCGAAAGAAATGCTTACATTGCCGGGCAAACGGCCATCTCCGGTTGCGCCATTTAAGCGGGTATGGGGGATTTGAGTCGTAATTTCGTTAATAAGCCTGTCGCGTATAGCGGTAATTCTTGATTTTTCCCGGGGCATGTCTTCCAAGGAGGCCTGTAAGGCCGCGCCCATTCCTACTATGCCAAGCATATTTTCTGTACCTGCGCGGCGGTTGCGTTCTTGCATTCCCCCATGTATGAGCGAGGAAACTTTAGCAGTTTTGCGGATATACAATGCGCCAATTCCCTTTGGCCCGCCAAATTTGTGTGCAGAGAGGGATAGCATATCTACACCAAGCTGGTTTACGTCTACAGGGATATGACCAACTGCTTGCACTGCGTCTGTATGAAGGAGGATGTTGTGGGCTTTGGTTATTTCGCTTATTTCCGCAAGGGGCAAGATTGTACCGACTTCGTTATTGGCAAGCATTACTGTGACAATACATGTGTCGGGGCGTATGGCGTCTTTTAAATCTTGCAGATTTATATTGCCTTGGTGGTTTACAGGAAGGTAAGTTGTCTCTGCACCTAAGGTTTTTAGATGGTCGCAAAGGTTTGCTATGGCAGGGTGTTCTATTGCAGTTGTGATGATATGCTTTTTGTCTGGATGCGCTTGCAGCGCGCCTTGTATTGCCCAGTTGTTAGACTCTGTTCCGCATGATGTAAAATATACCTCTTGCGGGCCGGCCGATAGGGCACGGGCTACGGTTTGTCGTACCTCGTCTACCATTTTGCGGGCTTGTTGTGCCGGGCCGTAAACGCTGGACGGGTTTGCGTATATCTCGCTAAGATGGGGCAGCATTGCCTCCCTGGCTTTCGGGTGTAACGGAGTTGTAGCGGCGTTGTCCAGATATATCATATCACTCACCATAGATTATAAATGAAATGCTTTCGATTACCATAGCTTCAAGTGGGCGGTTGCCAGGACCCTGTGGTGTGTTGGCTATTGCGTCTACAACGTCCATACCATCTACAACATGGGCGAATACCGGGTGCGGGCCTTGATTGTTCCAAAGCCAGTCCAGATGTGGGGTTCCGCCGTAGTTGATAAAATGGGTTAGACTTTCTTCCGTGTAAATGTCGCCATAGCGCACAATTGTGCCGTCGGAAAATTTGCCGACAGGTTCGTCAAGATGTTGAAGGTCCAGTTCAAAATTTCGAACTTCATTAGGGTTTAAGTTGTAGTTTTGCACAATATAAAATTGACTGCCGATTGTGCCAGGCCCCGCGTGTGCCATTGCCAAAGCACCACGGAAATGGCGTAGGTTAAAGCTGGGTTCTGTACCGAATTGGCCACCCCAAATACTTTGGCCGCCGGTTCCCTGGCCTTGAGGGCAGCCGCCCTGTATCATAAAGCCTGGAATAACCCGGTGAAAGATAAGCCCGTCGTAAAAGCCGTTGCGGGCGTGAGTTGTAAAATTTTCTACTGCCATGGGTGCTTCATCAGGGAAAAAACGGATGGTTATATCGCCCATGTTTGTGTGTAGGATTGCAAGCTCTTCGCCCGGGGTCAAGGGGGTTAGCTGGAGCATTACTACCGGGTTGTCGCGAATGCCTTCCCAAATTGTGCCGTCCAGTATTTGAAGATCTGAGAAGTCTTCTTCCGGCGGTTGTTCTTCCACCGGCGGGGCTTCGTATGGGTCTTCGGGGTCGTTATCATTTTCTGAAACATTTTGCTGCACGTCCGGGGAGCCCGGCTCGGATGCCTCTTCGATACAAGCGGCTAAAGCTAACGTACCTGCCAACAAGGCTATAATTGTTAATAATTTTATGAGCTTCATTTTGTTTTCCTTCTTCCTGGATTTTTATATTTTCGTTATACCTTGGATTATATCGTAATTATGGGAATTTGTATACGTGGTTGACACGGTATATGTTTATTTATTAAATGTTATATAGCTAGCGTACTTCAAAACCGTGAGCGAGAACGCAGCAATTTGACACAATGCAAAGAAACGACGACGCGGCGTGCCCAAAGGCACGCAAGGAGGAGTGATGCAGCAGTGTGGAAAAATTGCAAGTTATCGGTCATGGTTTTGGAGTGCGCTTGCTATATCTCAAAAACCTCCGCCTTCTCGAGTGCGGTTGTCATAAGCGGGGCCAACTTTTCCATTATTTGTGTTTCTATTTTCTCGATGGCTTTTGTGCTGGGTTTATTCTCCGGATGTTTGGCCACAAACAAAGTGCAACAATCATCATAAGGCCGGCCGGAAATTTCAAAAGTGCCAATTTTATGGGCTATGTCTATTATCTCCTGTTTATCTAGAATTGATAACGGGCGTAGCACAGTGGTTGCCGCTGCAGAATTAACCGCCGCAAGGCTGTGAATTGTCTGGCTTGCGACCTGGCCTATGCTGTCCCCTGTAATAAGGCAAAGGGCGTTTTCTTTTTCCGCCAGCGCGCTTGCAATATGAAACATAGCACGTTTAAGCAGAATCGTCAGCTTCTCGGGATGGGTGGAGTTTTTTAGAAAAAGTTGCACATCCGTAAAAGGGACAACAACAAGCTTTATTTTACCGGCGAATTTAGTGAGTTCCCCTGCCAAATCTTTTACTTTGTCCAATGCCCGTTCAGATACAAATGGCGGGGAATGGAAGTAGATTGCCGTTATTTCTACACCGCGGCGGGCGGCCAGATATCCCGCAACAGGGCTGTCAAACCCGCCGGATAACAACAGCACACCTTTGCCGCTACTGCCGTATGGCAGGCCACCCTCACCGGGGGTGCTGTCTACATAAAAATAAGTGTTGTTTCGCAACTCTACCCACAGGATTATATCCGGATTATGGACGTCCACGGCTAACCCCAGGTCGGATTCAAATATATCGCCTCCAATTTCTGCCGAAACCTGGCCGGATAGCAAGGGATATTTTTTGTCGCTGCGCTTAGTTTCTACTTTAAATGTTTTGTATCCCTGGCAATGGTCACGAAAAAATTCTACCGCAAGGTGGCGTATGTCGTCTATATGGGTAAGCGGTGTTTTTGCCGCAGGGCAAAAATTTGTAAGACCAAAAATATGTCGTATGCGCGGTAAAATAGCGTCGCTGTCTATATCGCCTGTCGGATCTTCTATTAAAAAGCGGCCTTGTTCGCGGGCGACCCTAAGCCCTAAGCCCTTTAAATTGTGGCGAATTGCGTCAAGCAGTTTGTGCTCAAAAAATGCGCGATTGCCCTTGCGCAAGGCAATTTCGCCGTATTTGACAAGCAGGACTTTTGTCATGTTTTTTTCAGTTGGTGACTGTGGGTCACCAACTGAATTCTTTTTGTCGATATCTTTATCGTGTGATTTTTCACAGATGGGACGCTCAATCATATGATGCTCCTAACATTTTACGCAATTGCGTAACGCACTGTATTATTATTTCTTTTGCGCGGGTGGCTTCCTCTACGGTGTTTAAGTGTGAAAAACTAAACCGTACAGCGGATTCTGCAGTTTCCTTACTAAAGCCCATTACTTCCAAGGCGGTTTTTGTGTTTTTGCGGTTTAGGCAAGCAGCACCCATGGAGGCATACAGCCCTTTTTCGGATAAAAGATGCACAAGGGGTTCGCCTTTTGTACCCAAAAAGCTAAGGTTTAGAATGTATGGCGAACCATTGTTCGACAATTGATTGACGTGCACATTTGGCAGGTCTTCCACCAGGGTTAGCATAATATTTTTTATTTGCGACACGTTATTTTCTGCTTGGTAAAGAGTTTGTGCCGCTTCTGCCATTGCCAGTATTCCGCTAACATTTTCTGTACCGGGGCGTAGTTTGTTTTCCTGCCCGCCACCGTAGAATAGTGGATTTAAGCGTATCTGTGACATTAGCCCGCCGGTGCCTGTTGGCCCGTGGTTTTTGTGGCCGCTAAAACTATACAGGTCTACATTGGTCAGGTCTATCGGCTCTTTGCAAAACCCCTGTACGCCGTCTACCATTACTATAGTACGCCGACTGTCGGCTTTTAGCGACTTGGCAATTTTAGCTATGTCGTGTATGTCCCCGGTTTCGTGGTTTATATGGGAAATTACTGCAAACCGGTTTTGGGCTTTGCAGTGTACCCATTCTTGATGTGGTGCAAGTAGAATATCTGCAAGGCCTGTATGTTTTATATGAAGAAGCGGCTCCAAAACAGACGGATGCTCCCAGGGTTGCGCCATGAAGGTTATGTTGTTGCGGCTATTGGCCAGCGCGTAACCGACTATTGCAAGATTATTTGATTCTGTGCCGCCCGACGTGAAAATAATTTCGCTAGGTTTACAATTTATTATTTTTGAAAGCAGTTGACGGGCTGTGGTTAGTGCGCGCTCTGCGGTAAGGCCTAGGGCGTGTGGGGAAGATGGGTTGGCGAAAAAATTGTTTTGTGTGTAGATTGGCGGCGTGGTTGCGGCATTGTCAAAATATATCATGGGTATCGCCCTCTTCTGTAGTCGGTATGATTTTCTGAGCTGAGATTTTTTAGAGAACTGCGCGAAATATATGTCACAGGAAGTAAAACTGTCCAATTATTGCGCAGCAATTTTTGTGCGATACCAGGAAACCGTGACGCGGTGTTCTGCGGTGGCGGTGCGCAAGGAGCAAGTTGATACTATTCTCAAATAATTTGTTAGATTTTGCGTTGCGCTGCGAATGTGAGCGGCGACAGTAATGCGCACAGTGCAATCTGTAACCGAGAACACTTATGAGCAGTAGCAAAATATAACTTCCTAATTGAGAATAGTATGACGCAGTAGTTGTGCCACAAAGTGCAAGCAAAAAATGGAGGTTTTGCGTTCCTGTGACTATAACCCTGAAGACCATTAGAGTTGTGCCGAAACAAGCCGCGCATCCGTTACGCGGACAAGATATCTATGTGTCGTGTGTGCGCAGAACAGTAAAAAATGCGTGAAACCCAGAATAATGCACTTTTCATGCGTATTACTCTACAGATTTCTTTGTCTAGCTAAGCCGTCGGCCACGGGAATCAACTTTCGGAGTTTAACCCCGAACCCCACTCGCCGTTTTGTAAAAAGTGAGATAAAAACTTTAATATTAAACCCAAAATCGTGCGAATGCACGATTTTAAGATAAAGTTTTGGTCAAACTTTTTCAAAAGTTTGCAGGGTTTGGGACGGAGTCCCATAGATTCATTTGAAAATTGAT
>Ga0123355_10010113_pt1 | contig 14416 bp, 10 predicted proteins | sample TergutEmb28metaG_3_FD_89872 | JGI IMG/M metagenome (GOLD analysis project Ga0123355, IMG submission 89872) | Embiratermes neotenicus P1 segment gut microbial communities from Petit-Saut dam, French Guiana - Emb289 P1 | ecosystem: Host-associated > Arthropoda: Insects > Digestive system > Gut ...
ACCCCGGTCAGCCAGCGCGACACCGGGAGCCGGTCGAGCCGATCGGCCGCTCTAGCGCTGCCGGTTACCGGGATCAACTGACCTGCGCTCATCGCATCTCCTCCGCTGGTTGCCTCGATGGCACCCAAAGAGATAGCAAAGAGCACTTAAAATTCGATTAAAGATGACATGTGCGATTTGTTAAGTGACAAGCTCTCGACTTCAGCTGCGACTCTGGGGTCAGCCGAGAACAGGCTCGGATCCTAGGCAGGGCTGCCACGGTGTGCTCGGCTCGCTGGCCTCGGCTGGGACGCCCTCCAGCGCCGCGGCGACCCGGGTCAGCAGGGCCTTGATGGTGGCGGTGGCGACGCCGCGCAGCAGCAGCCGGTCCAGCTGGTCGCCGAGCGCGCCAAGCGGCGGGCGGTAGGAGCCGGTCAGGGTTACCCGGGCACGTTGTTCGCCCTCGTCGGCGAGCTGGATGTCGGCGTCGAGGGCGGGGAACAGGCCGCCGGTGACTCCGGTGGCCTCCCAGCGCAGGGCGACTGTCATGGACTGGTCCCGGTAGACCGGGTCGGCGAACCGGACCCGCACCAGCCGCGACGCACCGGGCACGGCTCCGGTCGGGCCGACCCGCAGCAGGTACTGCATGCCACCCTGGTAGACGCGCTCGGACATGCCATCCAGCAGCCGGCCCCTGGCCAACTCGGCTAGCCGTGACGACGCCACGGCGAAGCTTACTGACAGCACGCTGTCCTCTGAGACGAACACAGCGCCAGTAAACCTGGAACGGAGCTCTGACCCGGAGGGGCCAAGGTCCCGATGTGACAGCAGCAGGTCCCCGTGCGGCTTACGCCGGCGTCCGGCGGCGGATGCTGAACGTGACCGCGGTCGCTGGCGCGGCTGGCTGCCGCAGCGGGCTGGCGCTAGTAAAGGAACGCGTCGGCGGACTTGTTGTAGGGGCGGATCTCGGACAGTCTGCCCGACGACACCTTGGCGGCCCAGAACGGGTCGGCCAGGCTGGCGCGGCCGAGCGCTATCAGGTCGAGCTCCCCGCGGTTCACCAGGTCGACGAGCGGGGCCAGAGACAGGCTTTGCGCCAGGCCCGAGCGGGCGTCGTCAGTGATGGACATGAACGGCGCGCCAACCCCTACCGAGCCGATCGCGATGACAGGCCGTCCGCTGAGATGGCGTGTCCAGCCGGCCAGCGTACGGCCCGTGCTGTCAGTGGCGTGGTCGAAGGCGGGCAGCCAGTAGCGGCGGGTGGAGGCGTGGAACATGGAGACGCCGGCCTCGACAAGCGGGGTGAGGAACGCCTCGAGCTCCTTGGGACTGTCGGCGATCCGGGCGTCGAAGTCGTTGCCCTTCCACTGGGAGAACCGGAAGCAGACCGGGAACTGGGGGCCAACCGCCGCGCGAACGGCCGCGGCGATCTCAGCCGAGAGCCGGACCCGGCCGGACATGTCCCCGCCGTAGGCATCGGTGCGGCGGTTCGTGACCGGCCAGTGGAACTGGTCAAGCAGATAGCCATGTGCCCCGTGCAGGTCAAGGCCGTCGAACCCGGCGGCCTTAACGAAGACGGCTGCGCCGGCGAAGGCCTCGACGGTATCTTCCAGCTGCGCGATGGTGGCGGGCTCACCGACGCGCTGCCCGTTGGTGTTGATGCCGGACGGGGAGATGAGCGGGTAATCGGGGAACGGGCCGGCGTCCGGGTCACGCTCCGAGCCGATATGCCAGAGCTGCGCGAAGATACGCCCGCCTGCGGCATGGACCCCGTCGGTCACCTTCCGCCAGGCGGCTAGGGCGTCGTCGCCGAACAACCGTGGCACCCGGGGCAGGCCGCCCGCCCCCGCCGTCTCGTTGACATAGCTGCCCTCGGTCATGACGATGCCGAGCGACTCCGCGCGGCGAGCGTAGTACGCGGCGACCTCGTCCCCGGGCACGCCGCCCGGTGAGAACTGCCGGGTCATCGGCGACATGATGAAGCGGTTGCGCAGTGTCAGCCCTGCGATGGTCACCGGTGAGAAGAGCGGGGTCACGTCGGCCCCGTCAAGAAGTGTCAGAGACAAGTTGGCCACAGGGGCGGCAGGCAAGTCCGTCACATTCCCGCGCAACCCTCCGGAAATGCCACCTATTCCAGCCGTGATTCAGCTGTCAACTAACGAAACAAATGGGTTTGCTGATGCACCCAGCTAGTCTTCGGCGAGAGCGGAGGCCTTGCGGGCGGCCGAGCGGATGATCGGTTTCCCGGACCATCTGGCGGCGAGTTGGGCTGGGTGGGGGGCCGCACCGGGCAGCGGTTCCGCCCCCGGGGCGCGCAGCGCCTGCAGGACCAGTGCCGCTCCGCCAGTTCGGTGCCTACGCTGCCGCACTTCCGTCGGAGCCCGCCGACGACAGCGCCGCGCAACTCCTGCGCTTCCTCGGCCGCGACCCGCACTGGCAGGCGCCCGGGCTGCCCTAGGGATAGCCCGCAGGCTCAAGCACGTCCGCCGTTTCGGCTCTACGCAGCTCAGCAGTCCTGGATGTAGGCGGAATTACTCGTGTTGGCCGCGCTCGCTACTCATCTTGGCTGTGCTCTCTTTTTCGGTGCCGAGGTCAGACTTCGCCCCGGCCGTCGACAACGACACGACCGGGATCCTGGTCGCCACGGTGGCCGGCCTGTCTATCACGGTGACCGGCAACACGATCGCCGGTAACCACTACGGGATCTGGACGACCGGTCCGGTCAAGCTGCACACCGCGGGAAATGACTTCGTCGCGGACGCAGTCGCGATCGCCAAAAGCTGACCAGGTCGCCGGTGCTCGCTGGCCGGGATCTTCCCGGCCAGCGAGCACCGGCCGTATCTGGGTGAAATTACTCAGATTGGCCGCTGCGGCTACTCATATTGGCCGCGACCACTTCTTGCGGACCCGGGCTAAGCCCTACCTTCCTCGTGAGCAACAGGACGAGTGGAGCCAGCGGATGGCGTTGCTGACCACCGTCCGTGAGAAGGAGCGGGGAATGAACATCGGTAATAAATCCAAGGCTGCGGAGGCCGGGCCCGGCCTGCGCCGCTTGGGTGCAAAAGGCGTGGTATTCGTCGGCACGTGTGCCTTGGTGCTAGCCGGCGGCGGTATCGCGCTAGCGACGGAGCTCAGCTCCGGCCCGGTCGACGGAAACGGGACCATTTACGGCTGCTACGCCGCCAACGGAAAGAGCGGTTCGTACTCATTCCAACTGGAGAACGCCGGGACTAACTGCCCGAGCGGCTCGACACCGATCAGCTGGAACAGGGTCGGTCCGAGCGGATCTCCGGGTCCGACCGGTCCGGCGGGTTCTCCGGGAGCAACGGGAGTTCCGGGTCCGAGCGGTCCGGCGGGTCCGGCGGGTTCTCCGGGACCTACGGGAGTTCCGGGTTCTCCGGGTGCGTCTGGAGCTCCGGGCGTCTCGTACGGGCTTACAGCGTGGACGAAGGACACGGGATGGGTGACATCATCGCCCACCGCACTGTTGACTAGCCCGGCCGCCCAGGAGGCCGGCGACTACTACATCTCCGCTACCCTGAATGTGAGCAGTTGGGACAGTGACTTCGACTCGTGCTTTCTCGCCGGGTCGAACGAAATGCCCAACGAAGATACGACGGTCCAGGTCGGACCGGCAAATCCAGGGGCAACGGGGAACACCAGACAGACCATCTCGATGGTCGGCGACATGACTCTCAACGCTGGTGATTACGCCGAGATCATCTGCTCGAGCACCGGCCCCGGTGTACCAGACGAGTTCCTTGATGGTTCGGCCACCGCCATCCTCATCGACAACTCGGCCACCTGAACAACAACACCGAACCCGGTGACGGTGGCGGTAACGCCGGCGACCCGCAAGCCGGGGTAGTGACCGAGCATTAAGAACGCAAGGCTGCTGAGCATCCGGGCGCACCACTAAGCGCCAGGTGCTCAGCGGCCCGCTTACTCCGAGCCGGCGGTGAAGCCGTCCGCGCCGACGGTGACCTCGGACGTCTGGGCGATATCGACGACCGGGCGCACCTTCCCGTCCAGGTCGAGCACTACCGACGCGTCGGTGTACCAGGACGGGATGACCGCGTTGCCCCAGAAGTCGCGGCGCCGCGGGTCGAGCACCGACCAGCGCAGCACCGGGTGGTCCGGGTCGCCGGTGTAGTAGTCGGAGGTGTAGATCTCCAGCCGGTGCCCGTCGGGGTCGCGCAGGTACACATAAAACGCGTTGGACACCCCGTGCCGGCCCGGCCCCCGCTCGATGCAGGACTCCAGCGACAGCGACCCGAGGATGTCGCACATCCGCAGCACCGAATGCGGCTCGTGGGCGAAGAACCCTAGGTGATGCAGCCGGGGCCCGGCTCCGCCGGTGAACGCGATGTCGTGCACGGTCTGCTTGCGGTACATCCAGGCGGCGTACACCGTCTGGTCGTCCTCGATCGTCTCCGACAACCCGAACCCGAGCCCGGAGTAGTAGTCGTAGGCGCGCGGTACGTCGGGCACGCAGATGTTGAAATGGTCAAGCCGCGCGACTTCGGCCCCGCGCCGCAGGTCATAGCGCTGCTGCAGCCGCTCCGGGTGATCGGCGCGGTCGAAGAAGTCGATCAGGAAGCCCAGCGGGTCCTCCACCCGGACGACCTCGCCGAGCCCTTGTACGGTTCCGGCCGGCAGCCGCTCGAAACGGCAGCCCAGCGCCCCGTAGTACTCCTCCGCCCGGGACAGGTCGGCCGCGGACCGCACCCGGAACCCCAGCGGGCCCGCCGCCGCCTCCGGCCCGGCCCGCAGGACCAGGTTGTGGTGCGTGAGCTCGTCATACCCGCGCAGGTACAGCGCGTCGCCAGACTCCGCGGTGACGACGAACCCGAGCAGATCCACCCAGAACCGCCGCGCCTCGGAAATCGAGGTCACGACCAGCGTCGCGTACGCCGACCGCAGGATGTCCGGCGGCATCGGCAGCCCGCTGTCCGGTGTCCAGGGAGGGGGAACAGCCATCAGGAAATCAACCTCCAGAACCAAAGCGGGGCACATGCGTCTCGCCCAGTGCCACGTGCACGATCCGGGACTCGGTGTAGAAGTCGATCGAGTGCTGCCCGCCCTCCCGGCCCAGGCCGCTGGCCTTCACCCCGCCGAACGGGGTGCGCAGGTCCCGCACGTTGTGCGAGTTCACCCAGGTCATCCCCGATTCGATCAGGGACGCGACCCGGTGCGCCCGGGTCAGGTCCGACGTCCAGAGGTAGGCGGCGAGTCCGTACTTGGTCGCGTTGGCCAGTTCGATCGCCTCGGACTCGGTGGAGAATGGCGTCACGCACACCACCGGCCCGAAGATCTCCTCCTGGAAGATCCGCATCGACGGCGTGACGTCCGCGAACACCGTCGCTGCCAGGTAGTTCCCGGTAGACAGGCCAGCCGGCCGCGACCCGCCGGCCACCAGCCGCGCCCCCTCCTGCGCGCCGACCCGCACGTACGACAGCACCCGCTCGTAGTGCTCCGGGTGGACGAGTGCACCGATCTCCGTCGACGGATCGGCGGGATCACCCACGACGACGCGGTCGGCCCGTGCGGCCAGCCGGGAGACGACCGCGTCGTACACGGTTCGTTCGACCAGAATCCGGGAACCAGCGGTGCACCGTTCGCCGTTCAGCGACATCACCCCGAACAGCGCGGAGTCGATCGCGGCGTCCAGGTCGGCGTCGGCGAAGATGACGCACGGCGACTTGCCGCCAAGCTCCATCGACAGGCCCTTGAGATTGTCGGCGGCCGACCGCATGATGATCTGCCCGGTGGTCGTCTCGCCGGTGAACGAGATCAGCGGCACTCCGGGATGCGCGACGAGTGCCGCCCCCGCCGCCTCGCCGATGCCGTGCACGATGTTGAAGACCCCGGCGGGAACCCCCGCCTCCGTCATGATGTCGGGCAGCAGCGACGCCGACAGCGGCGTCCACTCGGCCGGCTTCAGCACGATCGTGCACCCGGACGCGAGCGCGGGCGCGAGCTTCCACGACTCGAGCATGAACGGCGTGTTCCACGGCGTGATAAGGCCCGCGACCCCGGCGGGTCTCCGTAGCACGTAGCCGAGTTGCCCCGGCTGGGAGAACGCCTCCTCGTGCTGCGCGACGATCACGTCCGCGAAGTACCGGAAGTTCTCCGCGGCCCGCGCCGCCTGCCCTTTCGCCTGGGTGATCGGCAGCCCGGTGTCGAACGTCTCCATCGCGGCGATCTCCGCGCCCCGCGCCTCGATGGCATCCGCGATCCGGTTCAGGATCCTCGCCCGGCCCCGCGCGGCCATCGACGGCCACGGCCCGCTGGCGAACGCCTCGGCGGCCGCCCCGACCGCCCGGTCGATGTCCTCCGGCTGGCCGGCCGCAGCCTGCGCGTACACCTTGTTGGTCACCGGGTCGGCGACGTCGAATGTGCCGCCGCCGACGCTTTCCACCTGCCGCCCGCCGATGAAGTGCAGGATCTTCTCCGGTGTCACCGGGCTGTGCACCGGGCTGGGGTCAGCGCCGGGGTGCTGCTCCGTCATTGGCGACTCTCCCATTCGCATTCCGAACGAACCGCTACTCCGAGCCCCGGCTAAAGAGCCTCCTGAATCCCGGGCACCTTGGCCACCGGGCCGTCAAGCACCGGTGCTCCCTCTCTCAGCAGCCGCAGTGCGGTGGCCTGTCCGGCTTCGGTGAGCGGCACGAGCGGCGGCCGGACGAAGCCAGAGCCGATGAGCCCTGCTTGCGCGAGCACCCACTTGGCCGCCGCCGGGTTGGTTTCAGTGAAGATCACGTCGGTCACCGGATGCAACGCGAAGTGAATGTCCCGGGCCGCATCGAACTCGCCGGCTTCCCAGTGCTCGTACATCCGCGCGGTGGCCGCGGGCGCCAGGTTAGCGGTCGCCGAAACGAATCCGACCCCGCCGAGCGACAGTAGCGGCAGGCACAGCAACTCGATCCCGCTCCAGATCAGCGTGTCCCGCCCGGCGACATGCAGCACCCGGGAGAAGTGCTCGAAGTCCCTGGTGGTCTCTTTCACGCCGACGATGTTCGGGTGGGCTCTGCGCAGCCGCGCGACCGTCTCCGGCGCGATGTCGACGGCGGTGCGGGACGGCACGTTGTAGGCGATGACCGGCAGGTCGGGGAACTCGCGGGCCACCGTGTCGTACCAGTGGAACAGCCCCTCCTGGGTGGGCCGCGCGTAGTACGGGGTGATGATCAGCACCGCGTCCGCGCCCGCGTCCTGAGCGATCGCGGTGAGCTGCAGGGTCTCATCGAGCTTCGCCGACCCGGTGCCGGGCACGAAGGGCACCCGGTCCCCGATCTCGCCGGCGACGGCCCTGATCGCGGCGGCGCGCTCGGCAGTGGACTGCGCGGACGGCTCGCCGGTGGACCCGCCCAGCGAGATGCCGTGCGAGCCGGATTCGAGCTGCCAGCGGACCAGGTTCCGGAGCGAGTCAAGATCGGGTGCACCGTCAGCGGTGAACGGCGAGACGACCGGCACGATCGACCCGCGAATGCGCGCGGGGTCGCTGCGGAACCTCACTGACCGGCTCCTTTCTCCACGGCAGACCTCCTAGGTAGCCTGCCACGTCCGTCCGGCCGGGTACAGGCCCAGCGGCCGCCCGGCCAGCGCTGTGCGCTGGAGGCACAGAAGGTCGTATACGACTTTGGCCGGTCGGCACAGGTGGATGGTCCTAGGCGCGGGTCACAGGCCCGTGAGCTTGGCGCGCACCTCGTCGGCGCGGGAGAGCCCGAGGTCCTCGAAGATGGCGAGCGAATCGCGCCAGGTCTGCCCAGCCCGCAGCAGTTCGCCGGCGGCGTGCCAGGTGTCACCAAGATGGGCAAGGATTTCTGCCTCGCTCGCCCGCTCGCCGAATTCCCTGATGATGCCAAGCGCGCGCTCGTAGCAGGCGGCGGCTTCGCCGAAGTTGCCCAGGTGGTGCTCGGCGTAGCCCAGGGTGTCCCAGGTGTCTCCCTCAAGACGGCGGAGACCCGTGTCAATGCTGAGCGACAGCCCCTGCCGACAGACAATTCGGGCCTGCTCGAAGTCGCCGAGAAGGCCGTGGCACCAGCCGATGTCATTCAGCACCACGGCTTGTCCCGCGCTGTCGCCGATGGTCTGGAACAGTCGGTAGGCCTGCTCCATGTGGCGCAGCGCATCGGCAGGACGGCTCTGGCGGTTGGCGAGGTGGCCGAGATTCTGCCGCGTCCTGGCCTCACCAGGCCGGTTGCCCAGCAACTGGTAGCGCTCCACGCAGTCCTCGAAGAGAGCACGCGCCTGGTCGTACTCACCTAGATGGACGAGAGCCCTCGCCAGCCCGCGACCGGCGATGGCCTGCCCGGCGATGTCGCCGAGCCGCGTCGCGGCGGCCAGCGCCGCGCGCTGCATGGCCGCCCACTCCCGATAGCTACCCCGGGCTTGCAGATAGGAGGTCGTGGCCCAGGGGAGCTGCCAGGCATGCCGGTCAAACCCCGATTCGGCGGCCAGGATGGCAGCCGAGGACAGAACCAGGTGCTCGGCATCGAACCAGGCCAGAACGCTGCGGGGATCCGCGAGCCGCACCGGGATGCTGCCCAGCGCGGGCGGGAGGAGGGGGACCTGCTCCCGTGAGGGGACAAGCACGCCGGTGCCGTGGCTTGCGGTATGCAGGTAGTGGTCGAGGATCCTGCCGATAGCAGCGGTGCGTTCAGCGTCGCTGTCGGTGCTCCGGGCTTGATTGGCCGCGTAGGCGCGCAGCAGGTCGTGGCAGGCATACCGACCGGGCGCGTGCTCTGTGACCAGGCAGTCCCGGGTCAGTTCGGCGAGCAGGCGATGGGCCTGCGGCGTACCCGTGCCAGCGAGGCTGGCGGCGGCCGGGACGGATATGTCCGGTCCAGGGGCCAATCCAAGCAGCCGGAACATACGCGCGGCGTTTGCGCTGAGCTGCTCGTACGACCACGAGAAGACCGCCCGGACGCTCGTCGCCCGATCGCCGGTGTCCAGCGCGTCCAGGCGGCCGGCCGCATCCCGCAACTCCGCGCTGACAGCCGATAGCGGGAAGCCAGGTCGTGCGGCGGCGCTGGCCGCGGCGACCGCGAGCGCGAGCGGCAGGCAAGCGCACAGGCTGGCGATCTCGGCCACGGAGGCGGGCTCGGCGCTGGCTCGGTCGGCTCCGATGCGGGTGGTGAGCAGCAACACGGCTTCGTCGTGCGTGAGGACGTTAAGGGACAGCAGCCGCGCGCCGCCGGTCGCGGCCAGGCCCGCCAGGGAGTTGCGGCTGGTGACCACCACGAGGCTGCCGGGGCTCGCGGGCAGCAGCGGCCGGACATGCTCCTCATCCCGCGCGTTGTCGAGCACGATCAGCATTCGCCTGCTGGCGAGCAGGCTCCGGTACATGCCCGTCTGTTCCTCCGGGTCGACCGGTATGCGCGACGGAGGCACGCCAAGGGCGTCAAGGAACCGCCGGACGGCTTGGTCAGGGGTGACCGGGGTGCCAGAAGCGTCGAAGCCCCGTAGATTCACGTACAGCTGCCCGTCGTGGAAACGGTCGGCGGCCCGATGTGCCCAGTACAGCGCCAGGGCGGTCTTGCCGACCCCGGCGGTGCCGCCGATCGCGGAGATCACCACGGTGCCGGGTCCGCTGCCGTCGGCGGCGGTGTTCAAGATCCTGTCGAGCACGGCGACCTCCGCGGCGCGGCCAGTGAAGTCCGCGACTGCCGGAGGAAGCTGCCGGGGCACGGCGGCGCTGGCAAGCCGCCCTGGTGGTTCTCCGTCGTCAAGCAGCTCCGCCAACCGGTCGGGGGACACACGCAGTGTCTTCGCCAGACGAGGGCGCAGCCACGGATGCGGCTCGGTCTCGCCGCTCTCCCAGCGCCGTACCGTGGAGCGCTCGACCTTAAGCAGCGCCGCGAGATCTTCCTGAGTAAGTCCCAGCGCCTTCCGCCGCCGGACGAAACGCTCCCGTCGTGCCATCAGAGTCAGTCCCCGATGCTCGCGAGCTTGCCGCGAACCCGCCGTGTGTCCCGCTCCGCACGCACAGTTTAGGCCGGCAGGGCCTCCGGATAACAGGAAACCCGCGGCTGCCCGCCGCGCCTGCCTTCGTCACAGAGCTGCGAGCTTGGCACGAACCTCGCCGACACCAGGCAGGTCCAAGTCCTCCAATATTTCCAGTGCCTCCTGCCAGGCCTGTTTGGCCGACACCAGTTCGCCGGTCTCGTGCCATATCTCACCCAGGCAGATGAGGGTCCTCGCGGTCCCGGCACGGAAACCGATGCTCTGGAAGATTCCGAGCGACCGCTCGTAACACGCCACAGCTTCGGTGACGTTGCCGAGATGACGTTCGATATGGCCCATAGTGTCCCAGACAGAGCCGGCACCTTCGTAGAGGGGGGCGTCGTGTTCGTGCTCGGCGCTGATGACGAGCGCCTGTCGGCAGAGCGCACGGCCCTGCTGGAAGCCGCCGCGCAGCGCGTGGAACCAGCCCGCCGTGTTGAGCATCTCGGCCTCTCCGGCTTGGTAGCCGACCGCCCGGTACAGGCGAAGTGCCCGCCCCGCGTGGCCGAGCGCGTCGGCGTAGCGACCCTGGCGCTCGGCAATGTCGGCGAGCGCGTGGTGTGCCTTCGCCTCGCCGAGCCTGTCCCCGAGCCGCGGTGCCACACGAGGCTGTCTGCCGCGTGGGTCAGAGCCTGCCCGAGATCACCAAGCGCGGTGTAGGTGCTCCCCAGAAGACGGCTGACGATGGCCTGCCCGGTCATGTCGCCGAGTCGCGTCGAGGCATCAAGGGCCGTCCGCAACGTGCCGAGAATCCGCTTGCGGTGACCGCGGAGGATCAGGAACTGATGCATGGCGACGGGGAGCCGCCAGGCGTGCTGGTCGAACCCGGACCTGTCGGCGAGGGTGACCACCGGCACCAGCACATGCTGTTCGGCCTCGAACCAGTCCATCGCCTGCCGGGCATCGGCCAGCGGTTCGGGAGTGACGCCCGGTCGCGCCGGGGCGAGGGCGGTCGGCTCGCGTGACGGCTGCACCAGCCCCCAGGCGCGGTCGGCTGTGTGCAGGTAGTGGTCGAGGAGCCGGCCGGTAGCGGCCTGCCGGTCGGCCTGGCTATCGGCGTCGCGAGCCTGGTCGGCGGCGTAGGCGCGGAGCAGGTCATGAAAGGCAAAGCGGCCGGCGGCATGTTCGGTGAGCAGGCAGGCGCGGGAAAGCACAGTCAGCGCGCGGCGGGCTGTGGGCCCGTCGACAGCGGCGAGGCTGGCCGCCGAGAGGACACTGATCTCGGGGCCCGGGTGCAGGCCGAGCAGCCGGAACATGCGGGCCACGTCTGGGCTGAGCCACTGGTAGGACCAGGAGAAGACCGTGCGGACGCTCGCAGCTGGGTCGCCGGTGTCCAGGGCATCCAGCAGGCGGGGGGCGTCACGCAGTTCGGCCGCGACGGCCGACAGCGACAGACGTCGCTGGCTAGCGGCGCGCGCCACGGCGACCGCCAGGGCCAGCGGCAGGCAGGCGCACAGCGTCGCGATCTCGGCGACCGCTCTGGGTTCGGCGGCGGCCCGTTCGGCGCCGAGACGGGCGGTAACGAGCTGGACGGCTTCGGAGTGCGTGAGGACATCGAGGGACAGCAGCCGGGCGCCTTCGGCGGAGACCAGTCCGGCGAGCTGGTTGCGGCTGGTGACGACAATGAGACTGCCTGGGCTTGCCGGCAGCAGCGGGCGGACCTGCTGTTCGTCACGGGCATTGTCCAGCATGATGAGCATGCTCCGGTCCGCAAGCAGGGTGCGGTACAGCCCTGCCTGCGCTTCTGGGGCCGGCGGGAGCCGGTGGGGCGGGACGCCGAGGGCGTCGAGGAAGCCGCGAATCGCTTCTTCCGGGGTTGCCGGGGTGCCGGAGGGGTCGAAGCCGCGCAGGTTCACGTGCAGCTGTCCGTCGGGGAACCGGTCGGCGACCCGATGGGCCCAGTGCAGCGCGAGGGCCGTCTTTCCTACCCCGGGCGTCCCTCCGATCGCGGAGATGACCAAGGTGCCTGGCCGGCCGGACCCTGCCTTGTTCAGCATCCGCGTCAGGGCCTCCAGTTCAGCGGCCCGGCCGGTGAAATCGGCCATCGCCGGAGGCAACTGCCTGGGCAGCGCCTTTCCGGCCGCCGAGACCGGATCGCACGGCCCCGGGCTTGCGGTCCCGTTGTCGAGCAGGTCCACCAGCCGCTCTGCGGACACCTTCAGTGTCCGCGCCAGCTTCGGCCGCAGCCACGCGGCCGGCGCCGTTTCGCCGCTCTCCCAGCGCCGCACCGTGGACCGCTCGACCTTGAGCAGGGCGGCGAGATCCTCCTGGGTGAGCCCGAGCGCCTTCCGCCGCTGCGTGAGCCGTTCCCGTCGTGTCATGCAGAGTCAGCCCCTTGGGACTCCACCGCCACGGGTCAGCTTCCGTCGTCCGGTCGTCCATCCCGCTCCCTCACGGAAAGTTTAGGTCGGTAGCACTCCGCGCACCAGGAACCGCTGCTGTGCACCATCGGGTGGGCGCCCGTCCGCCTTGACGGCCCTCCGGTTCATGCCTGCCACGGCTGCCAAGGGTGGCCCCGATGTCGAATCAGTGCTGGTCAACGGGGTTGATGCCGCCTTCATGCCCCATTCGCGCCCTGGTTCGTCACGGTCACGGACTGTTGTGATGGGGATCGCCGGGCTGGCGGCGTCGGGGCCGCCACCCGAGATCCCGCCTGCAAGCTCCACGCGGAAGGAAACTCGATGACCGCGTCCGCCGCCAGCTCGCGGCTGCCAGGCCGCGCGACGCAGCATCTCGCCGTGTTCGTCTGCTGCCTGACCATGTTCATGATCGCCGTGGACACCACGATCGTGAACCTCGCGCTCCCGCTGATCGGCCGCGACCTGGGCGCCACGGTCGCCGGGCTGCAATGGACCGTGGCCGCTTACACGATCACCACCGCGAGCATGATGCTGACCTCGGGCTCCCTCGGCGACCGGTTCGGCCGCCGCACGGTCCTCCAGGCTGGGCTCGCGGTATTCACTGCGGCCTCCGCGGGGTGCGGGTTCGCCCCGTCGGTCGGCTGGCTGATCGCGTTCCGTGCGATCCAGGGCGCCGCGGGTTCCGCGCTGACCCCGATGGCGATGGGGATCCTCACCGCCATGTTCGCTAACCCATCGGCTCGCGCCCGGGTGCTGGGCATCTGGTCGGGGACGTTCGGCATCGGCATGGCCACCGGGCCGGTCATCGGCGGCGTCCTTGCCGCGATCTGGGGCTGGCGGTCGCTCTTCTTGATCAATATCGTTCCCGGGCTCGCCGGACTCGCCCTGTCCGTCCTGGTCATGCCGCAGTCGAGGGCCGCCCGCCCCCGTCGCCTCGACCCGCCCGGTCAGGTCCTGGTAATCGCATTCCTCGCCTGCCTGACCGGCGGGATCATCCAGGGGCCATCGGCGGGCTGGGGGTCGGCGACGGTCCTCGCCGCGTTCGCGGTGGCTGCGGCGGCGCTGGTCCTGCTCATTCCCTGGGAGCGTCGCCGGGCCGATCCGCTGATCGAATTGCGGGTGTTCCGCAATGCCACGTTCAGCGGCGCCGTCGTGATCACCGTGTCCGCGTTCGCCTGCCTTGGCGGTTTCCTCTTCCTGACCACCCTGTACCTGCAGAGGGTCCGCGAGCTGTCCCCGTGGGGCGCCGGGGTGGCGCTGCTGCCCGTGGCGGCCGCCACGGCGGTGGCGGGCCCGATCGCCGGCCGCGTGCTCGCCCGCCGCGGCGGCCGCTGGCCAGTGAGTGTCGCGGGTGCCGCGCTCGGCGCGAGCTGCGTCATGCTCGCCCAGTCGCCCGAAGCGGCACCGTGGGCGCTGCTCACCGCGGCATACCTGCTCTTCGGGGTCGGGTACGGCTCGGTTAACACGGTCATCGCCGCGGTAGCGGTCGCCGGGATGCCTCGCGACCAAGCCGGGGTGGCGGGGGGCATCACCTCGGCGGGCAGGCAGGCGGGGCAGTCGCTCGGCGTTTCCGTGATCGGCTCGATCCTTGCCAGCGGGCTGCACGGGCAACCGCTGGGGCCTGGCAATTCTCTCGCCGCGAGCCATCCGGCCTGGTTCATGCTCGCTGGTTGCGGGCTCATGGTGGCGGTCCTCGGCCTGGCCACGACCGCTCGGCGTGCCGCGGCGCCGGCCCCTGCCATCACGGAGGAGCCCGTGCCCGAGCGGGAGCCTTCGATATGACTTGGCAGGCGGACGTTCGCGAGGGCCATGCCTAGGTCGTCGGCCGCTTGTCGTTCCAGGCCCGGTATCGGTCGGTGCAGCAGATGGCGCACGGACGGTAGCCTGCCGCGATCGCGGTCGCCTCGTCGGCGAAGAAGACGCGATAGCGCACGTAGCCGCCGCGAGCGATCGCGCGCAGTGCGGCGGGGCAGTCGAGGCGACCGTAGATCTTGGTGCCGCGGTGGCCGCCCCACCGCCCCGGCGCGCCGGACTGGTACGGCTGGCCGTCGGCACCCAGCAGCGTGTAGGTC
>Ga0123355_10010114_pt1 | contig 14416 bp, 9 predicted proteins | sample TergutEmb28metaG_3_FD_89872 | JGI IMG/M metagenome (GOLD analysis project Ga0123355, IMG submission 89872) | Embiratermes neotenicus P1 segment gut microbial communities from Petit-Saut dam, French Guiana - Emb289 P1 | ecosystem: Host-associated > Arthropoda: Insects > Digestive system > Gut ...
ATGATGATGATGATGATGATGATGATGATGATGATGATGAAATATTATCACAACAAGAAGCATTTTAAACCAACATTGTAAAGGAAACAACACATGCATTGTTTGTCCAGCATACTTTCACTGTTAAGTTCTGACATAGTTAAAGGAGTGGGATTTTAAAATTAATAAGAGAACAAAAATGCCAGGACTGCTCCAGTAGGAGTACCTTCCCAAATTTGTGATAAACTCTGGGAATTCAATTTTCCACAACTGTTGTTCCTGAATTTGTGGCTGGCAACCTTCTCTGCATCATGGACCAGTAAACCAACAGCAGGCTTTCTGAGAATGCTTCTCTATCTGCATCATATGGTTCATACAAGATGTCATAATCCCCCCACACACAACATGCACACTTTATATTCATGCTTTCAAAAAGTGTCTGTCTGTCTGCATGGGATTTGAGGTTTGTAACATGGATTTGCCTCCAAATTTCAGAAGTATGCAGCATCCACTGTCAAATCTGTGTCCTGTATCCCTCATATCAAGCAACATTAAAACAAATACTTTGAGTTCTGGGTTTAAAATGACCTCTCTTGTACTGAGTTTCTTTACTGCTAGCTTATAAGGCTGTCAGAGAACATAAAAGATTATTCTTAAGTCAGCCAGATAGACTCAAATGAGTCACTAAAAGGTTCCCACAACTCTCTCCCTACATACAGTTCAAGGGGTATGTCAGTAGTATAATCAATAAGAGAAAATGTCACATAAGAAACAAACCAGTGCAAACCATGAGTCAGTGTTTGAACAGACACATATAGCATTGGTGGCACTTCAGTGATGACACTTTAAGAGATGTGAGCAGCACCCAAAATGTTACATACCACAACAGGAAAGGAAAGGACAAAGTAGATGTAATGTTTAACACATGCCATTTAATCAATAAAAAAAAAATATATATATATAATTTTTCTGGGTAGGGAAAGATAATGCCAACTGCAGACTGGCACAGATTAAACTACAGACCTCTGGTTAAACTTTATGCACATGACAGCAATATGCATGTGTAAAATATCTCCATTCACACTGAAAATTCTCAACATACCGTCAGTTTATCATAATGCACTTACCCCCACCTATCAGGCTCATCTTTCAAAATTGGGCTTGCAGGCCGTGTATAATAATCATTCTCTTTGTCCAGCTCCTCCTGCCCAAGACTAAGGTTCATTTTCTTCTCCTCAAAGTCCATGTCCGTTTCCTTCCGCTTGGTGGATTTCCGCATCATCTGCAATAACAAGTGCTGGTAATATGTGCTGTTGCTTATGACTGTTCAATATACAGCAAGAAAGATACTTGCCTCCTTGGCTTGCCTCAGTCCCCGTTCCCATGCTGATTCAAATACGGGTGCCTCTTCTTTTCTTGGTCCCTGGTATGGCAGCCCCACCTGTAAGAAAAGCACACACCATCTAAGTATCATGCCCAATTGTCCTGTTACAGGTATTATAAAACAATCTTTCCACCATTTTATGTATTCCTTACATAAAAAAAAAATTACAGAGAAGTTGCATCTATCACATCAATAAACCCACTCAAGATTAAATGTGATTTACTTTGAAGGTCATGGATCTACATAAACTATTATCAAGAAAGGCTAATGTTGGCTGGTAATGGACCAATATAGTCCCCACTTCATAGAAATAAAAAAAAAAAAAGCTTTACTGATTTAATCCTACAAAAAAAAAGTTACAATGCTTATATAATCAAGATGTAAAATTATTAGTTGAAACTGTTTTCAGTATGGTAGATACCAGTACCTCATGTACTTCAGGAGTTTTCTGATTTATGAATTATTACTGTAGTCTTGGAAAGAAAAAAAAACAGGATTTAATTTGTTTGCATTATGCCATAAAACATTTATTGGCTACTATTATAAGCATCTCACAACAGATAAGTTTACTGGGCAGCTTAGGTATCCAAGGGTGTTAACTGTTTAACATGTACAGTTACCAACAGCTATTCCATTTAATGAAATACTTAATATTTCATAGAAGAAGAGCAATGTACTTTCTTTTGCCTCCATCATCAGATCCATGATTTCTTTCTACCTGTTCTAATGCAAGAAATGGGCATTTCACTGCTACTGTGACATACCTATGTCAATACCATCAGCACATGCACAGTTTGGTCCTGATTTATAGAATATTGTGCCATTAGTCAGCATCTGAGAATCTCTACCTTTTTTTTTTTATAAAGGTAAGCTGAAGAGAAGACAGGCCAGTGAATCCCCTCACTTCAGCCCACTTAAGGTAGTGAATGGCAGAGATGCCAAACATATTTGTATAGGGCTTTCAGTATGTTCCACCCTCCACATCAAGTTTTACTGGTTTAATAAGTTTATTGGGTATACTCATTAATAATTTAAAATCAATAAATAACTTTGGTAAACCTATTCCAAGCTAAATGGTCTTTACCACAGAACAAATATATCTGCAACAGTGGCTCTCCCCCTCCAACACTCTAAATCCACATTTGTAACATCCTATCTCCTTCTCTGTAATGGTATCAGCCATGACACTATACATTAGACACCATTTTTTATGCTCTATTTATTAGGCTCAATCCCAAATAGTTTCAGCAGTCCCCATGATCGCCAATCGTATGTATGGTACCCACACTATATACTTTTGGGACTACCTCATCAATAATACCATGTATGAGTTTCACCAACTTAAGTCCACCAAATTTAAACACCTTTGCAAGTATAATATCTGCACCTGGGGATGAACTGTTTTTTAAATCTACAAACAACTTAGATTACTTTTCTGTCCTCTCCTAATTCAGCTGAACAGAATCAGATTTTCCATATCCATTTTTTCCATAATCAATTGTAATATTAATGCATTTATTGTATAACGCAAATTTACTCATTATCAAAAAGTGTTACTAAGTTTCCTTTATCGATGGCTTCAACTTTACAGCATTTAATTACTGCTCACAATGTAACAGGTTTCCCCATGTGGCCTTCCAAAATACAGCTGTTCTGTCTGCTCTATGCCACTACTACCCACTTTAAAATGGATCAACTCCTATTCATTGATGGACACCATGTTGCAGACAATATGGCTACAGCCCGTCTGCTCCAGAAAGCCTATCCAATAACCTGTATGTAAACCAGAACTGGCTGTCCATTATGTCCTTGCCTAGTAATGGAGCACACAGAAATACACACTTGACATATACTTACAGGAACAGGTTTCTCATAAGAGGAGCGGTAGTCTACTGGTGGATACACTGGAGGTCCATTAACTGGAACAAGGGGTCTCACCATGTCAAACATTGTATAGTTGCCCTTATCTGTGACTCCAGGATGCACAAACCTACAACATTATATACTATAGCAGCATGGCAATGTGCACAGGCACCATATATTAAAAAAAAAGTAGAGATTTTCAAATCTACAGCTTGTATTGGGTGCATAAATTATCAAAACTGTTGAATGTACATTTATTTTTTATTTATTCTGTAGAAAAGTATAAAATGTATATAGGAAATAAATATTTTGTCTACTGTACTTCAACAGACAGCATTAAACAAGACAGGTAATGCACATACAACATAACATTCAGGCACATTCGTGTAACAACTGTTGTGTAAAAACAAGACGTATTATTTTATGTTCCTGTGACTGTGCATTGTGAGTAAAGCGTGGAGAAAGAATACCAACAAGATGCAACAATATAGATGTTTACTGTCAATTCAGATGTTTAATATTGACTACTGTCTCGACATGTTTTGGGCATCTTTATGCCCATCATCAGGATGTATCTCCTGATGATGGGCATAAGGATGCCCAAAACATGTCGAGACAGTAGTCAATATTAAACATCTGAATTGACAATAAACATCTATATTGTTGCATCTTGTTGGTATTCTTTCTCCAAGAAGTATTATATAATACAAGTGTGCATCTGCATTCCTGCCTTAGTTATCTGGCATGCACATCACATCTTTTCTGAGCCACCTGTGGCTCTAACATATTTTTCCACATTATTTCCTAAATGGCAGAATTTTTGGAAAAAAATTTCCCCAACAAGTAAGGTTATTTTGATTTTCTCCACAACTCTGTCTGAAACACTTCACATTCTAAGTAGAAGTCAGCAAGATATTATCATAAATTTACACAGATCTTCATCTAAGTACATGTTATTCTTGTTAGTCTTTTTTACATCAAACTAGAATTTTCTTGATAGGCATTTGAAAAATGCTCAAATATCAACTTTCCTGAAATATTCATCATGGGAGCTGCATTGTTCCATGCAGACAAAGACAGACAGATAGAATGAAGATAACAGTCACTTTTTGGAATTCTGCAAATGTGCCTAAAACCATGGCACAGCATAAGAATAATACAATCTACTAGTTGGAATAAGCATTCGTAAACCTTTATCAAATCACATATTAGACAACTGACAAGAAAAATGTAATCAAATGAACAAGAACATTTTACATTAAAAAATACCTGTATTTTAATCAATATTTTGTAGTTTTTTTGAAATGGTGACTAACATATTTCTCCAACAGAACGTAATTCAGATGCTCCTATTCACTTACCTGAACTCTCATTACCACATGGTTAAAATGCTGGAATAATTTCTTTACATCATTCACTGTAAACATCCTTGCACCATACATTTCTGTTGTAGTTTTGCAATATAACCATCCTTCTCTATTTTAAAAAACTGTGCCTTTATCTTGAAGTACAAACTTACCTTCCTCGTTTGGGCACAAAACAAACTGCAGACCTCAACCAATCTTCGACAAGTCTTACAAACAAGATGCAGTAGTATCTGTTTCTACTGATTCAAACACTGCACAACAATACAGTGACCATACAACTGAACCTCTTCATCATGCTCACACATGATATGTAACAATAAACTCTGCACACTGTCGTTTCGTGAGAAGCACTTTCATTTCTGAATGAAAACACATTATGAAAGTTGGTTTCTCCAAAGTTTGGTACGCAAACACATTATTATTAAGTATAATGCATATCATATACATCATATGCAACCAAATACACGATGTTTCTTCCACAAATTCGGAGCATAAGTATATAAGGCTGTTTTAAAATTGCATATGAAGCACCAAAACAAAATATCCTGCTCCAAACCAATGCCTGCATGTAGTCAAAATACAGTACAGAGCATAATGCAGCGTTGTTTGTTCTGATCTGTAAGCATTTTAATTCATCCATTATCCTGGTAAAATGGCAGGTCACGCATAGAAGAGGGCTACAAGGGTGTGGTGTGCTCAAAATGGGTTAAGGCAAAGTCATGATGCAAATTCAAACTAATGGTGCTTGAATATGCTGAAAAAATGAACTGCAACACAGAAAGAAAGTTTGGAATTGTGGGAAGCAAGAACATGGAAATGGAGGAAACAAAAACAGAAGCTGACAGATATGAACTCCACCCAAAAATCTTCCAGTGGCCCCCAAGCACGGAAGTTTCCAGGAATTAAAATAGGAAATTAGTGAAGTTGTGCACTTGAAGAAAAAAACTGGAGTACCAATTACATACAAAATAATAAAATATACAGCACAGGAACTTTCCAAATTACACAACTTCCTGTATCATCTGTTCAAGGCCATCACAATTTGATACATACATATGATGCAGGGCAACAGGTTCTCTCTTCATAGACCTCTGCTATGTTAGAAACTGCCAGCAGACTTTGAGTAGAAGTCTGCTGCTCTTCGGCATGATGTAACTTCAAAAGAATGAACAATTACAACCTAAGCCAAATAAGAAATGCCGATAAAATGTCAGTGTATTCTGATATGCTGTAAAATTATACTGTCGGTGATGGGCAAAATCTGCAGTGATGACAACTTCAGGTAATGCCAGAATGTGAGCAACCATCGTACCAGCGACATTAGCAGATGCTAGCAAACTGCCACCATACATGATTCTAAATTGCAAAACAAAGCTTAACAACCATCTGAAGGAATTACTGACAGATACCAACTGGCGGCTGGATGACCTATGAACATATAAAGAATTGTGTGGCAATGGTATAGAACAGAAGACCAGAGGTGCTCCTTAAAAAACAGGGGATAATGGTGTTAGGTGCATTTAAGGTACACTTAAAACCAGGAATAACAAAGTGCTGTATCACCAGTGCAACTAATAGGACTGATATTATGAAATGACAGTGAAGTGGTTGGTAAATGTTAAGAGTAAGTGTGCTGAAGATGAAGGCACTAATTGGGAACATGGAGAATCTACGAACAATGACGATTAGATACGTGCATTTTCCCTTGGCAGACATACTTGATTTTTGGGGCGCTGTAGATCAGATTCAACTTGCATTTTGACATATACAGTATATATAACATTTCATACATAAACAACGTAAATCTTACCTCCAATGTAAATTCCCTGTCATTTTTTACGCCTTGTTCTGATTATATTTATTTCTGTACTCAGCAGAAGTAAAATAGAATGGAAACCAATACTTCTAAATTTCTCAGAAAGAATTTCACATGAATAAGTACTTACAACAGAGGAACTAGACATGTGTGTGAAACAAATGAGTGCATTTTCAGTATCTGCTATAATCTGGATAAGTTTCTGCATAGCTTCAGATTTGTTAGATTCACTATACATTGAATCTCTGCAGACAAGCTGGGCTGAAATGGGGACTCTTCAGCCCGAGTGACTCAATGATTTGTTGCACGCGCTACAAAAATCACACTGCACAAAGCATAGCTACAAAAAACTTTATTTAGAATATTAAGGACTTCTCTTTGTAAATACTGTGACTACATCAAATTTTATTTAAGGTTCACTGGTACAGACATTTCTTGCTGCCTAGTTAAATAAAGAAAACTCTTGGAAGTAAATGACATACATGCACTGGTCACTGTATGGTGAAATACACCCCTGTCACCACTACTATAATGAAACACAAATCACTACATCACTGTACAAACTGTACAATTCCTTATCACCACCGCTACTATGCAAAGACGAACCGAATTCTATGAAGTAGGCTCTTAATTAAATTATATTACATATTAGTGACAGTCATTTACAAACACATCAGGCTTATTTTTAAGGTAGTAACTGCACACTGTTCATATTTTTCTGACCCATACTGGTGGGCTCTTCAAGTCAGTGTGCACACCGCACAAAATGTAGCCCACACATTGCTGCAACATGTTACCATGAAGTAAAGTACCTTAATGGGATGTATGATTGTAGAACAGACCACACATTCATTCTGCTCAGTGAATATGCAACACTTCATCTCATTGGACAAGAGAAGTCTCAAAATATCTGGTACTGGTCTACAAAAAAACCCACATTAATCCAAAAAATGCCATTGCATAATATTAAGATTGGTGTGTAGAGTGCCACAAGTGCAACTAGGACTACTGGGCCCACCTTTCTACCGAGCCCATAACCTCAGATCAATATGTTAATACACATTCAGACAGCACTTTTGAGCACCTCTTCAATTACCACAAAGAGCTTACACGTTTTTCCAGGAAGACAATGCAACAGTTCACACAACAAACAATTCTATGCATGTAATTTGTTCCTTTTTGGGTAATTCCCTGGTGTCAGAGTTCTAATTGCCGACGTTTCGGAACTCACTGTCGGTTCCATCTTCATAGGCCTGCCTATGAAGATGGGCAATTAGAACTCTGATGCCGGGGAATTACCCAAAAAGGAACAAATTACATTTAGAACACGGTGAAAGCTTAAAAACAAGAATTCTATGCATTCTTTACAGAATGCTTTGCTGAAAGAAAAATAAGCAGGGGATTATGGCCTTCATATTGACCAGCTTTTAAACCACACAGTTTTTATTACATAGCGTGTTAAAGAATAAAATGTATATTAATAACCACCATATCAAATGTAATCTCAAATAAGACAAGCACTGTACGCATACCACAGCACACCACACAGTCATAACCAATGTTGCTGTGGAAAGGCAATAAGTATTACACAGTATGAGTGTCTGTATTCTTGCCTCAGTTATTGGCAATGCCAAATGCATCTTTCCTGCATCAAATTATATCATCATCTGGGGAACGTCTCTCTCTACCATATTTTTACACAATGTCTCACAAACAGCATGATTTTTGGATAAAAATTCTTCACTCTATGCACGTTTTGATTTTCCTGACAACTCTGCGTGAAAAATTCTTCATTCTGAGAAAAGTTCAGTGATATATCATCATAAATATACACAGGTCTTCATATTAGGTACCTGTTATTCTTGTGAGATTTTAACCAAACCTAAATTTTGACAGAGTTTTAAAAATCCTCAAACATCAAATTTAATTAAGACCCATCCAGTGGAAGCCAAGTTGTTCAACACAACCAGAAGACAGCTACACAGATGAACAGATATGACAAAGCTAGCAGATCCCTTTTGCAGTTTTGCAAATGCACCAAAAAGGCAGTCCAGACCGAAAAACTTCAATTTCACAAGCAGAATGCGCAATAAACATGTTCATTTTGTGTGTTGCCTGTTCATGGGTCAACAGCAGCCAAATGCTAGCCCCTTCTTTAAACTGGCCAAGCCAAAACTAAATATTAACTACAATACATTACCATAAAACTTCCCAACACCTCTTTTATTATGATGTGTAAAAACTCTATAAACTGCAACATACTAAGCACATGGACTCAGGCTATAGGCAAACTGGAACAATGAAAACAAGTGACCAACAGTGTGGGTCACATAAATCAAGGACATAGGACTTAACAGTCAGGATGATTTATAAGAGAGTAAAGTGAATAACTGTCTCTGGACCAAACTCACCTACAGCTGGAGCCCCACGTGCACTGCCCCCTGTTATAGAACCGACACACAGGCCTGGGCTCAGTTTCTTCAGGTCGGTTCTCATCCTCATCTGTCAGTTCTCCTTCTTCCAGGTCATCACCTTTAAGTTCTCCATCATCCTCACTCTTGTCTCCTCCCCCCTCACATTCTCCCTCTTCCTTCTCCTCTTTGTCTGCTTGCTCTTCTGCCTCAAAGTCCAGCTGTTCCATCTCCTCCACAGCTGCAGTACTACTCACACCCCCTTTCCACTCACCCTGCAGGGACACCTTCTTCCCTCCCTCTTCTTCTGAAACTACATCCAGACTGTCTCGACCATCATTACTGTCCAAGTCTGACACATCAGACAGATCCTCCCCATGCCCTGGAATCTCATCTTTCTTTACTAACTTCTCTGACACTTTCTTGCTCTCTACTGGAGAACTTGGTCCATTTTCTTCCTTCACTTGTTCTTCCACATTCGAACCTTCATCTTCTCGACCGGGAACTGCGAGTGGGGAAGATGGGTGACCATTTGATGCAACTGAGGAAGCTGAAGAAATATTGTCACTTTCGCTATCAGACAACTCGTTGGACTTCGGTGACAATTCTCCCTTTTCTGTGGGAGGTGGGGAATGGATAAGACTACAGCCCCTATCAACAGGAGCAGGAGACATTACAGGACTAGAATCTCTGTCAACAGGGAGTGGAGAATGAATGGGACTAAAGTCCCTGTCACGCTCAACGGACTCCACACTTTCATCTCCACTCCCATCACCCATATCTGACTTAGTAGACATGGCAGCTGCCAATTCATCATCTCTCCTAGACTGAGCAGCTATCTCATGTTTAGTCTCAAAATCTCCATCCAAGGAGCTGTCAGAATCCATAATGAATTGCAGAATTGCCTGAAATCATAACCATTTTATAAGAATAACAACCTGTATACTTTTAAACATTCATAATTAATAGCATATTAAGTAATATTCCTCAGTACTGTACAGATGGATGTTAGGAATTAATAAAATGTGACAAAAACAATATAAGAATACTGGATAACAAAAACTTCGGCCGTGAGCCCTGCGAATCGAATGTTAAATTTACGGGAACGAAGTTTGATAGTTGAATTTTGGTCTCTTCTTCTCAGCAATTATCAGATGAACGCTTTCTTACCTTGTACCAGAGGTATAAGCTCCATAATGGACTGGCATAATGTGGTTACCAGCTTTCCACATTGATAATGCTGAAACACTAGACAGTTTCCTACTATCTTCATTGTTTACCATTTTCGAACTTCCGACGGACCGTTAACTAAGTCGTTACGTGTAAACTTTCAACACAACACAAAATTAATAAAACTGGAGTCTTCACATTTCTGAAAATAATACTAATAGTACAAAGACATGACCTCTTTAGCACACGAATACTGAATGGCCAAAACCGGCGAGAAAGATGCACTTCTCTTCGAAGTTCAATTGTGAACTTCCAACTGACCTTACCTTATCCTACACCACGTAGCCACAATCAAATTCAACTTGAGTACTTGTACAAACTTCAATAAAAGTAAAAAAGCAATGATTTTCAGTTACTTAAGCACAGTACATTACTGGCCTGCGTATGCCCCTAGCTTATTGGCTTCCCTTTAATGTTTTACCATTGGTTGGCTTGCTGGAAACCGGCATGCACAGCAACGCAAATAGTTGCTAGTTCCCCGTATGACCAACACAACAAAATTATTGGTGAAAGTTGGCGGGTAATGCGGATATTGATGTGATACATAATTCAGTACAATTTGGAAACAATTCATTTCCAATTGAAACAATATAAGTATATATTTCATCAAAATACTCTCCTTTATATTGCATTCCAAATACTTGATGCAAAAAATTTAAAGTACCAAGACCGCCAAGTTTTGTCATAACCTCTAAATTTCATAGACAACCACGTCCCAACAGCATGTAAGGAAATTAAAAAGTTCGGCCCTCTTTCCACGAGCAGGTTGAAAGGTTATACGACAGTCATCGCTGCTGCCTGAATATTCGAAACGCTAAATTCTCGTTTCCACGAACGTTGGGTGGCAAATAATGGCGTAATGCGCATACAAAATGCCACCGAAAATCGTCAGTTCTCTAGATGACCCATGCTTCATGTTATGTTATGCAATGCAGCATAAAAGGGCGTTTTTTGTAGTTACAACGCACTAGTAAATACATATATAAGAGATACATTTCATTAATTGAGAAAAACACCCTAAAAGGCTATGAAAATGTCATTCATTGTGTGGTATAACAATCAATGGTCAGTCTTAATAACTTACATAGACTATAGTTAAATATCATACAACAAAAAAAAAATTATTCAATACAATGAATGATTAGTACATTTCTCAAAATTCTAGAGGCCACTCTTACAAAAACATCAGGTTTCATCCCATACAAGTATTTCATCATTAATGACTTCTTCAAGTGAATAAAAGGATTGTCAACTAAGTACTTTTTCAAAGTTTATATAAAACATTTCTTATAAACTACTAATTCTGCAATATATTCAGATAACTCTTAAAAGATCTTTATACTCATACAGTATACTCCCTTCTGGCAGTGTAAGATAAGCTGTTGGTTTACGCAATTGCAGTTTATTCCTTGTATTAATACCATGAACTGTAAAGTTAACTATATAAATTTCCAAGTTATGTGACAAAACTTGCATGAAGGATAGTATGTATTGTGAAGGTGTCAGTAACTCCAGTGACTGAAATAGTGGTTTGCAAGAAGTCCTAGATTGAGATCCAGTCATAATTCTGATTGTTTTCTTTTGTAGCTGAAAGACTCTTTTACTTTCTATTGAATTGCCCCAGAATATTACGCCATACTCTATAATGGAGTGAAAGTAAGCAAAACAAATCATGATGAGCATAGTCATACCGCTAAATTGGTACACAGATTGGAATCCAACCCATAAAAATTTATCACATTGACATAACATAAACATGAAAATGTGTGCAGATACACACAGGCCTCTGTTTCAAATGAATATTTTGATACATACAGCAGTATATTATAAGAAAACAAATATGTTTTAAATACTCTAAAATGCAGTCAGGATTTAGTATTTAATATGGCAGAATTGGCATGTTTAATCAAAGCCAGTAGTGGTTTATCAGCACCTTACATGTATAAAAACACACAACTTTCCCTACAGTAATCCTGAAAACTGTACAACTGACAGAGAAATGCAAGATTATAAGACTTTTATTTTGTTTTCCTTTAAAATTTCTGCTTGAAATATGTTTCACTCCCAAAAACGCATAGTGAGTTACATACATTCAAGATGTGCATGCGAACACACCAATATCTTCATATAAAATCGTCTGATGTAAAATAAGACTGAGTTGACAGTTTCAAGAACATTTATTCAACAGTTCTCAAGTTTTTGTGTACATACAGTTGGATGAATCAGATAAGTGAGCACCATTATATTTTTAAATATGTTTTAATGTCATTAACTGATACAAATGGTTAACAGTGTATAAGCTAGATTTATCATCTCCATGTAACCTCCACAGCATCTGTGCGATACCTGGAACAAAAACAACTACATTCACATTAAGCAGAAACATCATTATGGCATTTTTCTCCATACCAGCTACAGTGATTATAGTGCTATAACTTGGTATTCTGGAATTGTACATAGGCATTTCCTCCATAGGATACAATTCTAATGACCAGGACATGGTCTTCTGGAGTTATGTAGTAGCATTTCCTCCACACAGGCAGACAATGTTATACAGACACTGCTACTAGGAAAAGTATAAAGCAAATTCAAATTTCAAGGGTAAATTATTATAAACAAACTCTGAAAAAATAATTAACCTCAATAACCTGAAAACTCCTTGAAAGGCAGTTACATTCATACAAAGACACTAAACCTGACAGAATAATAACATGCATTATACTTCATTTTCTGATTTCAAATGCCCACGGTACTTCATCATGGTCAGAGATTCTAACTCTGGGTAGTGTATTTAAGTATATGGTATGCAGCAGTTCACACAATAAAATACCATTTTTTCCACTTGACAAGTGTAAGACATTAAAAGTGATGAGATGCACCCTTGAATAAGATAGAAAGACAAACCCTATAATTAGCAAAGTAGTTTTGTGAATTTAATAGCTTACATATATAAAAATTTCTTCTAGCATTAAGATGGCAGGGTAATTTTGGGGACATTTTTCAAGGTAAAAAATATGCATCTTAGAAGGCAGGAAAGGTTGCAAATGAATTACAGTTTATAATTTCCAAGTGAGCACATTTCTCTAATGAATATTTTCAAGAAAGCGAAAACAAATGTCAAAATAAACAAACTAAAAACACAGAATCATAAAGTATGCTGCTTATAAGGGGGCAGTTTGTTTTAAAACTCTGAACACAGCAAATGATACATCCTCAACAATCTACCTTCCACTTAAACTTTTTACTTTAATGGTGTAATGAAGTTTGTCACCTCTGTGTAATTGTCGTTTCATTCCATTTGGTTTGGCTGCCAGTCTTGAACATCTCAAAACCAGCCTGTGCAATCATAACTCCATTGTCAATGCAGAATCTCTCATCTGTTGCAAAAAGTTTTGCTCCTCTCTCATCACACATGGCCCCCATCATTTCTTGAAGACGTATATTGCAACCAACACCACCAACAATGAGAACTTCCTGTGAGCCACAGTGAGCCATGGCTCGCTCTGTAACAGCCAAGTCCAGTACTGTACATACCTACATGCATACACATGCATACATACATTCCATGAATACATAAGTGAGTCATAAAGCCAGTAGGATGTGTAACAAGTCATAAATACACAAATATGAAAAATTACACTTCACTTCACTCCTCTATTCATATTCAGTTAATCCAAAGAAGGTATCACATTGAACCATGGGATTTAGAATTTGTCCATACTAATATATAATGCAAATCTGTTGAGATAACAACACAGTCACATAATACAAGCAAAATTTAAAGAAGTATTAACTGATTCAAGCAAACAATGCATAAACATGATACACACTGTCAATAATAATAGTATAAAGCAATAATTTAAAAATTAAGAATATGATAATACAATTAGTTACTTAGAATGTATAAAAGTACAACTAACTAGATATAAATTACACTATTGTACATGAAATACTCATCTAGTGTGTAGAAAGGGTTGGATTAACAAGAATTTTTTCAAAGTAATTTAAATTCTTTATTACTATGAGATATGTCATTTATATAGGCCAGTAATCTACTGTAAATATTGAGGCCCATACAATAAGTACCTCTTCAATAAGGTGTCAAATTCAATATTGCCTAAAGAAAATTGGACTTCGTCTCATATTTCTGCCATGGATATTAGAGTTTAACTTGTACTGATCCCTGTTCATGATAACGGAACATAATAAGGAAAAAATATATTGAGACTGCAAAGTAAGAATATTCATTTTGATGTATGGTTGACCGTGCATCGTAGTTCAATGTGGATAAAGAGACCAACTAGATGTCACTTTTAGTATTATGTTTATTTCTCCTTTATAGGTTGCTCAACATGTTTCGGGCCAC
>Ga0123355_10010115_pt1 | contig 14415 bp, 8 predicted proteins | sample TergutEmb28metaG_3_FD_89872 | JGI IMG/M metagenome (GOLD analysis project Ga0123355, IMG submission 89872) | Embiratermes neotenicus P1 segment gut microbial communities from Petit-Saut dam, French Guiana - Emb289 P1 | ecosystem: Host-associated > Arthropoda: Insects > Digestive system > Gut ...
CTCGGCTGCCAGCAGCCGACTGAACTGACACCCCCGCCGATATAAATGGACTCGTCCGTTTCGCTGGAAAACCAAATCTGGTTTCTGCGCGTGTGCCATCACGTTCCGTTTCTGCTCTACCCTTACCAACGCGCGCCCGAAGACCGGCTATCCTGAGTGGGACTAGTGTCCGTCTTCAGTCCCTCGTTGCAAATACCGGAACATTGCTTCAGATTGGGTCCAATATGCTCCCGTTCACATACATTCCAATTCACTTTATTGACTGTGAGATAACATGCAGATAAAGCTCTTCAATCAACTGAATAACACCTACGACGAATTCTTCCCTTATAAAAGGTAAAGCAATCCCATTACAGATTTGTGTAATGTATTATATTCCGTCAATACACAACAATATATAATATAATAATATTATTTATTTGCTGCAACTGGGTTGTTATCCGGTGGCAGTGGTTATTTTACATGTAAACAAAACAATGAAATTGGTTAATACTAAATTTAAGTCGGGAGGGCTACATGAGAAGCATGCAGTGGCAACTTGGAATCTTGGGAACCATCTCAGCATTTGCTTATAGACACAGAGAAACCAAGAAAAACCTGTGTCGAGGTGGCCGGTCGCAGGACCTTCCGAATACTAACTTCTAGCCAGCAGTCCGGCATCTAAATAAAAAAAAACAATGCCCAGACAGTACAACAAATACACGTAATATAACAACACACACAAGACAACACACACTACAACAATACACATACAATGATATTATATATAGACTTAGGTCACATTATGGCTAATTTTTAAGGTACAACAGTGAGCACTCAATGGGATCACATTTCGTTTACAGTAAAAGTTAAAATAACGTATGATGAAATTCTTGTTTATAACTAAAACGTTAGAATAGACGGTAATCAAGTAAATTAATAACCTTCAAGTTACTACATATACTATGCTATACTGTGACCTGATTTTATATATAATATCATTGTACTGATATATTGTTGTGCATTGACGGTATATAACACATTATACAAATTTGTTACTACACAACGGGATGGCCTCCGTCAAAAATCCCATTACAGGCCTGGACAGGCCCGAAGGGCTCCAAGAGGTTGAGGCTCCTTCAAGATCAGCACAGGAAAGTGGTAAGGTTGTCAGCCCTGCGCACCGGTCGCCTTTACTCCCCAGGAAATATTCCTGGTACTCATTTGTGTCAACGGCTGAGTCAACCTCAGGGCCATAGTGCGACCGGAAGGATTATGTCAATGAAAAATTCCAATGACACCATCGGGAATCGAACCCGCGACCTTGTAGCTTGTAGCGCAGTGCCTCAACCAACTGCGCCACCGCTTGCCAATTCTTTCCTTATAGTACCAGAAAAATCACAGAATTCACAGTTAACTGATATTTAGGACTATTCAAATGGACAAGAAGTCAAAATTATATATTGACCGAACAAAGAGTTAATGTTAAATATTTGTCTCACGCGGTTAGTCACCGACCTCTTAGCGCGGAGGACCGGATTCATTCCCAAAGCCGTTCATATGAGATCTGTGGTAGTCAAAGTGGCACTGAGACAGATACTTCGGCTTTTCGCTGTCAGTATCATTCCATCTATTTTTCATGCTCATTTGTTTACAAGCTCCGCAACCGGTAATGTCGCAAACACACAACACACTAGCTATTCACTAGATACTGTTACTGCAACATTCAAAGTTAATCAAACATTTATATAACCTGTTTAGTTTTCCTGTAATATGTGTAATAAAAAGATAGATGTTTATGTAACGTGTATAACAGGACTGCATATAAAGTTATGTCAAAAAAACTTCGAATATTTGGAAGAACTAGAAGGAGATGGGAGGACAATATAAAGATGTATCCTAAACAAACAAGTTGGGAGAGTGTGGACTGTTTCTTCTGGCTCAAAACAGGAAGAAGCGGAGATCCGTTATGATGATGGCAGTGGAAGTTCGGATTCGATAAAATGCGAAGTATGCCTTCATTAGCTGAGGAATTACTTACTTCTCGAGATGAATTCTAGTAATGGGAGTTAGTTAGATAATATTTAGCATATGGTTCAAAGTCATATTCAGAACATTAAATAAAAAATAAAAGATCTGATTTCAATATTTACAACGTATAGCCAACATATGTTCTTAATTTGTCCGTGCATCGTTGTATATGCGTAGAGAAGAAAACCAACTAGATGCTACTGAATGATTTATTGCACTTGTAATCTGCTCAACATGTTTCGGGCACTTATATGCCCATAATCAGGAGCTCGAAACCATACTTGTATTGTTACCGCATATGGTGTGTAATTCCTTGGTTGCTGGTGGTCGGCGGTCAGGTGGAGGGCAGCAGGCTATGCGTCCGGGATGAGGGAAGCTGCTTGAGTCGAGCAGGTCGAGCAGCTTCTCTCATCCCGGATACATAGCCTGCTGCCCTGCACCTGACCGCCGACCACCAGCGACCAAGGAATTACACACCATATGCGGTAATAACACAAGTACAGTATCGAGCTCCTGATGATGGGTATACAAGTGCCCGAAACATGTTGAGCAGATTACAAATGCAATAACTCATTCAGTAGCATCTAGTTGGGTTTCTTCTCTACGCATATGTTCTTAATATCTACAAACATGCACGGTACGCACAATTCCAAGATCTGATTTCAATGAAACATAATCAAGACTTGTTCTGTACATCACGTGGGATGATGGTTACGTCCAGGTCACTGTTGATTGTTCAGTAGGCGATACAAGTCTGGAAATAAAGGCACACGGTCCATTATGTGTAGTTATCTCGAAATCTACGAGATTTCGGAAAAATATGTTGGATAATACAAATTTTGTCACAAACATTTTTTACTCCGATAAATATCAGGTGGGTTACGTTTCGTACTCACGCAAAAATGCATGTAAATATCCAGGTAAATTGATGGTTACAATTATGTGATGTAAACCAAACTGAAAGAGACCGGTAACTATTTGTACAGTAAACTCCAACCTATACATTCATTGCCATCCATCTAACAACTCTCGCGTTAGTATATTCGTGAGTAAAAACGGATGGAGAGGAGAACAAGGGACAAAAGAGTTTTAGTTAGTGTTTCGAAGAGGAATTAACGGATCTAAACAGGGGCTTCCACCATTCTTTTTGTATTTCGCCAAGCAGGAAGTCGTGGCTGTTCCGATTATCAACTTTACCCATCCCTGCTTCAAGGTACGGTGTGTTCTCATTCCGGGACACCCACACCAACAGCCACGTGAATATGTGAGCTGTATTGTGTTCAAGATGCACTTTCATATCTGTCAATTCAATGCGATACATGCGATAAAATTGAGGTGAAAGGAAATAGGCAGAGAAAACAGGCTTCAGGAGGGGAAATTAATAAAAAATAACAAACACTGAATTGTGGAGCCCCCTGCAGGGATGGGCGAGAGATATGAATCGATTGGAGGAACGAATAAGACTGTCTAGCGCATTCCACACCCACAGTGCGAACTAGAACACCTCTGCTCCTCGCTCTCACATTGCTGATGAGGGGGTTCGAGGCCCGGATTGGGTAGTCAGTTATTCCGTTGAGACTAATGTAGAATGGTACCTGCTTGAAACGTCGTCTTGGCTCATGTCAGAGAAAGGGCTGCCGAAAAGCTCCAGTACTGTACGTGCAACGATTCCTTCAATGAAACCGAGTCTTCGAGAAACTAATATTCACTCAGATAGGTAAAGGTAAAGCAATCCCGTTACAGGCCTGGACAGGCCCAGAGGGTTCTTAGGAAGTTAAGGTTCCCAGATTTCGTGACAATGGCACAGAATGGTGGTAGGTTGTCAGCCTTACGCACCGGCCGCCTTTACCCCCAGGAAATAGTCCTGGTACTCATTTCTACTGGAGGCTGAGTCGACCCCAGGGCCACAGTGTGATTGGAAGGATGTTATGTCGATGAAAAATCCACGGACACCAGCTGGGATTGAACCATCGACCTTCCGATTTGTAGCATAGCACCTTAACCACTGTGCCACCGCGGTCCACAATATTCACTCAGAAGACTAAGAAATTCCCTGCTTTCAGCAGACCCTAAGAGTCCATCACCCTCTTCACAAGATTCATATCATTGTTCTCTTTATTCATCCAAAAATCTGTGAATCCATGCCACGGCCTACTAAGATTAACTTTAATATTATCCCTCGATTTACTCTTATGTTTTCCTCTAATACTTTCCAGTTACAATTTTTATGCATGTCTTTCTTCTCATACGCATACCTTTGGGAAGGGGTGCGAGGGGGGACAAATTTCCCCCCCCCCAGGATTTTTTCTACCCAAACATAGATTTTTGGCTACTGAGTTGAAAAGGGACAAACAAAAATTAGAAGTATTTTCCAGACGATTATTTGGGTGGTGTAAAAACGGGCAAAAACGGAAACCCTATGTTTTACGGGACGCAGAAAAGAGAAACCTGAGTCACCCATTTACAAAGCAAGAGAGGCACTGTAAATTCTCTGTGCTCTTTCCCTAAGGTCATGGAGTCACTGTACATTAAGAAAAGGTTCAAACGAATCTTCCCCATCTTTCTAAATCGGTTAGTTCGCATATTAAAATTCCTAATACCCACGGTCAACTTTGCCCCCCCCCCCCACTATAAGCCAAGTGCCGCCCATGTCTCCTATCCTTTATCTTCTATGTTTCTTCACTTTAAACAAACCATGACATTTCTAAGTATGCAGTTTGTTTCTTTCTGTTCCTCCTAACTTCGGTCCAAATACTGTGCTCAGTACCAACTTCACACGCATTCCCACTACACCTGTATGTTACTTCCTTGAAGGACTGAGGGTAACGTTAAGCACCTATAAAATTCTAGACGTAAGATATATTTTAAGTGATTTAAGAACATAATATGACACGGTGTAAAGCTTGCTTTATACTTCCACATTATAGCAATACAATACCGAACTGTTAGCGAGTCATAAAAGGCAAAGAATTCTGTATGCCACGAAGGCGTGTAAGGTCAGTGAGTTGCCAACATCATGCTCCGGCCAGCTTTAATACACGAATTCCTGTATTCAATGTAAGTAAGTTTGGAAATAATTTAGCATTCGATTAATTCGCACAACTTTGTCCAATTTGGAGGGGTCGTGGGTTTGATTTTGTGCCCATAATCCAGTTACCGTAACTGGGTATATAGAGCCTTGTCTCAGTACATGCCAGCAAATGCTTGTACATTCAAACATTCTACAGCTGCTTCCTTCCACATACTTTAAAATTTCCAAATTAATTTTTACAATCTTCCTCCAGTTTATAAATCAATAGGTTGAGAAAACGCCATTAACTGAACAAAGAATCTAAATATAGAAGGCTATACCTCGAAGGTTTTCTGAATTGAGTTATAAAGCCTCTGACAAAGATTAAATTATTAACCTCAGCGTCCTTAAGGGTTAGGCCTATTCCAACCTCAAATAATTTTCTTAGTAATTTGATGAAGTCAGCTTTGGAAGAACGTATTTAAAACAGTAATCGGACCCATAGGATGTAAATTAACGTGGAATTGAGAAGATTACTGGCTTAGGAGCTTTACGTTTCGCGATATTAATCTATTTTTGAACGTAACTAAATTATAAGTGACATTAGGGTCTACCCAGCCTCCTCTTCAACAGGTACGTGAGTTCTTTTCGGCGATAAAGTTGCCGGGGCGTGAAGTTCACAGCTCACCTCCATACAATGTCGAGGTTAAGAACGAGTGTAGCTGCACCTCCAATCGCCTTGTATGTCTTTATGGATTGGATAGGGAAAACTTCATTGAGGTGGGTAAATCACGTAGCACAAGGACGGAGAGCAACACAAATACACTTTCCCTTAAAACCTCATGTAAGAAACCACTCTCGGAACACAGATGTGTGTGTTAGGCAGGAAGATAATGTGTCGCGCAGCCAGCTAACCACCATCGACAGTATAAAATTATTTGCATGTTATCTGAACATCCAAGCTAACAACCAACAAAGCAACAACAACAAAAAAAAAAACAGGACACCAAACACATTTTTATAGTGACAAACATTCACAATGGATCGTAACGTTCAGAAATAAGCACAGCCGTCTTTCTTGTCCGACTTTCACGTAAAAAGGCAAAAAGGTAACATTTTCCCTGTCCACACCATGAAGGCATATAGGGGGAATAGAGGCACAGCTACGTGGACCGGGATAGCTCAGTCGGTAGCGACTCGCTACGGGCTGGGCGGTCTGGAGGATCTAATCCCGGTGGGGCGAGATTTTCCGCCCCCGTCCAGACCGGCCCTGGGGCCCACCCAGCCTCCTATACAATGGGCACGGGGTCTCTTTCCCGGGGTGGGCGTGGCGTTGACCACCCACCCCATCTAGAGCCGAGGTTAAAGAAAGAGTAGAGTTATACCTCTACTCCCCATTTGGGCCTTCGTGGTCTGTTTTAGGGTGAATTTTACCTTTACCTTCACCTTTACAGAGGCACAGCTACACCATTCTTGACCTTGGCGTTACGTGGAAGCGAGGGGTCAACTTCATTCCCCAGCCGTTTTACCCCCGCGAAATCAGAACCGTACCCATTGGATAGGAGGTTGGGTGGACACCAGAGCCGGTAGAGACGTTTTGGTGAACAGAAAAATCTGTTGCCTCTGCAGGGATTCGAACACCGCATCGTCCAGCCCATAGCCCTGTCACCGTATTGACCATGCTATCTCGGTCTACGACTTTAAGTCACCTACATAGAGTAAGCGGAGTACGCGGTGGCGCAGTTGGTTTCGGTACTGCGCTACAAGCCGGAAAGTCGCAAGTTTGATTCTCGACGGGGTCAATGGGATTTTTCATTGACCTTCCGGCCATACTATGGTCCTGGAATCGACTCAGCCTCTAACAGAAATAAGTTGAAGGTGGGTAATGGCGGCCCGTCTGTAGGACTGACAACCTGGTCACCTTCAGTGCCGACTGTCCAGAAATTCTCGAAGCCTCGACATCCTCGACACCGAACTGCCTGTCCAGGCCCGTACAGGGATAGTGTTATCTTTTTTACCATTACCTTACTTAGATTAATTATGTATTGGTAGATAATTGTGTTTTATTCACATCTTCCGAAAGATCCTCGTATCCGAGTGCCTGATATTGATACTAATATCTGTGCCCACTGTAAACTGTAAGGAAATTATAAAACATTCTGAAACCCTTCGTTATCTGCATTTATTAAGACCTACGACCCCACTGTTTCTCAAAGCAGCCCTCCTACTGTAAACAGAGTAAACCTATCCAATTTAGTGGGCCATTCAATATCATGGTGGGGCACTAAATTTTCTGCGAAATTAGGTACGTGTTCCACAGTCAGTTTCGACAACTCTTTACAGATGGTTCTATAATGGAGAACTGTTAGAAGAAACTGTGTTACATACACCCAACTTCATGATGAACTTAGAATATTGTACCAAGAAATAAATGACTTCGAGAAATCTGGTACTTTATGCTAAACTGTAAGTTGTTCGGACAAGACCTACTGTGCTTTCCTCAAACGTGTAAAAGTCGAAGCTAACCGACTAATAGATAGTTTATAGGCTAATTGTCTCACAGAGAATATATATACATAGCAAAGTTAATTTCAACAACGAAATTTTTAAAAGTTACAGTAGTTTACTCTGGCAAACAATCGAATCGAATTTCAGCTGCCTCATCTACCTACTCATCGTACGTGTAGAGGATGAGTGTTGCAACTGATCACACTCAATGACACACACACACGCATGCACACTGAGTAGGATTTCCCTGGACGAAGGAACGAACCGTTGCAGGGACTTCTACCTGACAACACACAACAATCACAACAGACATCCATGCCACCCGCGAAATTCGAACCCGCGATCCTATCAAGCGAGCGGCCGCAGACCTATGCCTTAGACCGCGCGGCCAGTGGGATCGGACTTCAATTTTCTACCAGGTCGAATAGGCTTATATAATTATCACTGCCAGTTAAACTGTGAAAGTATGCAAACGTCGGATTCGAACTAGGTAAGAACTTGAAATATAAGCACTTCTTTAAAATAGTTTACTCAGGACTCTGGTCTTGTTTAATTCCTCTCCATTACACAAAAGCACATTGTGAGTGACGTACTTACAGCCTGCCGTGTAACGACGATATGCGGGGAACAGCCGTTTCATAACTACTCGTGAAGAGGGCTGCCCATCCGACCTCGAGATCGGACCAGACTGTCTCACGCGACCACGTGGTATCGTTGTAAACACACGTGCGATAGAACTCGGCTCTTCCACATTGACACTGACAGCAAGCGTGAACCACGGTAAATGTTTTATACAGTGCTGGATTTGGCGGGTGGGGTACTGAGTGTGGCCTCAATACAGCCGATTGGTTACCTGATGGAGAGTAGAAGAACAGGACTTACTAATTACATCAAAAACATACACCTTCAAACCAGATTTCAGTGCCGGATTTTGTTCCGCCTGTATTTGCGTTGTAAAGTGCATTAATAAGTACGTCTCTCCAGCGCCTGAAATTCAATTACAATGCAGTTACCTGCAGACAGCGAAGTTAACATGTAACATTTGTGCTGACTGCTGACAGAATATGAAAAGCTGTACCTGTTGTCGCATTACGAAATATTGTACCGTGCACAGATCTAAGGGTTTCGCATTCCGTCATTAAGATAAATACATTGCTCACAGCGCTTCAACCTACAGTAAAATACAGGGTGAGCATAAAGTATTTCCCTAATTACAAACATTTATTACAAGAAAACTACCGACACTAGCAGGTTATGCAACTGTAATATAACAATAAACACATGACATAAAATTTTAGAAACTAATTTAAGTAATGGTAAAAAATATGTTTGTATTCCACGTAGTTTTCTTGTAATAACTGTTTGTAATCAGGGAAAGACTTTATGCTCACCCTGTAGATTTAAATATTAAAGGCGGCCATATTCCAGAAGATCACAACCTTAAATATTTTAAATATAAACTGCAGATTTTAATAGACCTATACTCTATGTTACACATTCATCTACATTTATTACCATGAGATCTTTTTGAGATTACGTGAATTTCACCCAAATTGCGGTTATAACTGTCTAATAAGGTTATGGCGGCGTACGCGGTTGTGCAGTTGGTTGAGGTCGAGGAATTAGAGGGGTTCAATTCCCGATGGCGTAATTGAAATTTTTTCATTGACATAATCCTTCCGGCCGCACCATGGCCTTGGGGCCGACTCAGTCTCTACAAGGAATGAGAACCAGAAGTGTCTCCAGGGGGGTAAAAGCGGCCAGTGCGTACGGCTCACTACCTGAACACCTTTATGTGCCGATTTTCTAGAAATTTTAGGAGCCTCAGCCTCCTGGATACCTAAGGCCCTGTCCAGGCCTGTATAGGGATTGCTTTAGTAGCATTACGGCAAATCTCGAGTGACCGTCTCCTGGGATTTTACGCTGTGTTGGAAGATAAATTTATTTCGACGTTTCGGAGGAATTTGTTGCTTCCGTCTTTGGTGTAACTAAATTTGGCGAATGCTTCAGCAGTCGCTTTGAAAACAGAGACAGCAAATTCCTCCGATATGTCTGAACAGACATGTCATCCCACACTGTCAGAAGCCCATAAGACCACCATTTGACCAGCATGCACCATGAAAACCTGAAGGCTTATAAAGGCAAATATGCCCCTTTGGTTAATTATAATGCCACGAAGACGTGTGAGGGAGTTAAGATTATAAACACACACATTCTTAACCTCCGCACTGGATTACAGTGAAAGGCCAGCTTCCCACACTGGTTGTTTTGCCTTCGACGAAAGAGCCCACGGTAGGTACTGAATATGAGGCTCTCTGGGCCCCAGAACCGGTCTGGGATGCTGAGGAAAAGAAAATTTTCTGCTTCTGATGGGAATTAAAATCTAAGCCCCGGTCACCCACTCCGTAGCCAAGTCACTATTCTGAAACAACAATGGCACCATCAAATTAAATCGACTGACACATGTAATATAAGTCTGCTCGCTAGTTACGGACGGACAGGCAGTGGGGCTCACTAGCTGCATGCATTTTGTGCAAAGGAAGCTGAAGGTCCAGCGCTGAAAGAGTCCCATCTTCGTGTCTCTCTCTTCCGTTCGGACAAGAAACTGGTGGCCTTTTCGATCCAGCCCAATGTTTTTGGCGCAAATAATAGAAGATTTAAGTACACATGCAAAGCTAAATTGGGTAGAGGTGAATCTTGTATTAATCGCAATTCAATTCGGTTACATCACATGGCAATGTGGGCACATCCGAGGCGCAGTAACCTATATAATGCAACTCTCACCTACATAACGCAAGAATGTGGTTGATGCAGGTTCTGAAATGATATTTCCAATTACAGTAAGCCGTCACTTTATTCAATCGATATGTCTTTTATATCACGAAGTCGTTAGTCCAGTGGAAAGAGCTGCGTAACGAACAAATCGGGTGGGGCCCGAATCAACACACTATTAATTCTTAAATTTTTTCCCCCTGAACTGCTTCCTGTGAGATCCACATTTCTAATACCACTTGCAAAATACACACTTTCGAATTACGAGGTGATTACATAAATCCTATCAACGGCATTTATTCGCCAATATCTCCATAGCCAATCAAAAAAAAATCCCTTTTATCTGCCATCCGGTATAAAAAAAAGTCACCATTAGAAATTAATGAGCAAAATGTAGAAAGTTCTAAAGTGTACAGAAATTTTTAACATCATGTAATATAATAAAACATAAGGAAACTTAACCTGACATACTCCTACAAGGATGTGTCACATATGATAATGCTCCTTTGTCACTCCTGACAGGCCATGATAGATTGGGTGGCGTTATTATAGTTCATAACAAGTTTCACACCTCTCCGAACTTTCTCCACAATCACAGGTGACTGCCAATATCTGCGTAATCTTGAACATTCACAACTATACGCAACTTACAACACGTTACTGACAATATCGCTACAGTTGGGCGGTAGACATAAGGAGCCGTCTGAAACAAGCTAAATATTGGTAGTGAGTTTTCCTTTAAGACGGACTTAATATTATTCCTCCAAGACTTCGTCACCAGAGACTCGTTTGTAAAAACAGACAGCACCAATGGGCGATTAAAAGGGGCAGAAGCTTTAAGAGCCGTATACTGTAGCCTATCATTTGGAATAGGTCTACACTTCAGTCTCTTACTGTGACATGAAAGTGGAGAAATAAGGCATTTATAACGTGAAATATGTATCAATAATAAACACGGGTGAGTCTAGCCAAGTATCAGTCACGTTCCTCCCACAATTTTGAAAAAAGTGAGACTGGAAAGAATTGAAAAAAGCGAAGAAACATGCCAAAAATTAATATCACGTACTAAAATTATTTTTTAAATAAATTCCATCCAGAAAATAAAAGTGTTTAACGACTGGTTTAAAAATCCGTACTAATATTCCTACACTTAAGATTCTAAGCAGCCTCTCTCGCTTCCCCACCGCGATGGAAAAAATCCTGCCCGTGAACAGAATAAACCAAACAGTTAAATAATAAATTATTGCCACAGGCCGACTGTGAAACGAAAGTGGAATAATTATTAATACGTACCCCTGTTCGTTAACATGATTTTGGCTTTGTCTAGAACGAATTATATTTCAGACAGAAGTGCAAGTGGTGACAGTTTCAGATAAGGTCATGCTCTAAACATGGAAATAAACTAATCACAAACCACCACGCCGCCATCTAAGCGTGTGGACCATCTGTTCCATTACTGTACCTCTGTCTTCCGTAATGAGGCCTCCAACTGCAGCACGTTCAATTACAGAAACGAAGTCGGACGGAAATAATTGCCATCCAGTTGTTCAGAGAACATGGGCAGACTGTTTTAAACTGAGAATTTTCCCAACATTTTAATTTATTCATTTTATTCATTAGGTAGGCCTATTACTTTTATTCGTAGGTTATTTAAAGGCGCTCTACCAATTGCAGAATATGCAACCTTAAATACTGTGTCTACGTAATTACGGTTTATTTTACAACGCTGTCAGTATCTCAGACTACTGTCGACAGACCACGATATGATCCCTGCTAGAAAAGCGATATATGAGCATGCGCAGGATTTAGTGAATGACGAATTGCTCCTACACATCCTACCGGCATTTGCACAGTGCACTCGCTCACTGCGCACTACTCGAAATGCTTGGCTTTTTCAATCTGTGCGTAGTATTAGAACATTCTAATGCTCCTACCAATAACAGCCCTATAGTGCTCCTTATAGCGACCAGTCCCATGCATCGCGCCAAACAAGCCTACTTACGCGGAGATAATCTCATGGTCTGGAGACAGTATATAATGTATAATGGTAGTATTGTCAGTGAATGATGAATTATAAGGAATGGATGGAAACGGCAATGTCCTATTCGAGGCACTACCCTGGCGTTTACCTGAAGGGACTGATACGAGGGGGTGCTGATTGAGTCCTTAGCCCGATTAGGAAGGAAACAAGCTACAGCGACCAAACTCGGGATTTATTCAACATACTCCCCATGAAGCTCAATACACTTCTTAGCCCGTTGCTCTAACTTTTGCAAGCCACTCAAAAAAAAATTCAGGAAGTTGTCTGTCCAACCACGTCTCCGCGGCAGCAATGACCTCCCCGCCGGACGAAAAATGGCGACCTTTCAATTGTTTTTTTTTTTAGTTCAGGGAACAGGTGGTAGTCCGAAGGGGCCAGATCCGGAGAATTGGGTAGGTGATCAAGACACTGCAAGCCCTGGTAGGCCAGTTTTTTCTGGGTTGCAATTGCCCGGTGAGCTGGGGGGATTGTCGTGCAAGAACAAGACCCCCTTGGTGACCTTCACGCGGCGTTTTTCCTTCAAAATGTCCTTCATTTGCACCAACAGAGATAAGTAATACTCCGCGTTGATAGTTTGGCCCTTTGTAAGATAGTCAATGAAGAGGATGCCGTCTTGATCCCAAAAAATCGAGGCGAGAACTTTTCCAGCGGATTTTTGCACTCGGAATTTTTTGGGGCGGGGTGAGCCGTTATGCCGCCACTCCATTGATTGTTGTTTTGTCTCCGGGTCATAGTGATATAACCAGATTTCGTCCATGAGCACCAATCGCGACAGGAAATCATTTGGACCGCGCCGAAAAAATTCCAAAAGTTACTCAGACGACTGGCACCGTTGTCGTTTTTGATCCACGTTCAGGCATTTCGGGACCCACTTCACGGAGATCTTCCGCATGTCCAAATCTTCATGAATGATGGACCCAACCCGCTCACGTGAGATGCCCAGTTGCTCAGCTATTGATTTAGCCGAAATCAGGCGGTCTTCCAAGATTAGCTAGTGAATTTCATCAATAATCTCCGGGGTGGTCACTGTTTTGGGTCGTCCAGGACGAGGAGCATCACAGGTGGAAAATTCACCACGTTTAAACTGGGCCACCTAGTTTTTTACGGTGGCATAAGATGGTGCATGTTCCTCAATCAGGACAGCTGGCGGCATCCAGGCCGAGACTGATCCAAACACCTCCCAAAAGCAAGTCCCGGTCATACTTCTTTAACAATCTGCACGATAATGGAAATTAAGACGAGATAGAGAAATTTAAGTAACGACAGCTGGCAGCGCCGACAAGTTTCGAACCGACCTCTGAGATTGTCTAATCGGTGTCTGTATAGTGTTGTTGACTGATTAGTTAAGGGGTGTTGATGCATTAACGTATCCAGAAAGAACGGTCATGGACATCAAACTGCTCTAATTAGGACAAGACACCTGCACTACATAGGTACAGTGAAAAGGTAGAAAAAACCGTCATCACGTTAAAAAAATGACATCAATCAATTCTTGAGCAATATATCGTGCACGTACTAGTATAACGGTTTTAATAATGCGCTAATGTATGATTTTGAACGTAAAGTTAAATCAGTTATCCCACTGGGAGAGTCTTAAATGACAGTTTCCTAAGTTACTTCACGTGCAAGCGTGAAACGCGCATTTTAAGGCTGTTAATAATTTTAAAGCTGTTAATAAATATATTATATAAAAGATATATTCAGAATGGTTTAGAAAATTGGCAGAAGAAATGTGCAAAGATGGGATTGGAGATTCAGGATACGACAATATACTCAATGCTATTTGCAGATGATCAATTATTAATTGCACGAGATTATGAGGATTTAGAATATATGACAAGGAAATTAATAGATGACTATGAACTGCGGGGTTTAAAGCTAAATATTAAAGAAAACTAAATATATGGCCATAGGAGACACATCGAGAGATCTGCAACTAGAAGACGGGAAAGGGATAATAAGTCATGTAAATGAATATACTTATTTGAGGGTAAGAATAACCAAAGATGGAAATCACGAGCCACAAATTAATGATAGAATTAATAGAGGACGAGCAGCTATAACGAAACTAAAC
>Ga0123355_10010116_pt1 | contig 14415 bp, 11 predicted proteins | sample TergutEmb28metaG_3_FD_89872 | JGI IMG/M metagenome (GOLD analysis project Ga0123355, IMG submission 89872) | Embiratermes neotenicus P1 segment gut microbial communities from Petit-Saut dam, French Guiana - Emb289 P1 | ecosystem: Host-associated > Arthropoda: Insects > Digestive system > Gut ...
ACATGTGCTCGAAACATGTAGAGGTATGAAATAAACTTATTGTAAAACAAAAATTTTGTGCATCAAGTTGGTTAATTACTGAGATAAATATACTGAGATGCACGGTCAGCAAAACGTCAAAATTTATGATGGACCAGTTACAAGGATATCAATACAACCACGGCTGTGGCCTTACTCCTTCGTCAGAATTACTTCAACAAAATGTTACCCAGCTTTGTGTACCTGTCGGTTCATATTTTGTGTATTTGTGTTGTTTTACCAGAGGAATTCTTCATTCGGCAAATAATTCCAATGGTTTTATTGCACCAAAAATCGGTCCAAGTCCGAAACCTTGTGACATGATTCGTAACGTGACAAGTTTTTATGCTAGAGAGTTGTTAGCACATCGCCCAATCCCCAAGCTGGAAGACCACATTTTGTCGACTGTCCGTGACTGCTTAGGAAGTATATTGAACAGAAAGCGGGACTATCGTTGGAAAAACAGAGGCAGTATATCTTTTGGAAGCGTGGAACATTTCAAGTATTCGAGAACAACCCGAAAAAATCATTGCTTTCGTGGAGAAATAAGAGCAAATGGAACTTAGGGAACGTTCGCTATCACACGGTGTAGAATCTTGTCTTCAAGTTTGGTGTCAAATGTATAAAGATTAAAGTATACAGCACAATAATTTTGCTTGTTGTTTTATGTAGGTGTGAAACTTGGTCTCTTACATTCAGCGAGGGAGATGGGTTGAGGGTGTTTGAGAATAGGATACTGGGTCCGAGAGGGACGAGATAGCAGGGAGGATACTGGGTCTGAGAGGGACGAGATAGCAGGGAGGATACTGGGTCTGAGAGGGACGAGATAGCAGGGAGGATACTGGGTCTGAGAGGGATCAGATAGCAGGGAGGATACTGGGTCTGAGAGAGGCGAGATAACAGGGAGGAAACTGGGTCTGAGAGGGACGAGATAGCAGGAGTACAGCATATTGAGTAGCTCCATGATCTGCACTCAACAAACAATATTTGTACGTGAGACATATGTGGGACAGGAGACTTGCATATGGGGCATTTGTGAGGAAATCGATTTAAGTTACCTAGGCGTAGGTGGTAAGGTACTATTAAAATTGATCCTATTATTGTAGTCACATATTAGGTAATTTCTAATAATACGAGTCGCTAATTACGGATAAAATTACCTAATTATGTCGCATAATGTAATACCGCCGTGTGCTAGAGCTAATTGTGACGTGAAAGGCCTTCAGAATAGCTGCATTTCAGTAGCAGTGTTAAGGACTTGCGTGATATGTAAGGAAATCTCTCCTTTCTAGAAAACGTTACAGAACTGTGGCGAATGTCAAAAAAGGAATTCCATGCGAGGGACTGGATTTAGAATTTAAATCTCCTGCGCTTCTTCTTCCCTTCGAAATTTATTATTGTCGTTTCCCCAAACGGTCATATCTTATTTTTAAAACAAGAGAGGAGATTCACATGAGGACAGTATGGGACTGAGGTCTGGAGGGACAGATTCAGTCTCACTCTTACTACCCTAGACCCCCCAGGAGGCCTTTTCTAAAACTTGCCTGTGCTTCTGTAGTACTGGGTGTGAAGACGAAATGTGCAAGGGACCTTAGGGACGAACTGGGTATAGCAGTGGTTCGTAACAGGTGTGCCGCGAGCCGTGGCCAATTGTGCTGCAAAGCTTTAAATATAAGAATGATAATATACACAAATGAAACTTCAAATGTGACAGACTGGTAAAGAAGAAGCTTATCAATTAACAATACACACGAAGCTGAAGATTGGTTTGGGAGTTCGTTGAAGTGTTTCCAGGCTAGAAGGGGCAGCATTATATAAGACCTGGACACCACTCCAGGTACTTCAGATTCTTAAACTGATATTTATGTCGAAATATCATCATATCCACGCTTTACTATAGTTTTATATTTTCGTACAGTAAATGACATTCAAAGACAAGCTTAGTTCTACTACGGATTATAATTGTGTATTCACATGTACTGTGTCGCATCGACCATCTAAGCTTTGTCGCTAACATTGAAAAAGTGCGGCCGTCGCCGTTAACTGTCCGGATGTTTAACCTTTAGGAGTTCAGCAGTAATCAGCTTCTGATTCCACGAGAAAATATCAAGTCTTCTCAAATTTCTCGCATTTCATTGAACAAGGAAATTTACTATTCTCACCAGAGCCGCCTTTCGTACCTAGATTGAGCCAGATGGATCCAATCCACTTATTTCCATCCCCTTTCTGTAGCCCTGTATTAATCTTATCCCCTCAACTGCGCCTAGTCTTCCAAGCTGTCTTCCTTCTAGGCTTTACAACAAAAATCCCTTACGAATTATTGTTATTCTGCCATGCATACAACATTCTTTGTCCATCTGAGTCTCATTTGTTTGATCACTAATATCTGCCGAGGAACTGAAGCTCTGCATTTTGCGTCCTCATATTAAGTTATAATGTACGGTCTGTTCAGATATGTTAATGATTTTTGGTTTTATAAAAAACTTGAACTTTATTGCGCAACTCCCGCCAGTGGCACAGGCCTATATTTTGGAACACTGTATCCAATACGAAACCATAACAGTGCTTTATTTCTTAATATTTTCAAGGAGCACAAAACTTTCATTTCATTCTAGACGCTCAATTTGTTATGCCCATCATGATTACTACAGACATTTTTACGTGCAGTGGAAGCATTGTTACTGAATTTGATCCGTCTGTTAATTTTGCCACAGCAAATGATACTAGTCGGTTTGCAATTTTTATCTGTAACAAGGAGTCCCTGGAATACTTCTAATATTTATATTCGACAAAATTTCGGATATTGTTATACAGAGTAACAAACAAACATACCTACAAATAGGATGCCTCCGCCCCACAGTTACAAACAGTTGCCTTGAATACGAGCGTTTTCTTATTTCTGGTCTCGTCTTTGACAGGGTTACACAGATCTAGGGCGTTAGTTCGCCTTACTACTAAATTTAGTGTGGTGTGATTACTGAATATGGAACTTACTTTATGTCACATTTTGTTGCCTAATGTTTAGATTGCTTTTACACTCTTTCAAAATACGTACGTGCATCCCTGGTCTATGAAATGGCAGTGGCATCGCATAATTTTCAACTTATATTCTATCCATATGTGTTGCTTACAGAAAGCGTCCATACATCTTTGCAGATCAGGAATAAACCATGTCATTACTACCATCACACTGATTTTTAACCTTAAGTATGGACATAACATAGTGCTTATGATTATGTCCTTATAGCTAGATGGAAAAGAGAAAGATGAAAATCCTCCATCAGTGATAAAATGTTTGTGTGTAAACTCTGAGATCAATTGCAAAGATCGGATATGTTTAGTGAGGCAATATAATCAGGGATAATACCGCACTATTTAACAACTTCCTCATTGTGCCATTTGTATTTGACGTTGAAACACGATGATGGTTAAAATGCTTTTGTAATTCAACCTAAAACATACACTGTTGGAACCCTTACGTGACAAAGTTGCAATTCAATTACCGTTACCTGAAACCGCAGTCCTTTCCATGTGGCGGATAACGCACAAACGGAAAAAACGTATAACTGACAAGTGAACTGTATAATTGCGCAGAATCCTTACCTAAAATATTTCTTACGCAAGTAAAAATTGAAATGCTTATTCTCCTTTTCCAGAAGGAACGGTCATATAATACTTTTTTTTTTTTAAATTATGCAAGGAACTACGTAACTACTTTTATGTATTTTTAACTTCTGCCTTTCATACCCTAAGTTCGAACGCCAATATTAATTTTCTTTCTCTTTTCTTAATACTGATACTGTTTAAGTTTTAAGACTGTCATCATAACATATTAAAAATATATATATATATCGCGATTTTGATTATTTAATTCCTTGTGTTCTAAACTCAGGTACAGGTACTGCTTGGCTGGTGGCACTGTCGAATCTGCGTTTATGAGCTGAGTTGAGTTGAGTTGAGTTGAGCTGATTTGAGCTGATTTGAGTTGAGTTGGTAATAATATTGATAAGAAACTTACGTCATCTGGCGAATAGAATGGTTGGGTCACTGCGTGATTCTGCGTTTTGTGGTCGCATTGGAGCGAATGTGTGAAGCAAGTTCCGCTTGCACTCATACTGTAAAGTCGAGATACAATATGGTAATATTCTGCTGCATTCGTTTTCGTGTACTGTCAAGGCCTCAGGCCGCTCGGTGCTTCATCTAGGCACAACTTCTCCGCCCTTCAGTGGGGGGCAGCGGCGGGGAGGGCTCAACTTCATTTGTAGTTTCCGACTTTCTTGGAGCGGAAAATGTGATAGGCATATAACTGAGCATCTAGCCTACGAACTGACTTAATTAAAACACGACACCATGAAGACGCATGGGGGTGAAGGTATAAATACACGTGTTCTTAACCTCGTCACTAGACGGAGGTGTATAGTCAGTTTTAGAGCCCAGTCGCTTGATCCGCCCAAGGAACAGCCTTCTTGCTCGTGACGTAACACTGTGTGGAACATGGACGTTATCAAGAAAAGGAAAAACTCTTGCTTCTGCCTGCACTCGAAGTCTGATGCCCACTTGTCCAGACCCCATCCTAGTCACTATTCCAACGAATATAATCTGGCAGCCTTTAATGAACTAGAATGAAATTCATGCTTCATTTCTTTGCGTATGTAGACGGATCTTGCCGAAGGGACGCTTTGCAGGCAATTAGAGCCACACGGCCAGCACAGAGACGTCGAATGTAGTATTTGTCACAGGCGACACCAGAACATTATATCCGATGTATTATATTGGTCATAATGTTCTGGTGTCGCCTGTGAGAAATACTGTATTCGACGTCTCTGTGCTGGCCGTTTGACTCTGTTTGCCTGCAAAGCGTCCCTTCGGCAAGATCCGTCTACCTGCGCGTTTCCGATGTATTATATTGGTCGAATCAAAATTCTATTTAGGAAGAAATTAAGAGCAGGCTGAATTTAGGGAATGCTTGCTATTATTCGGTGCAGAAATCTTCTGTCATCCAGGTTGCTGTTCGGAGAATTTAAAGATCAAGATATATAGAACTATAATACTGCCCGTTGTCCTGTATGGATGTGAAACTTGGTCGCTGACATTGAGGGAGGAACGGAGGCTGATGGTGTTTGAGAACAGGGTGTTGAGGAGAGTATTTGGGCCTAAGAGGGACGAGGTAACAGGGGAATGGAGAAAATTACATAATGAAGAGCTTAGGGATCTTTACTCCTTACCCAATATTGTGCAGGTGATAAAATCGAGTAGAATGAGATGGGCGGGGCATGTGGCGCGTATGGGGGGGGGAGAGGTTGCACAGGGTTCTAGTGGGGAAACCAGAGGGAAAGGGACAATTGGGGAGACCCAGACGTAGATGGGAGGATAATATTAAGATGGATCTTCGGGAAGTGGGAGGGGGTGGAGACTGGATGGAGTTGGCTCAGGATAGGGACAGACGGCGGGTACTTGTGAATACGGTGATGAACTTTCAGGTTCCATAAAGTGCGGGGAATTTCTTGACTAGCTGGAGAACCAGTTAGCTTCTCAAGAAGGACTCTGCTCCATGGAGTAATAAGTATTATATTGGTCGACTGTGTCATTTATTAGCCTGCAGTTGCGTTTCGTATTCCCATTGGCGTACTCTAGTTGTTATAATTTTTACTACACATTACACAGCGTTTTTTGGTGTTATCCCCACAGTTCATTTTCCTTATATTCAGTATATTAACCGACAGATGCACTCATTAAAGTACTTCTTCTTCTTCTTCTTCTTCTTCTTCTTCTTCTTCTTCCCCCCTGTGGCTCTGCGGCCCAGCGCAGACCATGGCCTCCTCATTCTTGAGATTTCTAGATCACACACAACGACACACCACAGTCGATAGGACTACTCCGGATGAGTGATCAGCTCGTCGTAGAGACCTCTACCTGACAACACACAACACTCACAACAGACAAACATCCATGCCCCCGGTGAGATTCGAACCCACAATCTCAGCAGGCGAGCGGTCCGCAGACCTACGCCTTAGACCGCGCGGTCACTGGGACCGGCAAAGTACAATAAAATACTAATTATAAAATAAAATTCTTGATGAACATCAACTCCGGTGCCGAAACACGTAGGAGTTGATACTCGTCATGAAGTTTGTTTCATGACTTGTATGTTATTTTGTTCTGTTGACTGCATTTTTTTGGTTGATGTGCGGAATACACGGTGCTTACGTGGCCACTTTCTGGAATCCAAGTAAAAGGATGACATAAAACGACTACTTTCAAATTCACTGCAGACGATATCCGTGTGAAATTGTTTCGGAGTTGGGGATTGAAATTTTCGGAGAAGAAGGAAGAGGAAGGCGTAGCCTGACGCTGTGTTGCAAAGTGGCTAGGAGGGAGAAGAAAACAGAAAATATGTCGAAATTATTGTAATGAAGTCGAAAGCAATTAAGAGTTGAGAGGGGAAAGGCAGGCGGAGTCATCTCCACTTTTGTCATTAAGCCAACGTGGTGTGGTAGCCATTAAGACGCTGGGAATGTGCGCTCATTTCGTTGAAGCAGAATCAAGCAGTGCGATTAATAAGGAATGTCGCTATTGTACGGGCGATAGTGAGTAAAAGCCGCCAGGGAACTTGCGAGTACGGACTGCGGAAAATTGTGGGTATGAAGAAAAAGGGGGAAAGGATTCAGTGCGAAGTGAAGTGCGTATACAAGTGACTTGAAAGTAATTTTAAATGCTAATGTGAAATTTTATTGTCATTACGTACGAAGTTATGAATTCGCTTCTTCCTTCCCGCCTTTCCTTCCCTACTTTCATTACTCTAAAGGCTATCGTGTTTCATTATAACCTCTAATATATTTTCAAATTTAATACTCCTTAGTGCTCTTTTAATTAGAGAAATTTCGAGGATTAAGAAATAGTGTGCTGTACTTTCACAATTTAAGCACATTTTCGCTGTCACATTAAAATATTTTCTCCGAATGTTTGTGTTTATCCATACAAAGATTCATTTATAAATCGGTGTGTCTTGTTGTAAAAGAGGTTCAGATTTTAAATTTGGGTACATTTGGCCGTTATAGTTACACTGTTATATAATTTTCGCTTTAAGATCAGGTAAGAGGTTAACTTGGTTTAAAATACGAAAAGTGTCTGTGGAGTGGCAGAATAAGTTAGGACAACGCTGATGGATTAGTGGATAAACGTCGTCAGATAATATCATGTGACGTGAAATCCTGAAAACTGAAGTCAAAAAATGTCTGTGAAAAATGTACAAGCACGTTATATTTACATTTGATTTTATTTAAAAAACAGTTGATTATTCACGAAACTGAAAAAAATAACACTGAACAGAACTTATTAGAAGTCAGAGAATTTTAATTATCGTGGTGGTTATAATAAACAGACAAAATATTGAATTATTAACGTCCCGTTTGACATCTACAGAGACAAATATTAAAGGATAAGGAGTTTGGTGTGGCATGTTGTTTTGTATGGACGATCTGCTATCATGGTAAAGGAGTTCATAGCTTGGCAGTACTTGCAAATAGGGTGCTGAGGGAAATATTTGGGCTTAAGGGGAATGAAGTAGCTTGAGGCTGGAGAACCGCGTAATGAGAAAGTTAATGATTTGTTCTCTATGCCAGATATAATTGAGGTGATGAAGATGGATGAAATGGGAACCGACCTTTACAAGTTTCTGCAGAAATATCGTCGGGCGCATTAAGAAAATATGGAAGAACTGATTTCCATTTTCTTTGGTGATCAGAGGAAATGCTAACTTACATGCATATCCTATAGCCTTTTCCACGAGTTTAAGGGTATAATTTGTTGCGTCAGGGGTACAAAAATCCTGTTCGCCTGGTCGCTGTAGAGGTACCATTTTACGGTAGTGCCTCATATTGAGCCATAAGAATGGAACTTGCTTCACATAACCTTTCAGGTGCCTAGGATTTGTAAGTGGCTCCTAGATTCTTGGAAAATTTGTATTGTAACGACAGATCATTTACAATCCGTTGGACTAGCAACAATTAACACATTTGTTTTGAAAAATACTGTTAGAAATAGTCTGATATTAACAATTGTTACTTTCAAAATAAATCGGGACAAGTAAAGGAGGTAAATCGTAACAAGACCCTGTCTTGTTGATGACACGCTATTATAGCCCTCATTGTTATTTGTTTCCCAACAGCAGGACAGGCATCGAGCCAAAGACTTTATGAATGAACACCGCTTTCCTTTTCGCTACCATTAGACCGTTCCATTTCTCATCTCTTTTGTCATCATTTCATTGCCTACTCTTAAAATTCGTTCCCTTTCACCCTACACTCTTTCTCACTCCGACAGCCGTTAAACGAAGAGCCTAAATAGCGGTAAAGTTACAGCAAATGTTTCCTGGAAGGTTATGTGCGTGTTTATGCGTCCTTAACCTAACTCTCTCAGCAGATACACCTCCTACACACAGCTAGGTTCTGTTTATGTCCGCAAGGAGCAGTGGTGTCGTTGTAGGATCGCCCATCAGCTAGGATTGTTCTGATGTAGTGGCTTGGAGTCACGTAAATTCATATTCGTAGCAGCGTTTGAAGTTACGTAAAGCAAATAAAAGTGATTTTTATGTGGAAGTATCTGCTTTTAAACCGGTGACTGAGGAAAATTTTCGGTTGAATCTGTTTACCATGTTACTTCTGAACAGAACTTGAACAGCAAGAATATGTGGAGAATTTCCTAATTTATTTTCCATTGTTCCTGAATAGATCCGCTACATGTTCCGAGGCGCGTGCAACAAGAACACACAAACATATCCCTTATCGGTGTCATTAAGTTGCGTGATGTCCACAATTTATAAAAAATCACACACACTCACATATAAGTATACGTGTATATATGTATTTATATGTATATACATACATAAACACATACATACATACATACATACATACATACGAAAAAGCTCCCCCACACCTTCGAGCGACAAATCGCCATCCTCCGGGATGCAGTAATACAATAGAATTTAAAAATTTTACTTTACATGTGCTGGGTTAAATATAAATAATGGCGGCCATAAATCTAAAAATGTGCATATTGTTAATAATGTGTTGCTGAAATATTCTTTAATGAAAGTCACTCATATGCCACTGTTTATGCTGTATGTGGTTATATACGTAGTTTTCGACCCAAAGAATCAAGTCCCTGTGCCACGTCTGCGTGTGAGGATTAGGAATAAGAACTTTAAGGTACAGACTTGTGCTAGTGAAGTCACGGCCATCGTCTTCTGGGAGATTGCAGAAATGTTGTTAGTGGCATTCTTGAAGATAGGTGCCACAATCAATTCATAGCTATTTGTGCAGACCTTAGAATTTAAAGCAGCGAATTCCCTCATTTGGCCCCCTGAAGGATGCACTTCTAGGACGTCGTTTCACCGACGAAGAGATGAAACAACACGCAGGAAGTGCTCCGACGTTCCACCAAACAGTTTTACGCGAACGCCATACAGCGTCTCAAACAGAGGTGGAAGAAATGTACTGATAATGAAGAAAACTTAAGGGAAGAATAATCGCAACTTTCTAGAGGATATACCCATCATACATATAAATGTCACTGTAATTGTGTTTGCAATGTCTGAGAAAAAACATTCGTACCGCGCGTCGCAGAATTTGAGAAACCCATTCTTCTATTATATTACAGCGCTTCATTAAACAGTCGGTTTTCGACGTTTCGATGGAAAGTAATGTATCTTCGATGCCCTGTGTGTCCGAGGCCATTCCAAACTCTCGGAACCGATTACCCAGTGACGCAGTGTAAGGTCCCGGAAGAACGGAGTACCCGTCTACACAGCCTTGAAGAATCCGAGACTCGCAAAACATGGAAGTTAATCGAACACTGAGGGGTTTTGTCATTATTATCACCCTTGCTGTGGAACGTTCAGTGAATTTTTGAATAGGCACTCTCTGCCTTCCGCACTTCGGTCTACTGTCACGTCTCGGACAGCCCACGAATTTCAGCGCATTGTTTGGCCGTGACCCCTCGTGTATGGTAACTCTCAGAGCAATACACACATCCGCTCTACGCACCGAAATTGTTATAAAAGGTAAGGTGATTACGTAGTACATCAGCCCCGTAGGCGTGAATGCATTTTGACACATTGGGCCTACAACTCTAGTAGTTTTTCAGGAAGCTTTATGAGGACGACCATGTGGGATTTGTGGTGGACACAATTACACTGAAACAGGCTCTTCTACGAGATCTTAAGTTTTGCCCTGTCAGTGTCGCTCCGCCAATGCTCCATATATATATATATATATATATATATAAATAAATACGTCACCGAAACAATATCAACTTAGCGATTGACAGCGTCATTAAATAAACCATGTGAGGTCCAGATTAAGAATGACGGTTTAGATTTAACGCTTTTAGGTGTATTTTTTTCGTGCCTGCCTACCAGAATACGTGGATCGATGTGCATAAATGTAAGGACCTATTTTCTAGTCTAACAACATGGTATTTTGTGCACAGACTTAGTCATGTTTATGGGAATCTTAAAATATTCAGACGCCTTTACTAGAGCTAAGGGCATGAGGTTCTTTTGTGGGAGAGGTTAGGGGAAACGCAGTATTCTTCAGAATTTCAAGAGCGTTGGGTGAAATTACTTCCCGTGGCTTTGCAATATTCCATAACACGACAAAGTAAGGTATATTCATGCATGCAGAAACATAGGCACTTTTTGCTAGGTTTAAGTAAGCCCTATATTTACGCACTGATTAAAGGGACAGGTATGCTCAACCCGTGACATTATTAAATATTACAGAACTTTGACATAGGAAATCTATGGTGTTAGTTCACTTGTAAGGTGACTGTTTTAATTTATTTTAGGCTTATATCTTGGTATGATGACGTTCAGGGATGATCATTCCAGGCTCGGTTTTATATGTCAGCCTGAGAACACAACAGTTTACACTTTGTTTTGTAATAAATTACTCCCCAGTGCTATAATTAGATTTGCTTATTAGTTCATCATCATATATCTGTCATGGAGTTGGGCCACTCGTTGACCCGTTCCGGTCTCACGTATCCAGAAGTCTATTCAAAGGTCTACCATGATTCCTTCTGCCAGTTGGACTGGATTTACCCTCCTCTGGGCCCGTAGCCCATTTGGGGGAAATTATAACCACTGACAAGTTTCACAGAAAGAAGCAGGACAGATTTTGCATATTAGTTACTTTCACTTATTTCAGGTAACTCCTAGTTGTGTTACAGCTTATTAACTACGGTTTTCTTTTCATGTGGCTCTCTAGCCTCCGTCAGGTCCCAGTCAACTCATACTGCCCCTAGTGCAAAGCAGTTGTTATTAATCAAGGATAAAAAATGTAATTCTTTTAAAACTCCTGTTTTCACCATGTGATGTACTTTATCGCGTAAGTTAAGAGATAAACTGTCTCCACTCCGTTTTGTCATCTTTTATTATTCCATGACCCAACCGTATGCTCAAAAAGCCGGATAGATTTGCATAGGCCTAGCTGTGGGCGGAGCACGGTGTGGGCCCTCCAGGGTATGTGGTTCTGCACATCAACAGCATTGCTATGGCAGGGCTCCCATTCCTTTGCACATACAGTCTACGTACAGTTCAATTAGTGTCATGTGCAGATTTGGTTCTAATAATTTAATGGCAAGTTGGGACTGTGAAGGGGATGGTTTTGTTGGTTTCAAAAGGGGATGGGATATCGCTGGCTGTAGGGTAGATAAAGGGGTAGTTAAAGGGGTTGCTGGAGAAATAGTACAGCACGGCGTGGCACCAGAGCTGTGTGTGTGTGTGTGTGTGTGTGTGTGTGTGTGTGTGTGTGTGTGTGTACGTATAATTAGAGTTGGTCATTTTCATCCAACAGAGGGGATGCTCGGGAGATGGTAAGCGCATGCGTCCAAGTAACAAGGGTGTGGTTTAAATTAGATCCACTGCAAAACTGGGGGGGGGAAGTTACAAGGTACGTTAGGAACATTTTAGTGCGTAGTACGTTATTCTATCGTAATGCATATTTTAATACTACTAATTTCAAAGAAAATGGAAAAAGAGCGAAGTTCCTAGAATCCGCGAATTGTAAGATTTCCTCCTGTTTGTAAGGGTCACTGTATTGTTTGTTGCAGGGAGGTTTGAGGTGGAAGTCCTCGCGTTTTAAAACTCGGAACTGGGTGGATGTGAATGGTCACATTCACAATCCGACCGTTTATTCCTGGAGAAGGATTATCCCTTGCCCCATTTCCCGGGTAGTTTATTGCTGGCACCAGATGGCGGAGATTTCGTGGCAGTCCATGTAGGGTTTGTGGAGGACTAGGGCAGTCCGTGTAGGGGTTTTAGGGGTCTAGGTCTGTCCATGTAGGGTTTGTGGTGGACCAGGGCAGTCCATATAGGGGTTGTCGTTGACTAGGTTAGTCTGTGTAGGGTTTATGGTGGACCAGGTTAGTCCATGTAGAGTTTGTGGTAGACTAGGGCAGTACATGTAGGGTTTGTAGTGTACTAGGATTCCATGTGGGGTTTGTGGTGGACTGGGCAGACATATAGAATTTGTTGTGGACTAGGGTAATCCATGTAGGGTGTACGGCTTGTGGTGGACTGAGGGTATTGGGACCGAGTTTTCTCAATTTTGATATTTCTGTCGGTTTTCTACCAGAGCTCAAGTTTGTTTACGCATCGTACGTGACCGGTGCAGACTGCATGTTAGCGGCTACAACATCAAAATAGGCAGAACATAATTTGAGAGACCTTCACTTAGATGGGAGAATAATATTGAAAGTGGATATTCACAAAATTCGGGTGTGGGAATGCACTGGATGCAACTTTTCCAGCTAAAGGAACTTGGTTTTTCCTTAATTGCCTTCGACGAAAGACTGAGAATCTAAGCTGTTCCCACTTTCTGGAATGCTTTTTGTTTGATCGTGTTCAACCGAACTTCGAAATGTAGGTAGTCAGACCCCGATATAGCGCCATTTTGTTGTCACCGCAGTTTGAGGCGGTATGTCGGGTTTGGCGATTCAAAGTACTATTTAATGTCGAATTTTCTGTTCGCAAACTCCCATGAGCCATAAGTTACAGTGGCGCTGTATCGAGGTTTGACTGTATTTTTAAGTCCCTTATCTCCTGGACGGATTATTTTGGCGCCTTCCCTCTCTAGCACATTTACCCTGAAGTATTCTAATTCACGTAGTCGCCAGATTTATCTTTGTAGCTACAGAAAAGTTACTGTTCTCAGTGTTGGCAGTGTTACATTTAAGGCTGACATACATCACTTATTGTAGTTGTCTTGTCAGTACCGTTGGAGAAAAGGGTTTTAATTTTGTACCTTCTTGTCTGTTACATGAATAATACGAATTGGTGTATTAGTATATTCTTTCTAATATTAAATTGTGGCATGTTGCGCCGAGAAACTAAAACTAAAGTGAATAGCAAGAATTTTCAGTAGATTTTGAGTGCTTAAAGGAAAGAATTTCATACGTGATTTTACGTTAGCTGTACGAGTTGTCATTGGCGTTCCTGTGTAAGAAGACATATTTGTTGTCTTTGTTTTGTGTGGGACAAACTTTCTGCCATTGAAAGTTTCCAGAATGTGGCCTTATTTATTAACCGTATCAAACCCTGTGGTAACTATTATTTGTTATGTTCAAAAACTTTGCACTGCCTACGCTTTGTATTTGTGAATATATTCTCTACCATCTTTACAAGAAATTCGCCGTTTCTGCATGTAGTGTTCACCAATTCGTTATTCCAGTGCAAGCAGTCGGGCAGAGCCAGCTTGAATATTTCAGAACGGGAGAGCATTGGATAAAAAAAATACTACAACGTTCTGTTAGTCTGTGTTACACTGTGTCGAGAGTGCAAAGCACGTGAATTCATGCTTTAGGTTTCTTCTATGCCAGCGGCTTCTCATTCCGTCAGTACATCTGTGGACATAAAAGTTTATACGAAAAATAGTTCAATAACCCATGTACATATTCCTGTTACACTGCCAATATGTATTAAGAAAACAATGTTATCAGTAAAGCGTGAGGAAAGAAAACCAACAAGATGCAACAATATAGATGATTTATTGTCAATAGTGGATGTTGATTATTGACACTGTCTCGACATGTTTCGGGCATCTTTATGCCTATCTTCAGGAGAAAGACCACGTGTTACTGAATGTGGAGTGTATTTGCTGGTAGTGCTGGATGTGGCAGGTTGTGGTACTATGGTGCTACGTTGAGGGTGTGATCACTGTGAAGGTTGCTGATTCACAGTGATCACACCCTCAACGTAGCACCACAGTACCCCAACCTGCCACATCCAGCACTACCAGCAAATACACTCCACATGCAGTAACACGTGGTCTTTCTCCTGAAGATGGGCATAAAGATGCCCGAAACATGTTGAGACAGTGTCAATAATCAACATCC
>Ga0123355_10010118_pt1 | contig 14415 bp, 13 predicted proteins | sample TergutEmb28metaG_3_FD_89872 | JGI IMG/M metagenome (GOLD analysis project Ga0123355, IMG submission 89872) | Embiratermes neotenicus P1 segment gut microbial communities from Petit-Saut dam, French Guiana - Emb289 P1 | ecosystem: Host-associated > Arthropoda: Insects > Digestive system > Gut ...
ACATTCCGTCGCGGAAATATTCCTCGTCGCCTTCAAATAATACGTAATCCACTATACATATAAGATAGCATCGCTTCAAGTGGTTATATGTTTTATTGCTTATATCTTGGTCGCTGTATGCTTTTGATACTATGAATTGAGCGCGTTTTTTGAAATTGTCCTTTTTGCCCCACTCTAGCTCTATTATTCCCTGCTCCCCGTTTTGAAACCTCGCACGAATGTCGAATCTTGATTTTTTGTAGTGCTTGCTGTCCACCGGGAGTTCTGAATTTATAACGGTCAGGTCAACGACGGTTGCTCCACCGACTAATTTCAGCGATGCGTTAATGAGGTCAATAAGGGCGAACTTTGACTCGGGATTTTCGGCGGTTAGAATTCGCTTTGCAACATAATCATAGCGAGGGTCAAAAAGGTCGCTGTCTGCGTCAACTTCGAAAAAGCGGTGCATTAAAGCCGTTTTTTCATCGCCCGATAAAATTTGTGCCTTTGCTTCCGTGTCCGCCATTTGTACCCCCGAAGTTGTTTCTATTATTTATTATACCACGGCGCAAACTTTTATGAGGTGATTTTTTCAGTCCTCGCTTTGCGAGTTTGCCATCGCGGCATTTACTGCCGCAATGTCACTACGTGTGCCGATGGTATCGTGGTGTAGCCACCTACTTTCCGTAAAATCCCAAGAAATTTCAAACCCTTGATATGGAAATATGGGGTGATTAAAGCAAATTTCATCATTCATAACACAGCTTTTAATTTTCGATTCTATTTCTTCTTTTTTGTGGTGATTGACACTATACTCCAGTTTACCTCCCGATAAACCGGTTTGATTTTTAATCCGTAAAATTAATCCGTCACAAAGGTCGAGAATAGCCCATGTAACACGCCCCTTTAATTCATATACTCCGCACGTGTGAAATTCAAAGTCCAAAGAGTTGTTTGGCTCAATAGTATCCACATACTTAAATGCAATTTCATGTTTTTTGGTTGACAAAAATTTGCTGAAATTTATATCTTTTTTACATGATTTATTTCCGATTAAAACACGTTTGAAGCCTCCATTGTTGGCTTTGCTTTGTTTGCCTAATTCAGGACGATAATAAACAAAAAAATCACTCGGTTTGCTCGTATTAGGCGAATAAACAGTATATAAGTGTATACCTGTAATTTCAATGTATTTGCTGTTATCCTTCTCAATTAAATCCAGAGTTAATTCTATAGTCTGGTTTGTGCGAATAAAAAACGAGCGTTGTTCAATAAAATCATATGCGGATTTAACTACCGGATTATTTTTTTCCGGTCTGTTAATCATTATTGAGAGAGCAAACAATGTCGAAGCAGTTAGCATCATTAACGTATGCAGGATTACAGTATCAATCAAATTCGGATAAAAAGTAACTAATATAGTGAAAACTAAAGCGGTGACTAATCCAAGAACAGAAAAGATGATTTCAGATATAGTCCAAATTGATTTTATAATTTTATTCATTATCATACACCTCCGTTTATGTAAATGGCTGAAACAACCAGTAACGATATGCCGATAGCATCAGGAAATAAAACCCCGAATAAATTTAACCGTTCTTTTTCTATATCCCAACCAACACGATTAACTAAAGCCTTTGTCGAAGATATAGCTATCATAAAACCAAAAAGTAGCAATGTTCCTATTTCATCATGTAAATTTGTTAATATCATAATTATTGAAGTTACTGAAAGACCAAAACCAAAATCTAATAAATCAATATAATTTAACTTCATGCGTGAATTTTTTGCTTCCACCTTAAAAAGTATTGACAAGACAATACTTTTGGTGGGTATTAACCAAATAGAATGGTTATTAGTAAATTGCTCCATAATCGTTATCACATCCTTAAAATAGCAACTGTTAGGTAGTTCCCCCACTATTTAATGGACACATAAATCAAGGCTAACTGAATGAAAATGTCATGTATGATGTTAAGTTTGTCGAAGCGGCAAAAAATGCGTCGGAAACCTTGAAGTAGCCGAAAAAGTCGCTTTTGTTTGTGCCGCTCTTGCTTGCTCCGCTCATTTTTATCGCCCCTTTGTTTTTCAAGTGCGTTTTGCCACGCAACCGCAGCCCCGAAACGGAAATTGCATAGCGAACGTACTTGAGAAGCCCGCTCAGGCTTCGTCGGAAAACGCGCTGGTGCCCGCGATTTCCCGCCTCGCCTTCACGGTTCTCAAGGTCGTTCGCTACGGTTATACGAGAAGCCCAATGCGTACCGACGTTAATATTTTGAAAAGTATGTATTATGATTATATGGCGATTTCGACAGAAGAACAAGCTGCACGACAAAAAATGCGACCGGCTCTCCCGAAAATTTCGAGAAAAAGCAATTTGGTTTTGCATAGCCTCAAACTCCGCCGGAAACCGGGTTAAAGCCCTCAGTCGCCGCCTCGTTTTCGGACAACGCAAAATCAAATTGCTCCTGCTGAATCGCCTTGCCAATACATTGTACCGGCGTTCGCTTTAGTTTTATGTGTTTACTTGATTCGTTATTCGTTTTTCTAAGTAAACCGAAGTCCCGGGAGCTTCGGGTGTGCAGAGCTTCCGCTCCGCGTTGCCGCAATACATAAAAGGTGTGCACGTGGGCGTCAACATTCGGTCGGCCGTGTCCGAATGCGTCTGCCCGCTTTCATATATTACGGCGGGTGGTACGGGTGTTGCGTGATGGTACGGGTGAAGCATGGTGTTGCGGTGTTACAAGGTGCAACCGTTATACAGCGGCTTCGGCACGGAGCGGTGCGGTCAGTTTCAGGGCGAACCCCTTCCTGAGATGGCAAAACACGTCCTTTGGCATAGAAGCGACTGCTTTGTTTCTCGGTTGCAAGGCAAGTATATCGCAAGCGTCATGCGATGATATCCGGAACCGTTCCTGGAATTTTTCCAGGAAATTTTCCGGACTCTTCCCCGGCGATTCCGATAAATTTTCAAATCATAAAATTATTCACCCGAAAATCAAATTTCCGTATTGAATTTACCTCCCAAGTTGTGTTACGATGTCGAAAACAGTTTTTCAAATGAGGAACAACAGGTGTTGACGACTATGCCGATTTGCACAACAACTCAAGCAAGCACATGGTTTAGTTTTTAAAAGCGGTTGACCGTTGCATTTCAAGTGCACCGGTCAACCGCTTTTTGTGAATCATCAATAAATATTCTGAAACGGGGGGCGCAAAATGAGTATTTCAAATTTTGTTAAAATTTTAGTCGTAATACTCGTAATACTGTCCGGGGCAAGCGTACTTTTCACTACACTTGCATCTCGGGCAAACGGTCGGGATGCAAGCGAGCAGAGGTTGGTCAATGTTGATTTCGAACAACATCAAAACACTGCGCGAGTCCTTGCATCTGTATTTGAAATATCCGCAATCGCGTCGGTTGTTTTGTTGGCCGTTGTCAGCATAGCGGGCGTATTGTTTATTTTGCACAAAATATCCCCTGCTCGCGCGTTGGCCGCCGCCGCCGAAGAAGTAGCCGGGGGCAATATTGCTGTCAACTTCGACACAAGTAAAAATGATGAAGTCGGGCAGGTTTCGCGAGCTTTTGCGAAGGTCGTGCAAAGGTTAAATACGGTTGAAGACGCTTTCAAAAAGGGCGTGTATGAAAATCAGCACGGAAACATACTTTACAGGCTCGAGGACTCAAGGTTGGACGGCGTATATGCAAGAATACTGGAAGCAACAAATGCCATAACGTATGAATATATACTTACAATTGACGCACTTTCCGAACCCTTCGTGTATGTAGATGCAAATTTCAAAGTTATTTTCACAAACGAGGTTATGCGAAATTGCTCATGGCAAGACGGCAATAAAATTTTGGGTATGCACATAAACGACTTGGTGCGCAGCGACTTGTCCGGTCATCCCGCTACAACGAAAGCATTCCGTGAGGGCATTCGGCAGGACGGCACAGAAATGCAATTGCAGTTAAACGATACACAGCTCTTTGATGTGCAATACAGCTGTGTGCCGTTTTTGTACGACGGCAAAGTTGTGTGCGCGTTAATTTTATTAACAAACACAACTCATATCCAAAATATCCGGAGGCACACCGAAAAACTCAACATATACCGCAATAACCGCACCGAAAAATTAACGAACACAATTATCGACGCTTTCGCAAAAGCTAATTTAACCGTAAACATCCCCAAAAGCGAGTACGATGCCGATACGGCCGAAATTGCCAAAGCGCAGGATGCCGTTGAAAGCATTGTGCAAAATGCAACAAACACAATAAAAAGCTATGTAGACGAAATAAGAAGTTCGCTTGCGGCTATTGCCGCCGGCGATTTAAAAACGAAAATAACACGAGAATATGTAGGCGATTTTTCAGGCATAAAGGACAGCATAAATAATATCTCCGCAAGCCTTCACAAAAACATGTCGGAAATTTCAATGGCGGCGCAAAATGTTTTTGAGGGCGCAACAAGCATTACATCAAGTTCGATGGATTTATCCGCCGGTTCGTTTACTCAAGCGGCATCGCTGGAAGAACTTAACGCTTCCGTTGATATGATTAAAATGCAGACTCAAGAATTTGTAAAGGATGCCGATGAAGCAAACGAGTTTTCCGCAAAATCTGCCGCCGATGCAAAAGAAGGCAACGTCGCAATGGGGCAAATGACCGATGCAATGACGCAAATCAAAGACTCTTCCCAAAATATTTCAAAAATTATCAGGGTAATTCAGGATATTGCATTTCAAACAAATTTGCTTGCGCTTAATGCCGCCGTTGAAGCCGCAAGAGCGGGTGAACACGGAAAAGGGTTTGCCGTTGTAGCCGAAGAGGTTCGAAATCTTGCCGCAAGAAGTCAAAAAGCCGCCACCGAAACCACCGATTTAATCCAAGCATCTGTAACCAATGTGGAATCGGGCGCGGCGATTGCACAAACAACCGCACAGTCGTTAGATGCAATAGTCGAAAGCGTGGAACATGTTCTCGACAGCATCAACAATATAACCACCTCCGCTAACGAGCAAGCGGAAGTGATTACACAAGTGAGTTCAATCCTGTTAAAAACCGCCCATGCTGTTCAGGACAATTCAAAATTTGCACAAGACGCCGCCGCAACCGCAGAAGAATTAAGCTCGCAATCCGAAATGTTGAGGCAAATGGTTTCATTTTTCAAGCTGTAAGCGAATCAAAAGTTCAGAATAACGCCTCGCCGTAAATGCCTTGTGGCGAGCGACCGGTCTTTTTTCGGATGATTTTCCCGAAAAAAAGACATCAAGCGAGCCGCTCACAAGGCATAGGCGAGGCGTTATTTCCTACCCTTGATTCGCGTCCGGTAAAAATTTTTCACCCATAAAATACTCCGCGCAAATTTTATATCCTGCGCGACCGTAGATGTTCAAAATTGCGGTGTAGGTGTAGCCCAAAAACGCCCCGCTCATGCCCGCGTTTTTCAAATGCTTTGTACCCGACATAACCAACCCGCCGGCAATTCCCCTACCCCGATGCTTTTTCATTGTTGCGGTGCAGCCCACCGTACCGACACCCTTTTTTTCCACCTCTCGGCTTACCTGAATCGCGCCGATAATTTCGCCCGCTTCCTCGGCGACTAAAACGGCGGTATCGTGTTCGGCCTCATAGAAACGCTCATCTGTGTAATATTGCACAAATGATTCTTCCGCATCTTTTACACACGCAAGGACATCCGAGATGTCCTTTTTGCTTGCCCACCGGTATGTGATTCCGTGAATTGTGTCGCCGACGGAATTTTCGCTGAAATTTTTCAAATCAAGACTCATATCAAAGCATCCGGCGTCCCCCCACCAATGCACATATCCCCGTTTTTTGAAAAATTCATGCACACCGTCGCCCATCGGAACGCCGGGTACAATATATTCCTGCCCTGCACCGAGGCGAACTTTGTCAAACCCCCGAGACGAAATATATTCTTCCGACCGACGCAACAATTCGCTTCCGAGTCCCCTCCCCCGAAACCCCTCCTCCACACACAGCAAATAAATCGTGTTCTCATGCACCGCCGAAAACCCGACCGTCCGGTCGTCTGCGTCAACGGTTATAATGCGGCACGCTTCGAGGATGCTCTTGACTTTCTCTTCGCCCCGCATAACGTCGGGCATGGCTTGTTTGTAAATTTCAAAAATTTTATCAAGCATCGCTTATCACCTCGTATGTATTATATATGATTTTCGGGGCTTCGCCCCGAACCCCACCCGCTTTTTGAAAAAAGCGGGGCAAAAACTTTATTAAAATCGCGCTTCGCGCGATTTTATGAAGGGGTCAAGGGGCTGCCAGCCCCTTGCAGGGGTTTGGGGACGGAGTCCCCAAGGTCTGTTTCAAAAAATAAAAAACCCCCTATCGGTAGCCGGTTGGCTATCGACAGGGGGTAAATTTTTTCCGAGTCGAACGCGAAAGTTATAACTCCGTAATGCGCAATCGCTCGACCGTAATGGTTGAGCCGCGTCCGGCGGCGGGATAAACGGGACTTGATACGGCGAAACCGTTCTTGAACGCTTCGATGTATTCGTATTCGGTGCTTGCGACGCGAACTTCGCCGTTGATTTTGATAGCCATAACCGTTTTTGCAAATATCCACTCGATGTCAATGAACTCGTTTATGGGAATCCGCGTGGCGTTTTCGTGAGTGTGATAATTTTCGACGGATAAATCGCTTACGGATAAATTTTCGCCGTCGTAAAATTCGCCGTCGTTCATCGCGCCGTTTAAGTGCATCCACGCACCCCAATAATTTGTCGTGCTGCGACCGTAATATATGCGCAAATTTGTGCTGTCGGTTTTGGCACGCATTTCGATTTTCAGCGGCGCAGCAAACGATTGCGGTGTTCCGACCAAGCCGTTTCCGCTTGTGGGGGCGAAAATCACCAACCGACCTTCGGGGGTGTAACTTACCTGCAATCCTTCTTTTACGGCGTCGGCGTCGGGAATCACGGTACGCAGGTCGATATTTGCGGGCGTGCCGGTCGCCGTCGCTTCGACATTTGCAAGCTCCGCCTTGGCTCCATCGAATTTGCGTTTCACGTCTTCCGCGCTGTCAACGGGAATCCACAGCTCGTTGTATGTGTTGCCGGTTTTATAAAATTCCCCGTAAAGTTCCATCGAAGGAAAAGACCGTGCTGCACGGCTGTAGCCGGAACCCGGCATCCATTCCGTGTAAACGCGCTCGCTCAAATCGGACGCTTCGGCGGGATTTTCAACAACAACCCACTTGCACGCCGCAACTTTGTGCTTTACAAAGCCCAAAAATTTCGGCGCGGAGATGTCGCCGTGACAAAGGGTTTCGGCAGGCGGAAAGTCCGGCGGCAAATCGGCGTCGGACTCCGCAGCAATTAAATATTCCGTCGTGCCGAGATAATGCCGCGTAAACATTCCGAAAAGTCCGCCGTTTTTTGACAACGCTTTTAATTTGTCCAAAGTTTCCGGGGGCGTCATTTTCCACAGCCCGGCAATTTGATTTTCGTCATAATCGTCGTTGTCGCGAAAAACATATTTCGCTCCGATTACCGAAAACGCCGGTTTTTCTGCAATTTTGAAATTCATTTCGCTCACTCCTTTTATTGAGAGGATGAATTTGATTGCGGGATAATTTTTCAGCGACACGTCGGATTTTCGGGCAGAAAGCGGCGGAACGCCGTGAATCTCCTTAAAGGCCCGCGTGAATGCCGCCGGGGATTCGTAAGAATATTTCAGCGCGATGTCGATAATTTTTTCCTCGCCGCGCCGGATGTCGAAAACGGCCTGCGACATTCGCCGCCTGCGCACGTATTCCGAAATCGAAACGCCCGTCATAAACGAAAATATGCGCGAAAATTCGTAAACCGAGCAACCGACAATACGAGCCGCGACATCGTATTCGATAGTGTCGGTCAAATTTTCTTCCACATACCTTACGACGTTGTTCATGCCCCTGAGCCAATCCATGCAATCTTCATCCCTTCGTTAGTGAATGCATAATTGAAGGCGAACAGAGGTGCGTCTGATACCGCGCGGTGCGCTCGTTCGCTTCATAAAGTGCATTCACTGCGCACATTATAAAAGTGTGCCAAAATAATTTCTTTGCATTTGTTACCGGGTTTGAGCAAGATAATTATATGTGGTAGAATTGTACCTGCATATACCAATTACAAGGGGAGATTTTCATGCCGTTTACAGCATTGCAACTCTACACAATCCGCGATTTTACCGCGCAAGACGTACCCGGAACGCTTCGCAAGGTCAAAGAAATGGGCTACGACCACGTTGAACTTGCGGGAACTTACGGAATGGAATTTCCGGGGTTCAAAGCCATTTTGGACGAAATCGGACTTTGTGCAATCAGCGCGCACGTGCAGTACGACGACTTAAAATCGGATATGGCGGGAACAATAGCATCATATAGGTCGTTGGGTTGCGAATATGTAATAATTCCGATGCTGCAACGCGACCAACTGCCCGGCGGCACGAATTGCTTAAAAGAATTTTTCATGCAATTCTGCGCGGAATGCAAAAAAGCCGGAGTTGTTCCCGCATACCATAACCACGCCCACGAATTTGAACGCCTCCCCGACGGCACATTTATTTTGGATAAGCTGTTCGAATTTGTTCCCGAGCTTTTCGCGGAACTTGACACCGGTTGGCTTACAGCGGCGGAGCAATGTCCGGCGGAGTACATCAAAAAATACGGCTCGCGTTGCCCGATTGTTCATTTGAAAGACACAACGCTCGTTGACGGCAAATACGAAGACCGCCCTGTCGGCAAAGGCTCGCAAGACATCGCGGGCATCATTGCCGCCGCGCATGAAGCGGGCGCGTCCGGCTTTGTGGCCGAACTTGACAGGGCGGTCGGTTTATCGTCACTTAATGCGGCAAAGGAAAGCCGCGAATATTTGAAGTCGCTCGGATATTAGTCGAACATATCATTGATATAATGTCCGGCACTGCGCATTGCGCGTTTGCCGTCACGAATCATACGACGACGTTCTCTGCTGTCGGTAGCACTGATAGTAAAGCCCGCGCCAACCAACAACCCGACGGTTACACCGCCGATTAAACCACTGGCAAAACGTGACATAGTAATCGCTCCTTTCGGGAAAGTCTGATTTTAATTTGCGTCGCAACGGCGTAAATATACAGGGGAATTTTTTGAAAATGCAGATAACAGGAAAATTTATCGGTAACGAACGCGGATTCGGCTTCGTTATACGCGAAGTCGGCGAAGATATTTTTATTCCGCCGCATCAAACAAACGGCGCGTTAAACGGCGACGACGTGATTTGCGTACTCCGCACTCACGAACTGAAACGAAAATTCCAAGACACCCCCGGAAGAGAACGAGTTTCGGGCAAAATTATTGAAGTAACGCGCCGCGCACCAATGCTCGGCACGTTTTTTTTTGAAGGCGCGCAAGGTTTCGTTCGCCCCACAGATAAAAAAAATTCCTACGTTTTCTCCGTTCCGATGAAAACAATTGCGAAATTTTCTCTTGCCGACGGTCATCGCGTCGTTTTTTCAATCAACAAGCGCGCCCGCCCCGACGAACAGCCGGAACCCTGCTTTGTTACCGAAATTTTAGGGCATGTGAACGACCCCGGCGTCGATGTTTTGACGCTGATATACGAAGCGGGGGTATCTTTTGAATTTCCCGAGGAAGTGAAAAACGAAAAAATTCCGTCGGAAATCGCGCCGGAAGATTTGCACGGCCGTCGCGACCTTCGCGCCGAAAATATTTTTACAATCGACGGCGACGATACAAAGGACATCGACGACGCAATTTCATTCGAAAAAACCGCCGACGGCTTCCGGCTCGGAGTGCATATCGCCGACGTTGCGCATTATGTTCGCGCCGGCACAGCCATCGACGCGGCGGCATTTTTGCGCGGGACAAGCATTTATCTCGCCGACCGCGTAATTCCGATGCTTCCGCACGCGCTTTCAAGCGGAATTTGTTCGTTGTTCCCCGGGGTTGACCGCCTCACGCTGTCATGCTTAATGACCGTTGACACCGACGGAAACGTCACCGACTACGAAATCACGCCCTCGATAATTCACAGCAAACGCCGCTTCACATACAACGAGGTGCAGGAAATTTTAGACGGCGGAGACGACCCGGTTCTTAATTCCATGGACGAACTTCGCGGCATTTTGCGCGAGAAACGTGAAAAACGCGGCGCGTTAGACTTCGACCTTCCCGAAGCAAAAATTCGTGCCGATGAAAACGGCCGCGTAATCGCAATCGAGCCGGTCTTGCGCAACAACGCCACCGGCATAATCGAAGAATTTATGATTTTGTGCAACGAAACAATCGCCGCGCATTATTTCGCGCAAAAAACGCCCTTCGTGTATCGCACCCACGAAGAGCCGTCAAAAGAAAAACTTGCCGCTCTTGCAGCGCAACTTCCGGCGGCGAGCCAAGTTCGCAATAAACGCCGGGAGCGCACGTCCGAAGCCGAAAATAATCCGCCGCGCATAAAAATTCCCAAGCGCATCAACGCCTCCGCGCTGCAATCCATTCTCGACGCCGTAAAAGACACCCCCGCCGCATATACCGTTTCATCCGCAATTCTTCGCGCGCTTCCGCAAGCCGCCTACACTTGCACAAACCCGACACATTTCGGCTTAGCGTCGGAAGCGTATTGTCATTTCACGTCGCCGATTCGCAGATACGCGGATTTGCAGGTTCATCGGATTATTAAAGATTCTGCGGGGGCTTCGCCCCCACGCCCCTCTCGCGCTTACGTGCTGGCCGGGCGGCCCGCCGCTTCGCCGGGGGTCATGCCCCACGAACTTTTTGAAAAAAGTTCGACAAAAACACAGGAAACCGCGCAAAGCGCGGTTTCCGATGAAAGAGGGGTTCAGGGGAACGTTTCCGAAAGTTCCCCTGAGGTTTTAGAAAATTTATCAAAAATATGCGCCCAATGCTCGCGAACGGAACGCATCGCCGAACAGCTCGAACGCGACGTTACGGAGCTTAAAAAAGTGCAGTTTATGGCGGACAAAGAGGGGCGCGTTTTTGACGCGATTGTATCCGGAATTACGTCGTGGGGCATTTTTGTGATGCTTGAAAATACGGCGGAGGGGCTTATTCCCGCGCCGCATCTTGCAAAGCATCAGTACAAGTTTAACAAAGAAAGCAATGTGTATGAGGCGAAGCGTCGCAAAGGCGAAAAAACGGGCAAAGTGTTACGGTCCGGCTCGGCGATTAAAGTGCGGCTCATTCGGGCGAATGAGGACGAACGCCGCCTGATTTTTAAGATAGACTTCTGAAAATTTTCTTAAAATCGTGCGAAGCGCGATTTTTGATAATTTTTGCCCCGCTTTTTTTAAAAAGCGGGTGGGGGATTGGGGGCGAAGCCCCCAAAATCTTATTCGCGCGAACACGATAACGCCCCTTCTTCGCAAGCCTTTACGCAGTTTCCGCAGCGGAAGCATTCGGGGGAATTTGCGGCGGGTTCGATTTTGACATGACACGCTTTGTTGCACCGTTTACAGCCGGTGCATTTTTTTTTGTCGCAACGCATCCGCAGAACGGCAATGCGGTTAAACAGCCCGTAAATCGCGCCGAGAGGGCAAAGTACGCGACAAAAAATTCGCAATATAAATACAGAAAGAATCAGTACGCCGGCGGCAATAATCGCCTTTAAAATAAACTGCCCGCCGATTTGGTCGCGCAGAAAATCGTTTGCGCCCAAAAGCGGAACGGCCGCAAAAATCGTACCGGACGGGCAAATATAGGCGCAAAACCACGGCAAATTCGTGAAAAACATCGGCAACATCACAACAAAAATCGCGAGAACCGCATATTTTACATATTTTAAAAATCGCAGGCGCGTTATGATTTTCGGCGTTTTGATGCGATAAAGCAGGTCTTGAAGCAGGCCGAACGGGCAAACAAATCCGCAAATAAATTTGCCGAAAATCACCCCGACAGACAGCAAAAAGCCCGCGACATACAAACTCATCGTATGCCGCGCGCCTGAGAAAAACATTTGTGCCGCGCCAATCGGGCAGGAAAACGCCGCCGCCGGGCAAGAGTAGCAGTTCAGCCCGGGGGTGCAAAAGCTCTTCAATTCGCCCTGATAAATTCGGCCGGAAAAAAAATTATGCAAAAACGGATTTTGCAACAAAAAAAAGCCGAGTTGAATCAGCAATCGACTCATATTGTCACCCCAACCCGATGCATTCGAGGCACACAAGCGAGCCTTTGGCAAAAATCTCCGAAAGCTCGCCGCGAAGAACCCCGAGCGCAATTAAAACAATGCCGACGGCGAAAAGTAAAATTTGTGCGGCGCGAATTTTCATGCCCGTTTGCATTCCGGAATTGCAATTTGCGTTCAATCGGTCGCGATTCGGGATTCGAAAAAATTTTTTCATTCCCGCTCAAGCGCATCGGAAATCGCGTTGCGGAAGGTTCGCGCAGAGCCGCCAATCATTTGCTCGCCGATAACATTGCCGTCACGGTCTAAAATGATGCTTGTCGGCAAAAATCCGGATTGCACAAGCGGAAACAGCTCGGCAAAATCGGCGTGATTGGCGGCAACCGTAGTAAATTCCGCGCCGGCATTTTGTTTTATTGCGGCGGCAGTATCGGCGGCGGTGTTAAAATCGCCCAGAAGCGTCAAAAACCCGACGCGCCCTTCAAATTCCCGCGAAAGCTCCGCTAATCCGGGCATCGCCCGCACGCAAGTCCCGCACCAAGTCGTCCAGTAATAAACAAAAAACGCCTCTTTTTCGCCCAACGCCTCCTCGGTCACGTCGTTTCCGTATAAATCCTGCGCAAGAAACGGAAACGGAAATGCTCCGACGGCGGCGGCTTCGCCCGACGTTTCGGCGCGGCGCGATGCGGCAACTTCGTTGTTTCCGGCGCATCCGATAAAAATCGCAAACAACGCGACAACAACTAAAATAATCTTTCTCATTTAATTTCCTCCCCTGTAGCGGTTTGCCGCTATTCTATCACACTCTCTGCATTCGTGCGCCCTGAAGTAGCGAACGACCTTGAGAACCGTGAAGGCGAGGCGGAAAATCGCGGGCTTCTGCGCGTTTTCCGACGAAGCCTGAACGGGCTTCTCAGGTACGTTCGCGATACATCGTAACGCGCGGAACCACATATGCCGAAGCCAAGTTTTCGCCGGCGGCGGATTCGGCGGATTTCAACAGCGAGAAAACCGCCTCGATGTCGCCGAGGGCTTTTTCGGGCGTGGATTCGATTTGCGCGTTTTGTCGAATTGCGGCGTAAAAATTTTCAAGCTCACGCTGATAACCCAGCCCCGGCGTGTACGCGACGGCGGACGAACCGCGTCCGTCTTTGTACGACACGTTTACGAAACCGCAGTGCGGGTCTTCGAGAAAAATTTCGCCTTCCGTTCCGAAAATTCGCAGCCCCACAAGCGGAGCTTGCGATTCCTTACCATCGGTGAAAAATGTGTAATGCCCGGCGATGTTTTCGAAAGTCAGCAGCGCGTTTATGCACGAATACGGCGAAAAATCGTGCGTGGGCGGTCGTCCGTGAGCGTAAATATCAATGTTTTCGCCGAAAAAATAACGAAGCCGCGCCATGTGATGCACGCCCGAGTCGAGGATTACGCCGCCCTGATAGCGGGGCTTTTGTCGCCATTGGGTTTTGCCAAAACCGCCTGCTTCCGAATCGCGAACATAATTAACGATATGCGCGTCGATGAAAAACACCGGTTCACCGATTTTTCCGCTCCGCAGGATATTCTTGATTAAAACATTTTGCTCGTCGTAACGCACGTTTTCCGCAACCATAACCTTTGCGCGGGTTTTATCGCGAATTTTTATCAATCGCCGCGCCGCTTCCGGCGATGCTGCAAAGGGCTTTTCCGTCAGCAAATGCTTGCCGCTGTACATGATTTTTTCGGCGGTTTCGAAATTTTCGCTAATCGGAACAAGCGACAAAATCGCCTCTATGTCCTTTCGAGCGAGCATTTTTCCCAAATCGCTGTAGGCGTTGTCCGGCGAATGCCCCAAAAATTGCACAACATCTCGCGCCTTGGGTAAATCGTTGTCGCACACCGCCGTTATTTCAAATTTGTCGCGCAGTTTTGCAAGCGCGGGCGCATGAAGCCGCTCCCACGCAAGCCCTAATCCGACCACGCCGAGATTGATTCTTTCCATAAAAAGCTCCCTTCGCCCCTCCCCTACAGGGTTTACATTTTTATGGCGGATTATGCGGCGGGAGGTTTAGGGCGGCTTGCGGGGCAAATGTCGGCGCAAATCCCGGAACGATTCCAGGAAAAATTCCAGGAAAATTTCCTGGAACGGTTCCGGATATCATCGCAAGAGAGTTGAAGTATACTTGCCCTGCAACCGAGAAATTAACGGTCGCTTCCATGCCAAAGGACGTTGTTTGCCATCTCAGGAAGGGGTTCGCCCTGAAACTGACCGCACCGCTCCGTGCCGAAGCC
>Ga0123355_10010119_pt1 | contig 14415 bp, 12 predicted proteins | sample TergutEmb28metaG_3_FD_89872 | JGI IMG/M metagenome (GOLD analysis project Ga0123355, IMG submission 89872) | Embiratermes neotenicus P1 segment gut microbial communities from Petit-Saut dam, French Guiana - Emb289 P1 | ecosystem: Host-associated > Arthropoda: Insects > Digestive system > Gut ...
CTGCTCACTTCAATGGTAATATCATGCTAGCAATCAAGTTCGATGAAGTTGATGCGGCTGCAATGAGGGCAGCTTTCGATATCCTGAAAGAGGAGGGTCAGATTCTCATGGATATCTGCGAAGTTCCCTGGAGCAAGTGCTTTGGCGTTCTCATCGATAAATTTGGCGTGAAGTGGAATATCTGCCAGAATTAAGACAACTACTTACTGTAGGTTTACTATAGACTCTACGGAGGAGTGGGCACATTGCCCACTCCTTTTGGCTTTGAGTGTGGCAGCATTAGAGAATGCCAAAGTACATGCATACGCACCCCTTGGCACCACACCTCTGACACCGCGACCAGCAACCCGATACCCAACCGTATAACCCAAGCCGTCAACGACCACAGCGAAGAGAAAGACCCAACACATGGATCTGCTAAACAGAATGAATCACGCCATTGACTATGTTGAGCAACACATTACCGATGAGCTAAACCTGCCAAAACTCGCGCAGATTACCCACTGTTCAACCTACAACTTTCAGCGAATGTTTTCGATGGTCACTGGCATCACTATCACAGAATATGTGCGTCGTCGCAGGTTAACACTAGCAGCCCTTGACTTGCAGGAGGGTGACGTCAAAGTAAGCGATGTTTCTGTGAGGTATGGGTATGACTCCCCCACTTCATTTGCGCGGGCTTTTCAGGCGGTACATGGGGTGACTCCTAGTGAAGCGAAGAGGTCCAACATGAATCTGAAGGCCTTCCCGCGGATGACTTTCCAGATGAGCATCACGGGCGCCAGCGAGATGAACTACCGTATCGTGACCACTGAGCCATTCAAGGTCTTTGGTCTGGAGGAGCTCGTGTCCACTACCGGCGAAGACTATTTCCAACATGGCGGGAAGACCTGGGCACACATCTGGGAGACGAACTTTGTTAATGGCAAGCACGAACAGCTGAAGGTGGCAGCAGGTACTGAGAAGTCCACCCAGCACAGCACGATGTTTGTGCAGGATATGTGGCCAGTGCATGGCCTGATGAACTATCGCAAGGTTAACGACACGACCTACGGCTATATGCAGTGCAGCTTTGTGACTGGTGACAGTAAAACTGATGGCTATGCCGTGGTGGAGATTCCCCAGACGACTTGGGCAGTGTTTCCTACGGGCATGATGCCCTGGGAAAATATTGGGGCAGCGATTGATGACCTTTATAAGCGCTTCTACAGCGAATGGCTGCCGACCTCAGAATATGAAAGTGTAAGCGGACCCGAGTTCGAAATGCATAGCGGGAACTTCGAAGAGGGCAACATCGAATTGTGGATGCCCGTACAGCGAAAGAGGTAGCGGTGCGCATCGCTGTCTGGGACACAAGCAACAGCAAGACTAGCCCTGCAGCGCCAGCCACTGTTGACGTGTAATGCCGTAGATGTATTCGTCCTTGAACACACCTTTGACCAGTTGAGCCTGTGGCGAGAAACCTTCTAGCTGCATCCCACATTTTTCTTGCACGCGACCTGAAGCCTCATTGCCCTTGAAGCAAGATGCTTCGACACGATTTAGCTCGAGCTTATCGAAGCACAGTTCCAACATGGCCCCAAGTGCCTCGGTCATATATCCCCTGCCCCAATACTTACTGTTAATGCAGAAACCAAAGCTGGCTTTATGGTGGTCAGGCATCATCCGCAAGTCAAAGGAGCCTATACATTTCTGCTCATCCTTGACTTCAATCATGAATACTCCCGGGTTGGGCATTAGATAGTCATAAAGGGATGCCTTCGCCTCATCCAGCGTAGCAACACCTGGCCAAATCAGATGCTCTAGCACCCTTTCATCGCTGCCATACTCAAGGATGTCTTGGGTATCATCGTCCTGTGGCCGCCTCAACATCAGCCGAGCCGTCTCAATAGGAGCCGCCGCATGCAAAATCTCGCTATGGTTCGACTTCATATAAGTCACCTAAACTTTCCTCTTATTAAATGCCGAAGGAGTCAACCTGTAGGCTTCCTTCTTGTCTGATTTCGTAATGTACCGGGTAGCGATGCGCTCCCCGCAATCAGGACAAAAAAGAGCACCGTGATACTGAGAAAAGTCGATAGTGCCGTCTACAATGCGGTCGTTATACATCTTCACAAGATTACTATTGCCAACCTTCTGATAATGGGCGATAAGACACTTGCAGTAAGCACAACTGACGAGCAGAATATGACTACCGCGAACCTTACGACAGTTTGGATTTTTGTATATCCTCATACTTGAGATTATAGCTCAAAGCCACGGAACATCCACAGAACTACAAATACAGCGGTGGAGCCTGTCCTGCTTGAAGCACCCTAACAACAGAAGAGGCTTTGCAAAAAATCATCGGTCGTGCCAAACCAGATGAAGTGATAATCTGAATCAAAATCTTCTGCTGGCAGCACGGGCACCAGTATTCCTACTGCCTGTGTGCCATCCTCAGGGATTAGCGTAACTGTTGCAGAGTCACCTGCAGAAACACTAAGACTGCGACTGCTGGCATCACTATCGCCATCTACAAGAAAGGTATAGATAGTGTCTTCTAGTTGTTCAGAAACCACTGCCCAACCATTTGTCTCAAGGCCAGATAAATCAAGGTCTGAAGAGCTATTATTGATGATTTCTACTGTAACAGCAGTCGGGTCACTGCCATCCATGCTATAGGTTACATTGCCTTGCGTGTCACTACTGTTCCAGTCAACAGCATGCACGCCCAAATCTACCAAGTCAGGGGCAAGTCGCGAATCTATGGGTGGATGTTCTCCTGGTTCAACTGGTGGTGCTGATGCGCCTTCAAAGCCTATCTCACTGTCATCAGTCTCTGCAGCGATTGTGCCTGACTGCTGTGATGTCTCGTTTGTCGTAGTATCCGAATTGAATAGGTCGAAATAAAAGACGCCTGCAGCAATTCCACATAACACAACTACTGCAGCAGCAATCCCTACAATAAGAAGTGTCTTTCGATTGGGGCTATCGGGTATATGTATCTCATTCATAATAATCTGATTGTACACCCTAGCATCGCGCGCCCTCTTTGCTTGTTGCTAAATCTTCATTCTTCCGACTTTGTTGATTTTCGCTCGATAACTTTGAGGGTATCATTACCACCATTAAAGACTGAAGTCTTTAATGCACAGCCCCCCGATTGATTTGAGCAACCAATTCAGGGGGGCAACCTTAGCTAAATTGTAGCACAGAAAGAAGTGTTGCAATGGATGATTCAACGGAAGTGCAATCCCCTTCAGCTGCGCTGGTGTTGCCTCACTGTAACCTAAAATTCAATTGTGTTGACAGGGTTGTTTTGTAGGAGTATGTTTGTTCGTATATCTCTTATTTTCACGACAGATTGGATTAAGCATTATGGATAAATCTAGAACAAATATTAAACTCTTCGAAGGTAAGAATGTTCGTCACGAATGGGATGAACAGGAAGAAAAGTTGTGGTTTTCGATTGTTGATGTGATTGCAGTGCTGACTGAGCAGCACGACACTCTGAAGGCTAGAAAGTATTGGAACAAGCTAAAGCAACGACTAAAGGAGGAGGGAAATGAAGCGGTGACAAAATGTCACCAGTTGAAAATGGAGGCCGCTGATGGAAAGATGCGCTTGACTGATGTTGCAGATACTGAACAACTTTTGCGCATAGTTCAGTCTGTACCCTCTCCTAAGGCAGAGCCTTTTAAGCTGTGGCTTGCCAAAGTTGGTAGCGAAAGGCTAGATGAAACTGTTGACCCTGAACTTTCCATTGATCGCGCTATTCAAAACTATCGACGATTGGGCTATAGCGAAAACTGGATTAATCAGCGTATAAAATCAATTGAAGTACGAAAGGCTCTGACGGATGAATGGGGTCAGTCTGGTGTAGAGCAGGGTGAAGAGTACGCCACCCTCACTGACTTGATGAGTAAGACATGGAGCGGGATGACTACTCGTGAATACAGGCAACACAAGGGTTTGAAAAAAGAAAACCTACGTGACAATATGACAAATACAGAGCTGGTACTAAATATGCTTGCAGAAGTTGCTGCTACAGACATTTCTATAGAACGTCAACCTATCGGCTTTGATGAAAGTGCAGATGTTGCGGCAGAGGGTGCGCAGGCAGCAAAGGTTGCACGGGAACAAATTGAGAGCAGTACAGGCAAACGTGTTGTTAGTTCACTAAATGCTCAAAACTTAAAACAGCTTTCCGACGAGAAGAGTTAAGTCACTAGCTGATATATCATTTCACTCTTTTGTCATTGCTCTGTCCAAATCAATCAGTGCTAGCTGGACCAACTTCTACAAGCATGATTTCGGGGAAGTTGTTTAGGCGCAGGGGGAAGTGGCTGTTGCCAAGTCCTGGACTTAGGACAAGGCGATTTTCGTAGAGTCCTCGGTACTGCACGGGGAAAAGCCACTGCTCAGGTGCAAATAGGCCACCGATGCCTGGTACAATCCACTGGCCACCGTGTGCGTGCCCTGCAAACATGAGCTCAAAATCGAAGCGATTCCATGCGCGGTCTTCTTCGATAAGTGAAAACTCATTGGGATAGTGAGAAAGTACCACACGCAATCCGGACATCTCGGATAGCTCCTGCAAGAGCAACTCATGAGCACGACTATCCAATCGGTCAAAATAGCGCTCATCGATTCCCAGCAAAGACACAGGTGTGCCACCAATGTCTAGCTGCAAGAATTCGTTGTCGAGAAAATGGATGCCCTCCGCCTGTAGGTCCCTGATGAAGTCTGCGCGCTTGCCTGTGCGCGGCTCATGGTTCCCCATAACAGAAACTGTGGGAGCAATATCAGTAAGCTGTCCAAAGAAGGTGACGATTTCTTCGTAGTAGTCTCCAGACTGATGTAGGGTGTCACCTGTGTTTACAATCAGGTCAGGCTCAAGACTTTGGATTTTTGCCAAAAGTTCACTGTTTCCTTGACCAAATTGCTTACTGTGCAAGTCAGACAAATGGGCAATGCGTACAGCTTGCCCAGACACAATACGGTCACTGCTTACCGCAATCTCTCGCACACGCAAGTCATTGTTTTGATGTCTTACAAAAGGAGGAATCATGGCACATCCAATCAGAATCACGACTAGCACAAGCGCAGTGAGTAGATATCGCCTGCAAGTATCTAAGCGAGCAAAGCGCCGTGCAGCCGAAGGCAACAGAGGGGCATACTTAAGTAGGCGGGACTGTTTAAGAGCAGACTTCGATAAAGACATAGTATCTATTGTAGCCATATTTTAATCTGGCAAGATTAGCAGTGCTGTCATCGCAGAATACTGTCACTTTAGCGCCCCTCAGTGCACTATAATATTAACCACACTTGCGGACTCGAGGTAGCCATGCAGACCCCAACCCACCCCTCAGTGCACTATAATATTAACCACACTTGCGGACTGCCAAATGGCCATAAGGAGACAGCCTTGACTTTGCCTATTGATATCAGCAGTTTTCACTTTGGGATTGAGCACGAATTCGCAGTACTTGATAAGCACGACCAGTTCCTAGACTTCTCTAACACTTCCTTTGAGGATTTCGCCCAAGTTATTGAGCATTTGCCTATTACTGAATCTGATGCGCAAACACTTCGCACGGGTGACTTGGGTATTAAGCTTAAACGCTGGTACATCGAAGGCTTCGAGCGCTTTACGGAGATGGGGGACTACCTGTTGACCCTCCCGAAAGGCTTTGAGATACGCACGCCCATCTGCACTTCCCTTAACCAGGCCGTTGATACGCTCATTCGCGACTTCTCGCTCTGGGCGAAGGCTGCCCGGCCATACGGTTATCAAGCTACCTGGACTGCCCTCAACCCCTTCCAAAGCGGGTTCGTGCCACATCCGCCCCTCAACGCATGGGAACTGAAGGACCGCTCAAGCCCTGAGGAACAAACGGCACATATCCACATGATTACCTATGGGCCAGATATTTCCTTCTCGCACTCTGACCTGAACACTGATCAGACCATCGATATCGCCCAAAAGTTAACCTACTACAGTCCTTACATAGTACCCTTTTCTTATACCTCGCCCTTTCATGTTGGGAAGCTTTGGGGAGGATATTCACGGCGCACTTACTACCGCACAGGAGACCGTCCTGCAGCCCTAGTCTTTACCTCTGACTCAACAAAAATCACACCCTCCTTCCCCACTCTGACAGACACAGCACGTATTCCCGCAGAAGACGGGCGAATTGAGTTTAAGGCTTTCGACTGTCCACCTGACCTAGAACTTTACCGTTCATTGGGTGCCCTCCTCATTGGCCTAGCTTTAGACGACACACTTACCGGCCGCCTCACTGTCCCCGATTCAGAACTCCATAAACACTCGGCAACCCACGCCTTTGACGCGCCAGATATTCATGACAGTGCCGCCAAAGTCCTCGCTGCAGCACGTGCAGCCCTACCATTAGACTGGCAGAAAAACCTTAACCGCCTAGACGACATGCTCGCAGCAAAACGAACCCCAGCCCATAGCATAATCCAAAAATACAAAGAAAACCGCAGCATAAGCAGCGCGATACAGTAAAATCTAATAAGGCTAGCAAGCTTGAAAACACGGGGCAGTCAGCCTAGAAAGCTCGAGAATGCGGATGAACGGATAGTCTCAGAGAGCCTAAATCCCAAGACCCCAGAAGCACAGTAAATTGGAGGATTGCTCAGCAGATGACAAACGACAACTACATTGCTACCAATAAGCAGGCCTGGGAAGAGGCCTTTGACTTGCGCAAGAGCGGCTATGGGGACGATGTTGCCCAGCGCCTACTAAGCGAAAAGCCACTTTCCTTTTTCGAGGATGACCTACAGGTCCTACTCAAAAAGATAGACATCAAAGATAAAACTATCGCCCATTTTTGCTGCAATAATGGACGTGAACTGCTTTCCCTAATGCAGGCAGGTGCTGCTCATGGGGTGGGCTTTGACATTGCAGAAAACATCTTAGAGCAGGCGCGAAGTATCGCCAAAGAAGCAGGCATCAAGAACTGTGAATTTGTAGCAGGGAACATCCTCGATATACCTAATATCAAGCAGGATAGTCATCACGATACCTACCATAGCACTTTCGACAGTCACTTTGACCTAATTCTTTTCACTATCGGGGCTCTACCGTGGATTCATGACCTGGATGCACTCTTCCAGGTAGTCGCACGCTGCCTTAAGCCTGGTGGAGTACTACTCATCCATGAGGGGCACCCCATCACCAACATGTTGGCAGCACCGGGAGAACCATCCTTTAATCCTGATGTCCTGGACAAAGCAGTCTATCCCTACTTTAATCGTGAGCCCTGGATTGAACTTGCCGGACTACAGTACATGACGGGTGGCAATAAGTCACTGTCACAGCCTCTAACCAGTTACGTACACAATATGGGCGATATCATCACGGCAATCGCCAATAACAAGCTGCATATACAGTCACTGCAAGAGTTTGACTACGACATAGGCATGCTTACTGAAGTCTACGATAAGGGACTGTTCCCTCTTTCCTATATTTTGCTTGCCACAAAAGACTAGAGTGTCGATGCAGATGTGCGGATGCAGCCACACGTAGACCTAGCCACAGGTATACTTGTTAATCATGAAAAGCAGTCGCCGACTTATACTGATAATATCTCTATCTGTGTTGGGCATTACGGTCCTCCTCGCTGCTAGCGCATTTATTGGACTCCACGTTTACCAGCGCTTTGAAGAGATTCAGGTAGAAATACGTTATGAGCAGCTCCTTGCTCGTCAAGAAGTGGCAGCTCAAGTAGTTGATGACTACTTCGGCATCCAGAAGCCCTGGCTTATGCCTGCCATCAACCCACCAGAAAACACCCCAGCAACTATTGCTTTCGAATTCATGGGGCAAGAACACTCCGTTCAGGCTGAAGCTAACCCTCGCATTTATTACGGAGCAAAAACGGCTGACCGCACGAGTTTGTGGGAAAATTTTTGGCTCGAAGTGGGTAATGCAGAGGGACTCCTTGAGAAAGTCTACTACGATGCCCTCACCTTTGAGCCACAGATGGATCACGCCATTGAAAGTGTGCTAGTCCAACTTCGCGAGATTCGCGATACTTACGACCTAAGCAATGATGAATACATTGAGCTTATAGTTAAGTATGTCCAATCCATTCCTTACTGCTACGACCATGGAACAACTGACCTGGACAGACCTGTTGGTTGTCCGCGCACTCCTATTCAAACTCTGGTTGACGGCACAGGAGATTGTGACGAAACAGCCATGCTTTTGGTCGCACTTCTTCATCGAGAAAACTTCCCCGTATCACTACTTTTCTTTGAGCCAGAGCAACACATGTCTGTAGGTCTACGCACCGAAGGCAAAGGCTTCAGGGAAACAGGCTACATCTTTGTAGAGTCTACAAGCTTCTCCTACATTTCGGAAATGCCTGAGGTCTTCGGATGGGAAGATGAGGAAATAGTGCTGGAATCTACTCCTCTTGTACTGTCCATAGGAACGGAAGTAGAAAATCCCATGCCCTACTTCTCTGCAGAGGCACTGGAAGAAATCGAGCGCATCATTGATGTTCGTAACCGCGCAGAAGCTGCTGCCGACAATCTGCGTCACTGGATTGAGCGTACCCCCATGAGCCAAGCAGACTTCAACCGCCATGTTGCAAGACATGACCTTTGCTTTACTGCCCTAAACCGTTTTCAATACGTAAAACCAGACCCAGCAGGGATAGAAAATACTGACTTTATGGACCGCGTACAGGCAATCGAATGGATTAATCAGAATGCCTGGTGGGAGTAAAGTAGCAAGCGCATAAGGATAGACACGAGCGAGAAAAAGTGCCTACCCTCAGGCGCCAACTACAGCTAATCAGCTATAGCTACCCAACCAATTACAACCACTCGTTGGCCGCTCTAGCTAATCTTCTGCATTAGGTGGAGTAAAGATAACTGCAACGGAACGTGCCTTGCGGTCAGGGCTGGGCTCCGCATCTTTATAGGGCTGAATCGCCTCGTTGATTTTTGCAGAAAGCTCCTTCAGCTCATCAAGACTTGCATAGAAAGAAGTCACCCTAAAGCCTGAACCGTCAGCCCTAAGGTTAATCTCCTCCTGGTCAGTATAGGCCTTGAACTCTTTCAGTAGCCCAATAGAAAACTGCTGAAACAGCTTAAAGTAGGTCTCGCCAGAATTGCTTGCAATCATGTCTTCAATATCAGCTTCGAGGTCAATGGCAAGGGCATATACTTTCTCGACGACATTCCTAATCTGGCGCTCTTCCACCACCTTCAAGACATCATCAGAAACCATCTTTTTAAGGTGTCGGTACAAGGTCGCCTGAGGAATGTTTGGGTGCTTCTGCGCCAAAGACTTTGCTGTTGCCTGTCCCTGTCCATGTATTTCCAAGATAAGGATGTTCGTCACAGGATTTGTCAAATATCCCAAGAGCTTATCGGTCGCCATTTTCGACTCTTTTCCTGCGGACTGCCCAAGCTGCTTATCTTGCATTAACTGCTCACCTCAGTCTCATCTTTAGCCACGCTCTTAGCCTCATCGCCTGCCCAATCTGTCTGGTCTGTCCCGCTCACATGGACCAGAATCCAGTCCGCTATGTCATCAATCACATAGTCCTCAACGGGGCGCTCAAGCTTAAACTCTTGCATAGCCTTGCTGATATCATCAGTAACACTGGGCATAAAGGCATGATTCAGACCTTCATACAGCTTAAAGCTCGCACGGGGATTATCTGCCAGGAGCCTCTTGTACTTATTAAAGTCCTGCTCGACCAAGACCTGAAGGTCATTTGCACCCTGTATGGCAAGAATAGGCTTCATTGACTGGCGGAGGTAGTCCACCGTTGGCCAGTCTCCCATTTCCTTCAGATAATACAGCGAGGTATTACCTGCAAAGGGTACCGCCTTTGCCTCTTCGTCACTCATCTCTGAAATGCCCGACAACTTCTTTGCATACTTGTCTACCTGCTTCTTTGCTATCCAAGCAATAAGCCCTTTGGCATTCTTCAAATAGTCTTCTTGCTGCTGCTTCATGATGTCTTCTAGCCTACGAGGCGAACCTGCCATGATGATAAGGCCTGCAAAGTTACCCGCATGACCATCCCAGCTACCGCTACTAATATCGGCAGCATCAACAACACCCGAGGCATCAATACGGGGAGCCAACATTCCGCCCAAACTATGTCCTGCCACGTAGATGTGCTCCGAATCAATGCGAGGGTCATCTTTCAGCAAATCTGCAGCAAGTACCGCATCCTCAACAACTTCTTCCTTCACGCTAAGACTAGGTTTTAGCTTCTTCACCATTTTTTTACCATGTGTAAAAGATCTCTTGTTATAACGAATTGCTGCAATTCCGTGCGCTGCTAATCCTTCTGCAATGTCTTTGAAAGGACGAATACCCTTAATCTTCTCATCCATATCATGTGCCCCCGAACCATGCACCAGCACCACAGCAGGAAAGGGAGCAGAAGTGGAGATTGTATCCGTGTCGTCAGGCAGAGTTAAAAGTCCCTCAAGAGGATAGCTTGTTCCTTCACCTAAGATTATTTTTTCTTGAATCATCCTGAACTCCTTCTGCTTAAAAGTTCGTTATCATCATTGTTATATTATCATTATGATAATATAACTGCAAATTAAGAGAGTGCGTCCCCACCAGCAGCCATGTAAGGCAAGGACACACTCTGCTTAAAACTTATGGAATATCAGTTTTTCCTAAGCATCCCTTTTGCTAGGGAAAAGGTGTTTTCTTTCAAAGTAGACGATACTCAGTACAATGCTTAGACTAGCAGCCATCATGAGTGCATAAAGGAATGCGCTAGCTTCATCGCCTGTTTTAGGACCAGCTTTTGGCTGTTTAGCCTCTTGCAGTGTCGCTACTTCATTTGGGGCACTTTCTGTACCTACATTAACCTCTACTACTGTTTTCTTGCTAGTGTTAGTAGTACCTTGGGGCTGCGTTCCACCATCTTGGCCATTTCCTGCGTTTCCGCCTGTTCCCTGCTCTGGCTCTGTCTCAAAAGGAGTTTCTATTTCATTGCCAGGCTCTTCTGGATTTGGCTCAGGCTCTGGTTCGGGTTCCGGATCAGGGTCTGGTTCTGGGTCGGGTTCAGGGTCAGTTTCCGCTGGTGTACCGTCACCAGGTTCAGGTTCGGGTTCTGGCTCAGGTTCGGGGTCTGGGTCAGGTGTCGTCTCTGTCGGCGTAGTACTTTCATCAGGACCCGGAGTAGTTTCTGTAGGTGTGGTGCTTTCGTCTGGTCCAGGAGTAGTTTCAGTTGGCGTGGTGCTCTCATCGGGACCGGGAACGGTCTCAGTTGGAGTCTCACTCTTATCACACTTGGGCCATTTCTTGCCTCTCACCTTAGGCTCAACAACTAGTGACCAGGACCATTCTGTCTCCATGACTTCATCGTACACATGACTGTAAGAGTAATTCTCTAGCGAGAACTGAGGGACAGGTGCTAGCTCTTCTTGCCATGACCAGACAGTCTTCATTTCTTCGCTATGCTTCTCTGAATAAGAATAAATCTCTAGATTGAACACAGGAACAGTCTCGACAACATACTTATTCCAAGTAAAGTTAGTAGAACTGTTTCTAGTAATCGTCATATAGATGATGCCTGTATTCCCCGTAGTGGGAACGCGGTGCGCTGGGTTACTCACCCAGGCATTGTAGCTAGAAATAGAGCCACTAAAGGTCCTAGATGAACCTGTAGAAATCCCATTAAGCGCAGAGGTGGTCGCATCTCTAAAGCCAGCCGAAACAGCCCATCCAGAGATATAGCTAGCTGTACCATTGCCACCATTAAAGGGATCAACGTCTCCTGACAGGTGGTTTTCCCTATTGGCAACGTATACCAAGCCCCAGTTATACCCGCGACTACTATAGGGAAGCTTATTGTTGTAGTCACTCATGAACTGTTCACCAGATATCGTAACGGGCAGGCCTGTTACTGAATCCCTCATAAGTTGACGTGTGAAGTTACCACCAACATCGCCAGGTACCTGATTTGCATAGGGCACATTAAAGGCATCTGTCGTGTAGTTTCCCGTAGTCACATATCCGTCAAAGTAGGTCTTACCTGTCGGAACAGACTTCGTAACCAAGGTCTTATTGTTTCCGTCAACCAAAGCCTCGTCGTCTGTTTCAAAGAAGAGTCTGGTAGTGTTATTTTCGCTAACAACAGTATCAACAAGCGCTTTGCTGTTTAGCCAGCCTGAGGGAATCTCTGCAGGAATGGTCCCTGCTGAAACAAGTCCCCAAGGAATGTCAGAAATAACATAAGGCGTTCCGTCATTGAGGGAGTCTGTCCACTTGTCCCCGGACAAGAAGTAGTCACTTTTTACATTGCGGCTATAGTCGTCCTCAATACCTGTTGGCAGCATAGACTTCAGATGAACGATGTAAGAGTCGCTGTCTAGGCCCTTCGTAAAGTATCCAGAGTGAATATAGTCTCCCGTCGACACTTCCTGTTCTGACAGATTAGCAGCATCCCAATCTACATCGTCCTTATTATTGGTCTTGAAAAAGATTGAGGCTGAACCATCTGATTCTATCTGATAGCTGCTAAAAGCAGGATGTGTTAGATGGCTTGCAATAAAACGTGGCGGAGTTTGTCCAAAAGCTATACTACTCGGAAGAAGTACAAGGAACATGATTACAGTAAGAATTAGTGCATGCTTCTTCAGCTTCGTGGCGGTCTTCATAGTGGCGATCCCTCCCTAAATGTGGCGGTTACTACAAGATTACAACAATTAATCCTTAATTTCTTCATAATCTTCTACACACATAATACACTATTCATCAACGTTTGCAAGCAAAATATCCACATTTTCTTTATTTTTTGCACATTAATCCTATGAATGGGTGTCGAAATGACCCAGATTGAGCTGAAATTGCGAAAAAAGCTGTCGTGGACAGGAAGAATTGAATTGATTGTTGATTTTCGCTAAATACGCAATTGTCCTAGGGATTTTGCCTTTTCTGAGACAAAGGGCGGCGCACTAAACAAAATAAATGAACGCACTAAAGCAGATTGGCACAGCAAACAAAATACTAGAGCAGATTGATACAAGCAGCGAAGAGACTCTGCGTGCTTCCCTACTGAAGCGCTCTATACAAACGCACGAAATCAGCGGGGCTTAAAGTTTCTGCTCGCACACTGGGCTCGATACCAGCCTGCTGAAACATCTCTGTGGATGCTTCGACATGTCCTGCACGCAAGTTGTTGTTGATGGTCTTCCGGCGTTGAGCAAAGCAGATATCAATAAGCTTCGCTACTGCGCGGTAATGTTCAATATCATCAACCAGACTTTCAGTAGCATTATGACGCACAAGACTTATTACACTGGAATCCACACGTGGTGGAGGCAAGAAGCTATTACGCGATACGGCAAAACTACCCACTGGTTGCGCCAATAATTGCAACTTCGCAGAGTAGGCACCGTAAATCTTTGAACCAGGCTCTGCTGCCATACGTTCCGCTACCTCACGCTGCACCATTACTGTAGCCTGCTGCACACTAGGCAAATATTCAAAGCAGTCCAGCACATTAGTGGCTGCTACCTGATAGGGCAAGTTCGCAATAAGCTTTGTTGGCTGCAAAGGTAAATCAATTTGAGGAATGTTCAGCGCGTCCTCATTAAGAATCAGCAAGTCACTAGCGTCTGCCATCGCAGCCATCGCTGCCATCGATGTCGTCGCTGACACAGCACTCCCTGCTCCGGCTTCAGAGTCTGCCTGCGTAACAGCAGAAACAATCTTTACACTGTAGTCAAAGTTAGTCGTAACATGGTCTAACACTTCAATCAGTTGAGAGTCGTACTCTAAGGCAAGTACCTGCCCCGCCTGCTTCAGCAGTGCTACGGTAAGTACTCCAATGCCAGGACCAATCTCTAGTACCTGGTCAGACTTGTCCAGATTTGCTGCATCTAGAATGCGACCAATAACATTGTCATCAATCAGAAAGTGTTGTCCCAGCTTCTTTTTCGTATACAGTCCAAAGGATTGTAAAGTTTCGATAGTTGCTTTTGGAGTAGCCAAGGGTGAATGCAGTGCCTGCGACACACTAGGTGAATTAGATAGCTGCGATATGTCAGATAAGCCTGATGACTGTAAGGATTCAGAAGTTTGCGATGAACTCATTAGATATCCCAAATTCGTTCAAGCGCCAAATGAACAAGGTCGCCCAAGGATGCGCTGTGCGGCGCAAAAGCAATGTCCCCAGGCTTGCTGGGTCCCACAATTGCGCGGCGATGCTTTTTATCATCTTCAAGAGTAAAGCCAGCAGTATTTGACGCATACTTCAAGGGGAGCAGTGCCGCAGTTCGTTTGGTCTTTGTAGCGAAAGGATCATCTTTTGCGCTGATGTAGAAAGCAAGTGCCGGGCGAAAGCGGTTACTACGGATTCCCTTTAGCTCACCTGCTGCTATATTGCGCGCCCAAAGCAGTTGAAAACGATC
>Ga0123355_10010120_pt1 | contig 14414 bp, 12 predicted proteins | sample TergutEmb28metaG_3_FD_89872 | JGI IMG/M metagenome (GOLD analysis project Ga0123355, IMG submission 89872) | Embiratermes neotenicus P1 segment gut microbial communities from Petit-Saut dam, French Guiana - Emb289 P1 | ecosystem: Host-associated > Arthropoda: Insects > Digestive system > Gut ...
CCCTTTTTTAATATATTCTTTTTTTTCTCCTCCCATAGGGGAATTAATAATATTTTAATAAATATTATTCCCCCCCCCCCCCCCCCAAAAAAAAGGAAAATTTTAAAAATATTATTAATGCAATAATTTATAGTTGTTGACTCTCTAAGCACTCTGCAAGGGAGGAATCATCTTAAACTTCATGCAGTTAAATAGCCATTTACTGCACAGTTATGTATTGAAAAGTATAGTGTTCTCTTCAGTACAGAACTGCACAGCACCGAGCATACAATGTAGCTACTGCACAGCACTGAGTGTACAACGTAACTACTGCACAGCCATGCATAATGCCACCCTCAACACATTACAGACAGCCGCCTATATTGATAATGATGACAGCCACATACCCTGACTCACAAATGTTACATTCCACCTGAAACTTCCATTTTATTGTTGCACTGTAACTACACTACACCCATTTGTTCAATCCCATAAGCAACACTGTACCTTCAGTAATCTTCAAAAAGTTCTCATGCTGTTGTCAGTTATGTTTTCATTTTGCAATGTCATCAGTATTTTAACTTCCAAAATTAGTTAGGAAGTCACATACACAGTGAGTATGCAGTGAATACAGGATGTTAAATGACCACATCTCCTATGCTTGACACTTCCACGTTGCGTTTCCTTGTTCCTTACTGTGATGGTTATGAAGAACTGCACTTCAAGCAAGATGGGGCACCGCCACATTTCACGTTTCCTGTTCAACTGTGGCTTCACAGCCACATTACTGGTCGGCAGATTGGCTGTGGAAGACCAGCAGAATGGCCTGTGTGCACTGCACGAGATGCTGGGCAACACAGTAAGTGTGATGATCTTAACCAATGACACTTGAGAACAGATTTCAGATACTTTTTATGGTGTTCTTCTTGATATGTCAAGGAGAAGTGTTGATTCTTTGGCTTCCAGGCTGCACTAAATTGCAGTCTATTGGCTTTAAAATGGTGCAAGAATAATACAAATAGGGTAGTCTGAGTAGGAGAAGCAGCCATTTAATATTGTGTATTTACCTTATCATCACCCTGTAGTTCTCCTTGATCATTTTTATAACAAATCTTGCTAATATGTTTCCTTTTAAACTTACCTTCATTTTAACATTTCTACTGAAAATGCATTGTCATAATTTCTCAATTAATGCATTGTTCAATACATAATTCATTAAACAAATACACAATGTACAAATTCATCTCCATACAATACTCTCACATACACTCCTTATAAAATACTTGAATCATCTTTCTCCTCTATTATTTTTGCTTGTGGCTGTTAAAATACATTCATAATATGCTAAGGAACTGGAAATGATGCAAAGCTACAACATACTTGTATCACAATGAAACAGGAATTGCACATAATCAAACCTGTCATACTGGTACTCTGTCCTCTATCCAGATTTTCCAATCTAAGTGAATTCAATTTAGCCACCACCTATTCCATTGAAAAATGAGCAAATTAACACCTTCATCATATCTGCAGAGTGAATGACATGCATGGTTAATCACTTCTGACATGGCATCATGGATCTTTCTTCATTTCCCAGGATAGGGACAAGAAATTTTAGCTCTGACTTTATCTACCAAGTGCTGTTTGAGTTTCAAAATGTGATGTTGTTGTTGTTGTTGTTTCCGAATTGGATTTGAAACTGAAACTGTAATACCTTTTTATTGAATTCAACAACTGTTCTTGTGATGTGTGTCTATCTTTAACAGATGGCAGGTTAGGATGTGTTCTGAAATCTCATTGTATCATCAGTATGTAGGCCAAATGAAACACAGTCATCTGACAGAGATCTGTGAAAATGGTACAGATAGAGATAAATATATTTACAAAATAAGATTTGGCTAATAGTAACAGCATCTTTAAAATAGCATTTTTGGCATGAAAAAAATGTAACAAACTGAGTAGCTATGCATTTCCCAATGCATTATCTGTCACATAATACTGAAAGATAGTAAATATTCACAGTGTCTTAATAAATAATTTTCTAATACCTTGCTTCAACTACAGTGGAACCCCAACTTGGTATAGCTTCATTTATGCTTTTATCTCATTTAACAACATGTTTTAGTTACCCAAAGTCTGTAACCTCAGTGTTACATTTCCTCCATTTAAGATTAAGATTAGTGTTCAAACCCACCGCAGAATCTCAAATGGGGGTTCCACTGTAACAAAATAAAAGTTTAAAAATTACTCATACACAATTGTGACTGAAAATAGTTGATTACAACTGCAGTGAAATGACATGTAAAGAATAGTTTTATTTTCAAAGAGAATTCTGCTGAATATGTGAACATGTTTGAATGCACCTTGTTAACAAGGTCAGCTACTGTACAGAACTCTATCACGAGTGGATAAATGGTTTACAGAAACAAAACCATGTTAGAACCTCAATCACTTCACACGTTTAAAATAATGAAAACAGACACAATGCTCATTCATTACAGAAGTTAACCATGCTCCTCTGAGCCTAAACTATGAGGCCAAGTACTGACATGTAAATTTAAGACACCACATATTTTCATTCTTAATTAAGAGTGAAGACATCTTTTCTTGGTGTTAACATGGCAGACACAACATTTCATGATACAAGGGTTTGACACTGGGTAGTTGGGTAGACAGGTACCAACGTTGAACCTACTGCTTCCATCTTCAGGCTAGCTTCTGTTGCACCACTGGTACACATCTACCACAATACACAGCATTACATCTCACAGAGATGCATTTAGTGGACAGATGACATGGTGCAGGGGAGACCTTAAGTTCCAATGGCCTTTGAACCGAAGATCGCCACAGGACACTGTGTTTCAAGCAGCACTAATAAGTAGAGTTCACAGGAATTGCTAAGCTTCAGTTCTGTCAACCTCTAGTGTCAGGATCGAGTGATTTAAATAATTCTTAGTAATAGATATGCTGCACTGGCACCTACTTTGTAAAGACTTCTGACAGAAAATGTACCATATTACATTCATCAGAATACAAGTCAAGTTTGTGTTCCATTTTTTTTGTAAAGTACACGAACCGGACATCCAAACATTACCAATGCAGCATACACAGGTTGGTTCTTCATGTAGGGTCACTGTGTTCCTACATATATCAACAATTTGTGTCTAATCCTACCTTCGCTGTGATGTCATTTCACAAGGCTTCATATTTTAATCCTTGCCACTGCCAGATGTTGTATTTAAAGTGACTGCAGTTGTGCAGTTACATACACAAGTGCTAATGCATTAGAAGACAGTAAGGTGCCATCATAAGTTTTACCAGCTTCTGAATATCTGAAGCCATTTTGTTATGTTCCACTGTGACAGTGAAGTATCATTGTTATGCTGTGTCTTGCCTTTTTGAAGCCTGTCAGCTGTGACATTGTGCACTATTTGATTTTCTTGCCATTCATGGTTCATCTTGCAAACTGTGATGACAGTGAGCACAATGGCAGACATTAGGGGATCAGAATGAAGACAAAATTTGGAATGAGGCAGAAGGAATTAAGAGAAAGTCTCATACACATACAAATGTGAATAAAGACGTTTAGGTAACACAATTCTCCAGGTTTGATTTACCTGTTTATTGAAAATGTTCAGTATCATTAGTCATTCCACCACCACCATCACAGTGATTTCCATCATTACCATAATCATTAAAAGCATGATCACCACTGTATCCTGGCATGTAGCCACAGTCAACTTTGTAAACACCTCCTGCTACTCTGCTTGTTATAATCTGCCTTCATATTCTGCTTCCTTCCATTTTTCTTACATGCTGATTCTGATTAGTGCAGCAATTCCATTTAAATCCAATGAGCGCTCCAATTTTAAGTTCTTCTACATTGCCTTAATTTTATTCTTTTGTACCACTTATAAGACTGATAAACAGCAGGCAATAAGAGTGCAAAAATGGAATATCTACAGAGCAGATCATCAATTATACATGTGTGGAATAATCACGTTAGAATCCCTGACATAACTGATTATAAATTCCAGTAAAGATGCAGTATTGCCTATTACATCTGTTTCAGCAATACAGCAGGCTGCATATTTTCTCAAGAAACTGAAACTTTCTATTTTATTACTTTTCTCTTTTTTGTCCACCTCATGCCCTTCATCTACATTAAAAAGATAATTGTTGCACTTGTAAGTGGACAGCACACTTCACATTCTGCTGTTTGTAACAGGTTTTAACTGCACACACAGTCTAGTGACTTTCATTATCATACAAAGTTAAAGTCATAACATTAAATGAGACATACTGAATGGTGTAATGACTTGTCAGGAACCTTACTGATTGATAATCCCCATACAACAATGAAACCACCCTTAATTACAGCACCATCATTACAGACACTGCATTTAATTTAAATTTTAGTGGTAGAATGATCTGTAGCCTTCATATTAAATTTAGATATATTTAGTGCTGTTTTTCTTTCCAGTATTATAAAACCTTCGTGTTTTATTTTGTTTCCAGTTACAAAAATTGAGGAAATGTGTACGTGGTTTTGAAGGCAAAGAGAAGCTACGAACTTGAAGAAGTGAAAATTGAATTTCTGCCACAACAGAGGAGCAGCAAGGGAAACATGTGTGCATGACATGCAGAAGTATAACTTACACTTGCAATGCTGATTCAATCACCTACATGTCAAAGTGAAAGGAAATTGAACACTCAGCTTACGAGCCACTTGATACAGCTATGTTAAAGTGCGTTAATCAGCACAGTACAAGGGGCCTTTCTTCTGGAATAATTTTTGCTAGCATTCAGTTTTTATGCATTAGGTATGGACCAGGGTTTTGGAACTTCTCCAGTTGGTTAGCATAATTCCAGCAGCAACACAAAATTCATGAGACAGACCAAGAATCAGATAAAAGTGAATTCTGAGTGAATAGGTGCATTGACCATGTTCATTTTCTTGTACATGTACTGTATATAGGTAGTCAGCCTCTTACCAGGAGCATTTCCTGGGGGTAAAGGCGGCCGGTGCGTAAGGCCTACCACCATCCTGTGCCGTTGTCATGGAATCTGGGAACCTTAACTTCCTGGAACCCTTTGGGCCTGTTCAGGCCTGTAATGGGACTGCTGCTGTATATATAGGTAGTAAGTAAGATGTGCAGTTAATGTAAATGCAGTGAATTTGGCAGAATGGAGGAAAACAGCATTCCAGAAGCACTTAGTGTAAAGGATTATTTGAGAGTAGGGTTGAATGCAGTATGGTTCTGTTTTTTCAGGGATGTTCAGATATTTGGTATTTGTGTATTTTTTACTTGGAAACAAAATTTCAGTCTCAATGACATGTGATGGAACAACGCAGAAAGTAGCAGTAAATAGCATTGGAATACTTGTGCCCACAGGTTTCAGTGTCAAATACTTCTGGAATAAGAGTACACATCTACACAAGACAGCAACACTCTGTATTCTACCAAGCTGTTGTTACACTGTTTCGAGAAAGCTTTGTATAGCGGTATGAATGTTTCTGTGCATTTAGAGGATAAAATGGAAATAAACAGCAATAAGCAGAACAGTGGCATTTCTTTGCTTGAGATTATTGTTGTTGGTGGTGGTGGTTGTAGTGCTGGTGGTGGTGGTTGTGGTGATGGTGATGGTGATAGTGATTGTGGTGGTGGTGGTGTTGTCAAAGTCTTGTTGTTGCAATGATGACATGGTGCTGATCTTACCCACAGCTTGCATGTTTGTCAACACTGTGACATCAGTGTCCGTTGAGGGGTATAATACATAAGAATGGATCAAAAGAAGGGTTATCTGTGGAAACTACTGCAGCAGAGACTGGCAGTATCTTACATTTAATTCAGATGGGTGCTTCACTATGCTTACAATCAAGCACTCGCCACTGTAGCACTCGCCTGGCAGAACGACAAACTGTGAATCCACAAACATTACAACAATTGCCAGTTCAAAGGACTAAAAGAGCCTTTTGATTTGGTGTATTTTGTACGTGAGTTACTATTTTCAGGTTGGGCAAAACACCATGTTGTGCTGCTGGAAAATAATGCCTCCAACCTCAGGGTACTCTGAAGATGGAGACAGTATGTTCCGCTGAAACATAAGTACCCCCCTACCAGAGTGCACAGTGCCACTAACCAGAAAACCCTAGTAAAAAATCTTCACTGCTGTGAAAACCTCAAATCTTACAAGTGAAAATTAATTCTTACACAAAATTTAGTTCCATGAAGATCAATATGCATTTTCATTCCTATTTTTCCAATTAAAAATCTTATCAAATATTAATAAAAAACAGTCATTTCCACTTGCAACATGATACTTCACTGTTGACCTTTTCAGATTCAATTAATTAATTATACAACAGAAATGTCTATCAGATAAATAGCCAAATTTTCAGCCCAACACAACTGTACATTTATTATGGTTTAGACTCATGCTTTGGTTCTTTTTTGGATCACCATTATCAGGCTGTTGTGCAAAAACTTATAAAGTAAAGGCAACAGTGGACACAGGAATATATATAGCCTTTGTTTGTGAGAACTCACAATTACAAATCATTCGTTATAGTTTATCATCCTTACTGTCATCATCATAGCAACTCTGGTGCGATGAGTTTTGTAAAACTGTTGACCACTAAAACCAAATTACTAAAATTAAAATATAGTAAATACAGATTTTCCAATATGCTGATGTCTTCCTGTTTTGTTAGTCTTCTAGTCTTGTTAAGAGTTGTGCGGTTAAGTTCTGCACATATGAGGCACATGTGTTCTTTTTTGTTGCTGATTTTCGTATATTTGATATCAAACTTTCTGTTCTTGTAGATAAAGTTTGCAGACTTTTTGTTTTATATGTCTTCTTATCTCCCAAAATTTTTAAATTATTTTCTTTTTACAGTAATCAGTTATATTTTCATACAGTTTTCCCATTTGTATGCACCTCATGTGTATGCTACACATGTGTGGCCCCCCCCCCCAAAAAAAAAGTGGGGGGGGGGGGAGATTTCATCAAGATGTATGTATGAGAATGTGACCAAACTTAGAGGTACTACAATGATATCAACAAGGATAAAAAAATAGAATGAATGGCTAGTAATTTGGGAATCTCACAAACAAAGTGTACACTTTTCCCTTATTTCTTAAGTTTTTATACAACAGCCTGACAATGGTCCAAAAAGGGACCCAAACATATGGCTAAACCATTACTGGACTATTTTTTCTTGAGACTGTAAACACATGAAACGTTGAAGGTAAAACTGCTTATTATTATTCTTTAAAACATCAAAATCAATTCAGTCATCCCACTCACCACGTCACTTGAGAAGCTGCACAGAGCACACAAATCACATGATATGTCACAGCTGTGCTTCATCTGCGTCTCCACTGAATAACATTTACTGCATCCATGTAAAAACCATGCTGTTATTCAAGAAAACTCCCTCAGGCTGAAAACTGCATCAGGTGGTTTCAACACACCTCTTTGACAAGCATGGCAGTTATCAGACTCCAAATATTAACTCCACTGACTGATACAGGTGTGGAAAATTTGGGTATTGGTTGTAAGTGCAAAGGGGTCAGTCTCTGAAATGTCAGTCTCTCTCTATCACAGGTCAGGGCTGTCAGCCTGTGAGAATTTTCTTGAACTGTGGAAAGCTTCAAAACAGAAATGTGACTGTCACCATTCATCCTTCTTTACTTAGATAGGCAAGTGTCTAACACGATCCAGGGCTGAGAACCCAGCATCATCTACGTGGCTCACTGTTTTACCCAGTTTTTAGTTAGCACCATCACTTATATTCTAACTTATGCCAGACATATTTACCTTTCAGGAAAGAAAGTCACATATTCAGTGATGGAAACAGTGTGCAATAAAAATATCATACCTTCTAGAGAGCATTGAGTGCATTAGTCATGTATGCCATCCTGACACTTCGAAGTCATACTTCATTCTGTCAGCAAATAAACCGAATGCTTTCATAGAACTTCTGAAGCCTATAGAAACAGAAACTGAAAAATAAGCAGTGTAGTATGCGAATGGTGAAACATTCCCATTTTACTTTTTTATCGGAGGGAAAAAGAACTTGTTCTGGTAAAATCTATTGGTGTCCCATAATAACGAATGCATTTGTCACTTCCAAGTTTTGTATCAGTTTCTGGAAAATTGCATGAACTTTCTTTGAGATGTTACATTCATTTATGGATGTTAATATACATTTGGCTTCATCACAGATAAACTTTGTGCCACTCTGAACTTCACATCAACATATTATTTTCTCACAGCAGTCTTTGTATTTCTTAAACCCATAGCAGTATTAGTCACAATGCATTCAGTTGTGAACACACCCAAAGATATCTTTTAATTTTATCTGAATTTCTGTTAATTTCATACTGGGAATTTGCTGAACTGAATTCTCATCAACATCTGTTTCCATTTCCATCACTTATCATAACCGTTCTCACTTTTGGAGATTCTTGTCAGTACAAATATCCATATCTCAAATGAACACTATGCAATGTGTCAATCACTCACTACTTTGTCGTGCTCAGTTTTAGCTACAGATACGCAGTATGACGAGAACTGTGTTCCAGCGCCGCCAACACATCTTGTTTCTGTCGCACATACAGTCTTCCCTTCTTCCATGGATTTTGTAGCTGAAGTGGCTTGAAGTCATCTCTGAGACAGCGTTCTCTAGCACCTATAACAGCAACCAGGCAGAAGTTTTTGAGCTTGTCACTTGGATAGATAGGTCCATCCTTACCCTTGAGCACCACCGCCATGTTCAGCTGTTTCACCACCAGGTCCACTACCTCACGAGCTGTTGTCCATGGTGTCACATGGAGTTTCAGGCTTGTTCCGCTTGCCAACCCTGTCTCATAAGCTGCGTAGACCTGCAACATTTTACCACATCAATCCTATTATATTATCAACAATAACAAAACAGCCACATGTTAAGGTGACTCAATGCACGAGTCAGGCTAATCTATTATGGCAGTATGTTTCGCCTGTCTTATTACTTACAAGCACAAGCAGCCATTCTACAAACTGAATATGACTGCTCTCATTGTTGGTATTACAGGCAATAGTGGGTACAAGATTACAGAAAGAATAAGACACATTAATAAACTACAGCTTGCTCATGTGATTTAGAAATGAGGATTTCAATCCCATTCAAACATTCTATTGCAGTACTTTAATGTCAATTTAACAGTCATGTACTAGCAAGAGTGCTAAGTGAATTTCATAATCTGCACTGACACAACACACAAAAATTACATCTTTACATACGTGAGATTTGATGTTCTCACAGTGGTGTTGCTGCAGTTTCAAGTCTTCTTTGATATTATGGTGTACTGTTGAGTCAGCAGTTCCTGACATTGTGCCTTCAAATGTCAGGACTCCTGGCCCAATGACACACTGTCATGCACCAGAGGACTTGAATTTCATTTTCAAAGGTGGCTTAATGAACTATGCTCCACAACTGTGACACTGTTTCACACAGGCTGTTACATTTAACAATACATTAGCAAACAAAATGATAAATACAGACTCAATATGTTGTTAGTTTACGTTGCACATAAGACTTAACCCAAAAAGAACTACAAGGGTTATGATCTTCTGGGATTTGGTGCCGTTCAGTCTCATTAATACATAATATGTACCAAAGTTTCAGAGAAGCCTCTTGCCCCCTTCTTCGGGACAGAAGAAAAACGTTCCAAACTTTGTGAAGGTCCACTACCATACACAGTTTCATGGCGCTAACTTGCACAATTTACTTCCCCCCCACAATTCTCCCTCTGACCCTGCCACCCATCACTCAGTGCTCCCCCTGTGCAACTCTTATCTGATCTTGCAGACTGTCAGCTTCATCTAAATTATCATTTTAGCTTGCTGCTTCCAAATCCCATTTGAAGACAGCAGGAAGACGTGTCAAGAGATAGATGCTGCTCTGAAATTCTGGAGAGTGTAGTATTGGTATGTGTTTAGTTTAACCCTCCACACTGTGCAGGTTTTGTTTGTTTCTACTTTGTTTTACTAAAGGAGGGAGTGAGCTCCTGAGTGGGCCATGTTGTACACAAATTATATGTGTTATTGCACCACTTTCAGTTTCTGGTAATTATTAAATTTTGTTATCTGAAACTCTCACATACCTGTATTTGTTACCTGCATTGATTATGTGCCCTGGTATCCGTGGTTGGGGGAGGGGGGGGGGGGGTGGTGTACTGTGGTGGTTGAAAATAAAAAAGAAATTAAAAAGTGGTAACCTCCTGTGTCATGTTGTCCTGGCCAAATTTAAAAAAATGTACCCAAAACATAACACACTGTGTAGCATACCTGAAGTATTCCTGGTGCAGGTGTTGGTACAACAGAGATGTCATCATGACTATCCCCACCTGGCAGCTTCAGTGCCAGTGAGCATGCAGGGCTAGTAGTGTCATCAGATGATGATAATGAATGCATACTGCCCCCAGATATGCCTTGCGTTGAAAGCAGTGGTGACACTGATGCCGACACACTAGCACCACCGCTTGCTATGGTAGAAGAGCGAGATCGCATGTGAGTCCGTATTGCTGGTGGAGGTAGTTTCTGTATGAGGAGTGTGTCCTCACTTCGGGATGGTGGCAATCGAGGAATCACTCCTATTTCAGACATATGAAAGTAAACTGTAATCAGTACATTCTCCTACTCCTAATAATTAACCAAAGAAACTTTATGAGAGGAAGGATGTGTAGAAGGCAATCATGAGGTATCATAATGAAAGTGAGACCTTATGAAATGAATGTACTGTGTAAAATTATTTATTGCCTGTAAAAATGATGTCTTTGTGGCTGAATAAACACAGCTAATACACAGTAGTAATTGTGAAGTAAGTACACAATGTTAAATGGCTTACTTACTTACTTACTTACTTACTGACTCCTGGAGCAGAGTCCTTCTTGAGAAGCTAACCAGTTTGCAGCTAGTCACGAAATTCTCCACACTTTTTGGAACCCAAAGGTTCATTACCGCATTCATGATTGCCTGGCACCTGTCCCTATCCTGAGCAATTTAAATGGCTGCATTTCCTAAATGGAATCCTATATTGCTACAACACTTGCACCATTTTAAATCCCATACACTACCATTTAGTGTCAGATTCCAACACATGTCCCAACACTTACCTGTAAGAAGTCAAGAGAGTCAGTGGCAAAGTATCTGCAATTTACTGTTCGGTTTATCCAATGTTCTTGGTTTTAGATAAGCAAATTCCTCTGTGGCCCAACCCCACAAGATCAGGAGTTTATAGAGGCAATTCTGTTGGACCCTGTATTCATTTTACATCTCACTGCATAAGATCCGTGCTTCTTACAGTGTCACATATTCTGATGGCAGTCTGCTACACTGTGCTGTGCATCAAACATGGAGGAAAACAATGACAGTACCATATAATCTTCCTAAAATGTTCAAGATCAAGGTAAAGCCCCTCTGTACACCATGACAGTACATAGGTGGAGTAGAACTCATTCTTAATTGTGGCGTTAGATGGAGGTGAATGGTCAGCTTCCAGCTCTGGCCATTATACTCCCTGGTACGTATTGAAAAGGAGGCTGGGTGGGCCCCAGAGGTGGTTTGAACTTCTGGAGAAGACAACAGCCTCTTGCTCCGGCCAGGTATTAAATCCCAGACTATCCAGCCTGTAGCCTCGTGACTATGACTGAAAATGTCCTAATGTACATGTACATGTATATATTACTCAAATCGGCAACAGGCCAAGACCTGTTCTGTACCATATAAAATAAAAAACCGACAACCCTTCTGTTGTTCTGTTTACTGCATGCTCTTCAGATAACACTTCCTTACTGTGTTAATTCTGTACTTAACAGGCAGATCCAAGCAGAAGTCACACGACCTGCACTTTTACTGCACAGTTGTCTACCTCTGCAGCTCTATTTGAACAATTACTGTTGTTTTATCTCACCTCTGTACTTAACTTATCACCTCAGTACAAATACTGTTTACCTCAGCTATGCCCTCCACAAGCTAGAAATTTCACATCACACTGGTGACTGTTGATTACAAAAAATCATATTTTGAAATATAGTTCATGTTAATATCATACCATAGCGTGCTGACAATGAGAAAGTGCCACCAGCTGCCACAGGTTTGCTCAAAACAGCTCTGCAGCTATGAAATAAATGCTGTAATGCAGCAATAAGAGCTAACAAGGTGGGAATGATGGTGTTGGGAATAGTCAAATCAGTAAGAAAATTTTATGTACAGGCATATTTCTTGGTGAGGAGTTATTGTAGCTTTCCAGGTGTCATCCGCTCACAAAAATTCTATATATAAGAGCTGAAAGTTTAGTTTAAAGCCACAGAAATTGATACTGGATCCATTCAGATCTCTAACCCAAAATCAGAAATGTCTCATTCCTAGACCAACACCCACAGTTTCTCACCTGCTGTTGCTACTACCATCTTAAGGCACACCCAGTGACTAACCTGTCACTGACAAACTGCAGTTACTTCCCGCGTCTGTCATGATGGTGGATGCAGTATTGCTGCTGCTGCTGATGAGTCCATCACTCCTCCCCATATTGAGGTGCTGCTCACTCTTACTGAGCTCTGAAGTCAGAAAACTTGCAACGCCACTCGGACTGACACCTGGTCCTGGCCAGCTGCCACGACTTGTGCTCGATTTCACCACTTTGGGATCTCGTGGTGGCAACTGGAGCAAGCTTCGTTTCAGACTTCCTCCCCCCATATTGCTCCCATCCTTCACATTACAGTTCACTTCCCTGTCACATCCCTGTTCTGCTGATGAGCTCCAATTAAGAGCTAACAGGTTTCTCATGGTAACACCAGGTGTTGCCACACAACTGCCAGAACTCACACTGCTAATTCCACGATCTCTTGCAAATGTCAGAATGTCCATGAGCCAACGAACACCCTTCCAAGCACTGTTCAGTTGTGACTGAAAGTCTTGGAGCTGAGCAAGACGGTCTTTTGCCGCTGCTAGTTCAGATGACGAGAAAGCCTGGGGATGATTAAGATAATACAGGTTGTGTTTTGTATCCACAGTTCAACAACAGCAAGCAAATAAAAGTCCAACAAATAAAGCCAATAAAACTAAAATTCTTTGCTTGGGTTTCACTTAAAGTGCAATAAAACCTTTAAAGTGCCCATACATTAGAAGATTTATAAATATATATTCTGATTGGCCAAATTTCTATTCATCATTATGATGGAATTGCATAGCAAATATTATATGCTTAAGCAGTTGCCAAGTAACTAATTAGCAGGGGACACAGTTCACTTTTAAAGCACAAAATCCAGTTTTGTTGCCTACTAACCGTAACAGACACAGAGAAACTTGAAATATGTTCATGTACCTCTAACCTTCATTCACCTGCTTTGTACTGCTGTAAAGCATATAATCAGCAGGCAGTTCACTATACTTGAACATTTTTAAAGTTAACGCCATTACTTCTGTACGTCAAAATCCAATCCGCTGCACAACCCAGTATTATTGGGAGGTCTAAAATGCCTGTTCCTGGGTTACAGATATTAAAATTAACAAATAATCAAACTATATCAAAATTGTAACATTTTAACGGTACTGAGTGTTTCAAAGTGGTTTAAGAGTTAGCAGCAGAATTTTGTCATTCACTGTACTTCCATAAAAATTTGCCTTTCAACTCTGCAGGGGGGTGCCACACCAAATCATCTTAACACCAAACTGTGGTGTTCTAATAGCCATTTTCACCACACACACGCATGCATGCACGCACGCGCACGCACGCGCACGCACACTGATACTGCCAATCATTTGCCAAAGCGCACGGTAAATAAGAACGTGTTTCTGGAGATTCAATGGAGGAACCTTAAATGCTTTCTTTAATTGCATTAAAATGTTTTTGTATGACACGAACTGTTAAATTATTTTTGTGCCTGTTGACAAATACTGGCTTCACCAAGAGGTATTTGCTCCACAGATTTAGTTGACTGGTTGGTGTTTTGTGACTTGAAACATGTTCTGTAGTGGAGCAAATTAATTTTATTGAAAGATCACCACAAATTCATGCTTATTTTCCTTAACTTTAATGGAAGAATGGGACAAGGCTGTCCCATCAAATATACACCCTTTTTTGTCCGAACAGAAAAGATGGTCTTGCAGTGGGCACTTAACGTATATTGTTCACGCTAGGGACAGAATTTTGTGTAATAATTGTCATTGTGCAGTGTTTTTAATTGTCACTTTAAGAGTGTTCTGATTGCACCATATTGTGTAACGCTTGCTACCCATGCCTCAGGCTGATGTAACTATTAGGTGGGTGATAACTGGATAGATCCAGTTACGTCACGCGTTCCAGTACAGTCTGGAGTTGGTGTGGCGTCAGTGCTCACAGGGAGTTCTCCACGTCCAGACGTGTCATTGAGACTGCAGTAGAACAA
>Ga0123355_10010121_pt1 | contig 14414 bp, 5 predicted proteins | sample TergutEmb28metaG_3_FD_89872 | JGI IMG/M metagenome (GOLD analysis project Ga0123355, IMG submission 89872) | Embiratermes neotenicus P1 segment gut microbial communities from Petit-Saut dam, French Guiana - Emb289 P1 | ecosystem: Host-associated > Arthropoda: Insects > Digestive system > Gut ...
CAGGAGCTTGCGACTATTCTGTTGAATTACCACATTGGTCGTATTGTTCTTGGTTCGATGTGTGTTGGAGTTTCGGTGTGGTTGGGTTGGAGTGGTATCCGTGTTGCAGGCTGAAGCTGTGCTGAGCTTCAGCCTGCAACACGGATACCACTCCAACCCAACCACACCAAATCTCCAACACGCATCGAACCAAGAACAACACGATCAATACAGCTTCAGCCTGCAACATGGATACCATTCCAACCCAACCACACCAGATCTACAACACACATCGAACCAAGAACAATACGACCAATGTGGTAATTCAACAGAATAGTCGCAAGCTCCTGATGATGGTCATATTAATATCCGAAACATGTTGGGCACATAAGAAGTGAAATAAAATAGCAAGTGACATCAAGTTGGTCTTTTTATTCTTCAACTATCACAATGATGCACGGTCCAATAAACATAAGATTTTTAGAGGAATTACTGCTTCTTTACAGGGGACTGCAGTAGCACAGTGGTTAAGGTGCTGTGCTACAAATCGGCAGGTCACTGGTTCGATCCCAACAGGGGTCGACTCAGCCTCCAACAAAAATGAGTACCAGGAGTATTTCCTGGGGGTAAAGGCGGCCGGTGCGTAAGGCTGACAACCTACCACCATACTGTGCCTTAACTTCCTGGAACCCTCTGGGCCACTCCAGGCCTGTAATGGGACTGCTTTACCTTTTACTGCTTCTTTACATTCAGCACTGCAGTGAAGATGGGCACAACTGATTGTTCACAAACGCTGGTACCCACTAGCAGCCTGCATGGTATTGCAACACAGAGACCCACTATCTAAACTACCAATTTTACACAGAAAACTGTGTATGATGGTGTTGGGTTGTTTTGAATAAGTGGGCTTTCATTATAATGTTTGCTTGTTGTAATTTTAAAACCCTGTACATATACATAGACTCAGGCTTTGACCATGAAACTATGTGGTGGTTAGATTTAAACTGGAAGTTATAGTAGCAGTGTTCTACACGTATAACATTCTTATCACGGTTTGTCATCTATGTAGTTTTACAAAACAAACCAAACTTTGCTTCGAAGTTCAGTCTGTGCTTTATCAGTGATACCCAACTTTTGTTGCTTTGGAGCCCCATTTTAGCCAAAGGCTGCTCAGCTGTATTCACTGTGTTTAACACAGAACAAGCACAAAATTCCATAAGACAGAGGAAATAATAGACAACATACAATTTCCCTTTTACAAGTTTTTTTTTTTTACCACAGATATTGTCAGTAGCTGCCTATATAGTAGGGCCTCCTTCATGACTTCCTCTGTGAGTTGAACATACAGAAGTGAAATCAAAAGCAAGAAGTATAAATTTAACCCTCTCATGCTCAAATTTTAGCAAAAGCACATGTTCATGGTAATGTATAACTTCTGTATCTAGACTGAAATGACAGAATATCATACAATGAAGAAGTATGGTAGGGCATAGACTGGATTCATCTGGCGCAGGATAGGGACCAGTGACAGAGATTTTGAACACATCAAACTGCTCATAAACATTAGGGGATTTCTCGAGTGGGCCTCTGTTTCACATAGTTTATATGTTAAAAACACACAAACAGCTTTAAAGTTATCTAAATCCACCTTGGGCAAACTAAAATTTGTGTTTCTGCTGTATTATCTGACACACAAAACAACATTACTTTAAGCTTAAACTCAAAACCACTTTCTCCAGAAGATCAGACATTATAACGACTGTGAAGATTCATACTGTGGTATTGTGGGCTATGACAGTTTGTAGTTTGGTATAGGTTTAAAAACGTTCTGAATGAGAATGCTGCTTCTGCTTTCATTTTATACCCTGCAGATGACAGCAGTGTTCCTCCAAACCAGTGTTATAATGTAGAACACCATAATATGGAGCCAACATGTTAACTGAGGATGCACAATGTTTTAAAAAAAATCTAGGAGCCATCTCAAAATTGTTGGTACCAGAAGGGTAACATGTACACTCCATATAGAGAGTCCACAAATTTGAGGTTTGTGTGACCGTGCATCATTGATACAATAATATAAACAGCCAACTAGATGCAACAATAACAGCTGTAAACACAGTCTAGTGCTCCAGAGGCTGGGCGAAATTATCGCCCGAAACATGTTGAGCTGATTGTCATTACCAATAAAATCTGTTATTGTTGCATCTAGTTGGCTGTTTATATTACTGAATCCACAAATATTAGGCACAATCCTAAAAAATTTAGTTGCCACAGTGATCTGGCGCCTGGGATTTGTACACCAGTGTGTTAATCCTCCAAGACAGATCTCCAGAATATCGGAAGAAACTGTAAATGTTTCAAACAGCTAAGAGCAAGAACAAGACTAACTGTTCAGAGATAAAATAAAGGTTACTTTAATTGATTCAGTCTAAAAAGTTACAGGCCCAGACTATATGAACTGACATACCTCATGCAAAACATAGCATTCATGAGCTTCAGACTTACAGAAATAAGCACCAATGTTCAGTTTGAATTCAAAATGCATTACAGAAATGTGAGGCAGACTAAAAGATCACCATCTGCAGAAGTTAAAGCAAGAACGATCAATTACACAATCATAAGGTTTGTCATCTCCATTGTGTTAACAATAAATTAGGTTGGAGTGTGTGTATACTGTCTGACACAACTGTAAGGTGGTAAATGTATGATTTATTGTATTAAGATCAACAACATGTTTCGGCCGAAACATGTAGTTGATCTTAATACAATAAATCATACATTTACCACCTTACAGTTGTGTCAGACAAGTATACACACACTCCAACCTAATTGATCAATTACACCTATGAACTATTAATGGCTTCTTAACCTGTCACGTGGCAATGGTCCGATTCTTCCTACACATGTCCTACAGCAGAATTTTTTTTGCAGTGAAACAAAAAATGCTTGCCAAAAATCATTACATTTGCCAGAACCACTTCAAGAACAGCTGTCATCATGTTTATGGTAAATTTATGTCACCTGTCTAAATTTTAAACCCTGACATCGTGCTGTTGACAAAATATAAATCGAAACACAAAATCTTATTAGATCAAAATCCTCTAGCTCTGGATCACATCTATCATGCAGAGGCAAGTATGTTTGTCTTTCAGTGGCAATTTAAATTTATTCTTTTAAATCAGGAATTACAATATTTCAGCTTTTCAGTATGGTAAATGTTACTGTGGTGTCATTAGGTATGTAGTTTAGTATGTTCTTAAGAAACTTTTCAAAGGAAGATGGAAACAGCAATTTGCTGTGAAATAGTGCTAACACTCTAGCAGACTATACAATACTACGATCTGTTAGACCATAGTCTAAATACTGGTAGTTAAATAAGTGTACAACCCATAAACACATGGGGAGTATTTAGTACTTTGCAACACATTTCGGATTCTGAAGTTACAAGATCCGAAGTCAACATGGCTAAGCACTTTAATTCATTGACCCCAAACAAAAGCAGTTAGCAGTTAAAGAATAAATATTCTGAACCAATATATTGTGAAAAGCCAAGTGTCTACATTCATTTATTCATAACAAGGAAATACAAAAGTGAAAAACACTCACCATTAATTTCAGAATTCTAAATAAGTATAACTTCTTTCCTTCATAGAAGTTCAATGACAGCATCTTAAAATGAATTTGTATCACTCAGGATCCTAATGAGTAAGTGCTTATGGAGAACATTAAATATCCAAACCACTCTGCAACTGCATTGAGTTTAAATATCGATGGCTCAACATACATTAAAATGGTGGTAAAACAGCAGAGTTATCAACAATTATGCTAAAACATGCTACTATGCCTGGCTACACAGGAACCTGACAGACTGGCATACAACTGCAAGGTTATTTGAAGACAATCCAAATCCATTACCTACAGAATGAATAAATAACACATACTGTCTATTAAAAACATTGTTTATATATAGCATGTTAATTTATATGGTGAATATTGTGACTAATAGCATGATAGAGTGTTGTACACTTGCTATGCATGTAACAGTGTTACTGGCAGATAAACAGATGAAGATAAAATTAACTATTGCAGAGAAGGGATGTTGTTACAGAGTCTGCTTTTAAGCAACCACTCTCTTATACAGAAATGTAATATTAAAGAAAAACACACAGATTTGGAGAGATTTGTCCATATAACTGCTAATTAAAGTAATGTATTGACACCTATCACTCAAACATAGTTTCTTGACATGATGGTGCTAGAAGTTTATACACAGGTCTGGGTTATTCCCTGAATGTTATCTCCAGTTTTTATGTGGTGTTCATGTAAATGGCACATTTTTTTGATCATCTTGTAATGTTACAAAATTTTTTGTACCTTCATGGTTTGTTTGTTAACAGGTGTATAGTGTGGTTCAATTATCTTCACAACCTGGTGTTCATCATAACGGATGTATGTCGTGGTTCCTGTGTCTATTTGTCTTATGTCAGATAGAGATGCAGATAAAAAGTTTGTATATTTGACTCTTCTGTGAAATTTATTAGTTTTCAAATTTTAAATAATTTGTAACAACAGATTTCATTTTCTCCCCCTCAGATTGTGCTAATAATAGGTTTATACTTTCCTTTGTAACGATTTTCCTTTCTGTCTCCTGAAGATTACTTCTACTGATACCAGATTACATATTATAAAACTTCTGTCGAGAATCTGAGATTAGCTATGTCATTAAATGCAGCAGGATCTTCAACATATCCCATCACCTCGTGTAGGAAAGATTACCAATTTTGAAATGTTTATGGTTCAAAAAACTTGAGATGATGGACAATGCCCAAAGATATCAATCAAAAAGCCTGTCATACACCACGGTCTGAAACCCTTATTCTGTTTTCGTCAATTTTTGTGTGTCAGTGTAATCCTTGGGATTCAAAATGCAGTTTCATTTTTTGATAGTATAATCAGGAATTCACTTTCTTCACATAACGTGAGTAAATAATTTCCACACGCAACACTCGAAGCATTTTCGATTACCTGCTCTCAAATTTGACAATCTTATTACTTATCTAACACGTGCCACTGCAAAGCTATTTGATAAAGCAAGTTATTATTATAATTCTTTAGTTTCGTCGACTTGATATATAATAGTTTAACCTAAGTCTAGTGTTCCACAAGTTCAGTGCAGCAAACAATCCGAATAAGCCCTGACATCCTGATCATAATATTTATCGACCAGCTACGACATTGACAATCTGTACTTACTTATCTCAAAGCGCCTGTTGACGTCTACGAGTTATTTCTTCTGCTTTTCATGTCCAAATCATCTCTTCACACATACACGTCACTTTCTTACTTGCACGCGAATTATTTTACCGAAAGCAACGTATCATATATGGTATAGTTGATAAGTATTCCACTCAACCCTCCCATCCATGTTACATGTTCATATACTGCCAATCCGTGCAAGTGCCTCCTTAACCTTTTAAACTTTTTTTTACTTACTGACAACTGTTCAGGAACATATATTCAGCATCTGCATTTCTTAACATAACCTTGCAGCAAGTGTAACATAAGGACGCAAAATATTTTAAAACACCAGTTCAAGTGAGTGGAATTAACACATTACTAGCAAAACCCACACTACATGCCAAATACTCTGGAAACGGTATATTCGTGGTTCCGTGAGTGTCATATTCGTACAATTGTACATGTGGTCGAGGTTGGCCATGTTCACAGATCTCACAGTCAACATGTAATCCATGATTAATAGTGGAGTGGTTGGCAATATGGAGGGAGGGGAATGTTGTGTGAACGGTTGGACAGTTAATGCATGTAAAGCAGTGTATTAAATTCAATTGTCAGATAGGGTTAGAGCAATCTACATGATTATTTATACATTGCCTTGATTTTCAGCAGTATTCGTTAGGAATAGGAGTGACTGATAACAGTTCAGTTTTAAAGGGAATAAAATATGAATGGGTAGTGAGTATGCATGATATTTGATTACGTGGTACAATAATTGATAAAATGTTGTGTTTGTTTATTAAGTTTAATGTCTTGCAATTTAATCCCTGTATTGTAGCAGTCGTACGAATGGAGGGTGTAGTGGTACAGCTTATGACCGTTGGGTGGAACAGCGAAGTAATGACGGTACCAACAAATCTACTATTACTAAAATGCAACACCAGTACTGGGTGACGAAACAGACTGTGTTTCGGAAATTGGGAAAGAAGGAAGATGATTGTATTGTAGCGTCAGATGCTGAATTGGATGCAAAGCTGGAGTTGTTTCGTTCTATACAAGAGACCTGTCTAGATTTGCAGCGCATTATTGATAAGTACCAGGAGCGACTTTGCAGTAAGAATTTTTCATATTTTTTATTACCAGTAGATAAATGTTACAGAGAGCTCATACCTTTCACGCAGAATGTGTCATTTGATTCCTGGTCAGGAACAGCTGTGCATTAATTAGTTTCACCGTGCAGTTCTGGTACCAGGAGCTTTACACATGTTTGTGCATGCATGCATTTGCACACATAAATCTGCTTCCATTGATAACACACACTGTACTCCCAACACTTTGGATCAGTTTATGTGAGTGCTGTCGTGGATCACAGTATATCAAATTAGGACAGACATAGCCATGTCACCAGTCCTTCTTTAGCCGTATGCTTAGTTTCTCTTGTTAATACTTATGTTAATTAGAGTATTTTTCATGCATGTTAGCAGCTATATTTTGATAGTGTACACATGCTGTGCGCTTATGCTGCTGTGTTCTGTTGTTGAAAAGATTGCCATAACAGCAGTAAATGGGATGAATCCTAGGTGCACATCTGTGATACTGTACTGACAAGCTGTCTGCAGAAAAGGGATAGTGAGTGTAGGGCTCAAAAAAACTGGCAGTGACCGTAGCACAATGGCAAATGTAACTTTGATGGATAGAATAATTATGGCCACTTTTTTCATGGGGAACTATGAAAGTGATGTCATATGAACGTTAGACTTATGAAACTGATGATCAGTAACCAAACATGTACTTACCATGAGTTGTTAGCTGTGTGTCACCACCAAGGGCAAGAGAAAAGAGAGAAAGACAGTTCAGTCCAACGCTTGACACAGAAATCAGTGCCATGGTACTGATATGACTCTTGCTTCATATTTTGTAGGTATTTGGTTCTAAGGTTTCCTGGAAATTTCCTTGGTCCATGTAGGCAAATACTGAGTTAGTATTTGGCGTTTTACGTACAGAGCTGCCGTGGCCACATCTGAAATACATAATAGCATTATATGTAATCCCTCACATTGTATGGTTTTTTAAATAAGTGCATTTGGCCATAGTCATGCCATGTGTAGAAGGTTATAACATTTTGAGGCATGGAATTATCTAAATACATGGTGTTTCCTTTTTTACTACACCCAGCACAGATATTCTCAAGTCAGTGATAAAAGAAATGCACTGTAGTACTTAAAAATCGATTTCTAACCTTTCAGAAAGTACACTCCATCACACGCCCAGTTAATGGCGTATAAAGAAATAATGGGTGTTCATTATGAAAACTGTATGGAACACACAAATATACTGTGTGAGAAAAATTCAGAGATTTTTAATGCTGAAGTAGATGGTATATATTGTCACCACTGTTTTGAATGGTTAGACAGCCATATGTGCCTTCTTTACTGTTTGGGCCTTGTCACTGGACATGGTCCACCAACCAAGTTATACATCACGACCCAGAACACCTGAATCCTCAGTATTGCTGTATGTAGTCTTACAGAAGCCTTTTTTTTCCCCCCGATACAGACCTAGCACAAGAGGAAAATGCTATGGGCAGGTTTCTTAAGGAGTCTGGCAAGAATGATAAAACACGTGCTGGGAAGATGATGACGGCAGTCGGCAAGTCATTGTCCTATTCTGGACAGCAACGATTGACTATGCGAATGCCTCTACTGCGTCTGTATCAGGTACAGACATGATGTGATGGGAGGGGTTGCTTGTAATTTACAAGGTGATACAGTAAGTTTTGAAGCTTTCATGATTAATGTTCTGGGGTGGTCAGTTGTGCTTTGTTGAAGCTAACACCAGTGCTTTGAAGACCTGCTATGGCTGTGTTCTGTACCCATGTGATGGAGACAGAGCAAGCCACTGAAGAATTAGCTCAGCTGTAATGTGGCTGATTGAATGTGAAATTTGTAGACTTGGGTTGGGAAAGAACTTACGTTACTGTAGTCCCTGACTGTGCTTGAAATAATGTCAAACCTTTCATGGAAATATTAACCTTTTGCCGCCGAAATTATTTTTTTAAATTTTAGCACATCTTGTATATAAAATGTGGATAAAACAGGAACCAAATATGTTAGAATTATGAGACAAACTGCATTTTGAAGAGAAAAAAACAGAGAGTATATACCATGTTTAAAATATTCAGTACTTATATTTGTTGAATAAATATATAAAATGCAACGTTTAGAAGTTAGTGGTGCGGTACGACCACTATAGGGGTCGTTAGGTGTCAAAGGGTTAAAGTTGACTCCAAAATGTTCACAGGTTTGTTGTCTGTTTTGCAGTTTGTATTTGTACAGAATATGACTAATATGATTTTTGTCTTACTATCTTCAAATAGACTTATGTAACATGTTTGTGTATTATGGCCTTTCCACATACTATGTTTTCTAATTTTGTAAGACTGTTTAAATGAATGACCAATAATTTGTGACATTATGTCATAGGAACATTGTTGTATATGAGTGTGAAACGTGCCCATTTACTGTAAATGAAGAACCTAGATTTGTGGGTGTTTTAAAGCAAAGTTCTTGTGTAAAAGATTCAGCCAGAAGACCAGAAGTAACACCTAAATGTGCAGTTAGCTCAATGATATTGAGATGATATCCGCAGTTTTGTCTGCCACCATTGCTATAATCTTAGCAATTAACAGTCGTTAAATAATGTATGTCTGTCTCTCTGAGTTACATGAATGACATATGGATCATAGGATTCCATGAAAGGATAGAGTACCTCTACCGTCTAAAGTGCTATTAACTGCTAAGGCTGTGGTGTATTGTTTTGCTTGATTAGTTTAACAATAAGCTGTGTTGTTCTGATTAGTGATAATTACAGATATATAGTTGATTTTAAATTTAGTGAGGTAATGGTCTTGCCATAAGGTATTGTATATACTTGAGATGGTGCGATTTAGGTAGAATTTGAGAGAGCAGTCATGTTCCTCTCTCTCTCTCTCTCTCCCTCTTTCTCCTCTCTCTCCCCCTCTTTCTCCTCTCTCTCTCTCTCTCCCTCCCTCTCTCTCCCTCTCTCTCTGCAGTGATACACGGTTTTCTGCATAAATGGAAGTTTGTTTATACAGGATATAATTAGGGCCAGTTTTACACTGCATATTCTGAGTAAACCAGTGTTGTAAGAACATAATTATCCAAACATACATTATTAATGATTTTTGACCATTAATGTGGGAACAGTTTAATGCTACAGTGGTGGTACTTGTCAGGCAGGGGCATTCTAAAAGGACTTTTTTTACCATCACATGTGCAGGACTTACCTTTCATGTATCCTGATTACTTCCACAACAAATATAAAGTACACTAAACGTATTTAATATATAAAACACTGTTCAAACCATCACATATTTCACTATGGATGTCTTATCTTTATGTGTGTAGCTTAAAGTAACATATTTTAATCTATTTAGGCTGTAGGCTGTATGTCCAGTAAATCATGTTTGATTTACAGCACCGAATAGATTTTTACCTCTTCTCCAGGATGACCTGACTGCCCAGTCAACCTTGTGTTTAATGGGTGACAGGGTTTTCTTACCTGGGGATAAAGTGGCTGGGGCATGAAGCTGACCACTCATCTCCATCTAATGCTGAGATTAAAAGAAGAGCAGAGCTATGCCTCCACTCCCCAATTTGCCATAATGGCATGTGCAGGGACAGCTTTGCCATTACTTAATCTATTGTGAAATTTATATTGGCGAAATGTAAACAATTTTTATCTTAGCTTGGCTGATACGGCAGACATTTGATGCATAATCGTAAGCAGTCATTATACCAGACATTTTGCACAAGTGCATGAGGTATATTTACTGACATTCAGGTGACCGTGCATCATGATAAATTCTTATAATAAAACCAACTAGATGCACTAATTTCTCAAATTTATTTTTGGAATAAAACTCTACATGTTTCGGACAGTTCGGACAGCTTGCTGTCAGCAAACCTGTATGACATACCATTGCTGTGTCTACAGTGAAAAACTCCTGATGATGGACAGAGGAACTGTCCGAAACATGTAGAGTTTTATTCCAAAAATAAATTTGAGAAATTAGTGCATCTAGTTGGTTTTATTATGAGAGTACATTTACTGGTCAGATTGTAATGTGTAAGTCTACTGTGTCGTGATATTAAACAGGTTGGTTCAGGCAGTAATACTTTGAATTGTACTAGGAATGAGCCTGGTTTGTATCTCTGCCAGGTCACTGACCAGCCTAATTGGAGTTCAGTATGGTGTGTCTCAGTCTTTCCAGTCAAATTCCAGGATACTCCCTCAAATTAGGCCACTGCTGTTTTCCTTCACCTCCTTTCCAATTCATTGTCACCAATCATCGTGTCATTCAGTGCTGTATATCATGATGCACTTAGCAGCAGCAGTGAGTATAAATAAATGTGTGTGTGTTAGTATTCTGATTAAATATTTATTGCAGGAGGTAGATACGTTTCGACATCGTGCCATAGAAGATACACTGCAGAACGTTAATGGTATGGAGAAAGTGCGCACAGAGTACCGTGCCTCATTGAGTTGGATGAAAAATGTTTCACAGGAACTGGATCCTGACACGTATAAACAGTTGGAGCGATTTAGAAAGGTAAATTATAAAGTCATGAATGAGGACTGGTCTATCTGCTTCATTGGGGAGGTTAGCCAAGGTGCTAACTACTCCCACTGCAGAAACTGGCATAATGTAAAATGTACTGCAGGCCCTAAACTGGACTGTATTGTAGTACCTGAGCGATGGAAAAAAACTAAGTGTGAAAACTGGAAGGAAAATGAGCACTTGAGACCATGAAATAGACAGAAGGAAAATATTAAAGTGAATCTTAGTGGACTCCAGTCATTTGACTGAGGAGTGGGAGAGGGATTGTCTGTTCTTCTTGTGTGTTCAGTCTGTTGTAATCTTTGTATTAAGTCCTTTCAGAATGTGTGAACTCCCATGTTTATTCCAATTTTTTACTTTCAGCTTGTGTGCCACCCCACTCCCCCCCCCCCCATTTTATTTGAGTATGATGGCAAGGTATCAATAAGGGTCATCTGGCTTGTCATACAAACAATTGGCAGGCTGTTGCAAACACAGGAGTGAACCTTCAGGTTCCATAAAATGCATGGAATATTATCACTAGCTTAGGAACATTTAGCTTCTCAAGAAGGACTTTGCTATATGGAGTTTGTAACCATTGTTTATATTTTGTGTTTGTTCCTACTTTATTGTTACATGGTGCTATATGTACTTTGAAACTGGTTTACTTTTCACTATTTATGTGCCTGAACTGATCTGTTCCAGGTTCAATCTCAGGTGCGCCGAAGTAAAGCTCGGTTTGACCAGTTAAAGTTGGACTGTCTTCAGAAAGTGGACCTCTTAGCTGCGGCACGATGTAATATGTTCTCTCATGCCCTTATTCTGTACCAGAATGCCCTTCTTCAGTTTGCAGAGAAGACGGCAAATACTTTCACTACTGTAGCTAACAGCTTTAAAGGTATGAATGCAAATGAAACATGAGGAAGTTCAAGATGATGTTTGTGTGTGGAGGTGGCAAAACTGTAAAGCTCTGTCTGTGTGTTCATGCTTCCTGATAATATATGGGGGAGCAGACATAAAAATTTTACATTTGTAACTTCTGCAGTGGTTTCATGTGAATGTACGGCTTCATAGTCCAGTGTCGTCATCACTGATGTGAAGATACGTGGTACCTGCTGAACAGAAGGCTGCGTTTATCCAAGAACGAGTCTGAATTCAGTGGCAAATAAAAAAATTTCTGCCCCTAACAGGAATTGAAAACCAGTTGTTTAACCGAGGTGTTGGATTATTGGTTGTCTTTTTTTATTTATATGTATATAGACGTATTCATTACTGGATGCTTAATTGTGTTTGTGGGACTGCGGTAGCACAGTGGTTAAGGTGCTGTGCTACAAATCGGAAGGTCGCTGGTTCGATCCCAGCTAGTGTCAGTGGTATTTTTCATTTACATAAAATCCTTCCGATCGCACTATGGCCCTGGGGTCGACTCAGCCTCTAACAGAAATGAGTACCAGGAGTATTTCCTGGGAGTAAAGGCGGCCGGTGTGTATGGCTGACAACCTTACCATCATCCTGTGCCGTTGTCATGTAATCTAGGAACCTTAACTTCCTGGAACCCTCTGGGCCACTCCGGGCCTGTAACTGAACTGATTTCCATTTACCTTTAATTGTGTTTGTACGTATGTGTTTTGTGTAGCTGACACTTGCCATTGGGTCTGTCACTATAGGTTATCAGCACTACGAATTTTGTGTGGTGAAGGAATTGGCCGAACCAGCCACAAAACTTGAAGAACAGCAACAGCAGGAAGACAAAGAGGCAGAGACTGTATCTGAGACTGATAAAGACAAGTGAGTAGAACTTAGAGATTGTTGGATTGTAAATGTGCCTTTTGTGTAGTCCACTACTTGGACCGAGATGGGAAAGTTGTGTGAGGTTCATTTGGAAAGTAAGTTTACGTTGTTTATATTTCGGGTTATTTACTTTTAATCTTTGGAAAGAACTGTTTGGATTTAACTGTCTTGCTATCCTACTACTTTTCCACATAGTTGTCTTCCCTCCCACCCTCACCCCATTCCCACAACTTAGTAACTTAGAATAGCATAGGGCAAGCTCCTCTATTTCCTGTTAATATCAGGCCGTGTCCTGTGTTACCAGCTATCACGTCACAACTGTTTCCACCTCACTATGTTCTTGAAGTTCATGACTGCCAAGATTTTGCTTCAGTGCTGGAAAAAAGTGATAGTCATTCAGTGAAAAATGTGCTTCATACGGTCACAGTTAGTGTGCTTCCTTCAATAGTGAAATTGTATACCATGTTAAATTATTTTCTGACTGAATGGTACATATATCTTTAACAGTTGGCTTTCCTTAAAAACAGGGAGGTTATGGTCTTCAAGAGATGTGATGATGTGTGGCTGTTAAGTATCAACATTTTAGAGCAACCTGCTGTCTTTGTCTTTGGTTAGTTACCCCGAAGATGGAGGCAAAAGGTTACTCCACAACACTGGCAACACTGTGAAACAATGCGATACATCCCAAAGGGCCATAATTTTAGTTGTCTTTTCTCTTTACTTACACTTGTGTACCAACATAAACAAATCATCTGTTGAGAATTCCAGTCATCTAGCATATGACGGTGTGATGCTGGGAGAGTGGTTCTAAAGAAGTCTTCATGGATTGCCTATCCATGAAAGATGAAGGTGCCGCAGTTGTTCAGGTCAAAACACTGGGAATCGCTTGTTGTGTCCATCTCGGAATCCCAGACTCAAATCCTCAGCATTAGATCTGTGAAAATCTTAAATCTGTTAAATGGTTTAATGCTACTGGATTTTCCCTCCATGTTCAAGGTCAACTATCTTTCCATTACAGGCTTTTGTTTTTTGATGCTGATTATCATGATGACCCTGGGGCAGAGAATGCTAATGCCTCACAATCAGAAGATATGTCAAGCCTTGAAAATTACCTAAGAGTGATGGACCAGCAGGCTCAGCTTCATGACTTGCAGCAGTCTGAAATATTATTGGAATTAAGCATGGACGCTGTTCCAGTACAGCCTACAGCAGTAGCAGCCACAACAGCAACATTGACAACTGATCAAAAATGTATTTACTGAATATTGTTCACCATTTTCATACTTATTACATACCAATTCCAAATGTAGTTCATATTGGTCACTTACTGTTACGAGACTCTAGGTTGTCATGGCAGTGAGTACCAAGTGTGCAGTACTCGGATATGTAACGCTGCTCAGTCACATATCTGAAGATCTCTGATCCATAAATTCAGTCATTAGAACCCGAAATCTCACTCGTTTAAAATAATGCTTTGTGTTTTATCAGTTTTAGAAAAATACTTTCACATTAGAGCATTATTAACCCTTTGACGTCTAACAACCCCTATAGTGGTCGTACCGCACCGCTAACCTCTAAACGTTGCATTTTATGTATTTATTCAACAAATAAAGGTACTGAATATTTTAAACCTGGTGTATACTCTTCCCCCCCCCCCCTCTCTCTCTCTCTCTCTCTCTCTCTAATGAAGTCCAGTCCGTTGGTTCTGATCAGGAAAATAATCGTTGGTATCAGAACCATATGTGACGTACTAATATTCGCTGAGGGTAAAACGCAGAATTATTGAATG
>Ga0123355_10010122_pt1 | contig 14413 bp, 5 predicted proteins | sample TergutEmb28metaG_3_FD_89872 | JGI IMG/M metagenome (GOLD analysis project Ga0123355, IMG submission 89872) | Embiratermes neotenicus P1 segment gut microbial communities from Petit-Saut dam, French Guiana - Emb289 P1 | ecosystem: Host-associated > Arthropoda: Insects > Digestive system > Gut ...
ATGTATGTATGTATGTATGTATGTATGTATGTATGTATGTATGTATGTATGTATGTATGTATGTATGTATGTATGTATGTATGTATGTATGTATGTATGTATGTATAAATGTATGTATGTATGTATGTATGTACGTACGTTTGTATGTGTGTGTGTGTATGTATGTATGTATGTATGTGTGTGTATGTATGTATGTGTGTATGCATGTCTTTACGTTTGTATGTGTGTATGTATGTATGTACGTTTGTTTGTATGTATGTGCATGTATGTATTGTATATATGTATGTGTGTATGTATTGTATATATGTATGTATGTATGCATGCATGCCTGTTGGAAACATGGAGGTATAGCTCAACGAATTCTTGATCTTGCATTAAATAAAAATGAATGCTCACATTTAAACCCTGCATAAAACGCAAAGAAGGAAATCACGGTACAAATTATGCATGTAGAAGGCTATGAACTGACGTCGAGACAGTTCTGACCGCTATGGCGAGAAGCATACTCGTGCGTTTACCGGGAATCGAAACTGTAATCATCGGTAGTCCAGCCCGTTACCTGTTCACTACACTGACTGAGCTATCCCTGTCTTAATAAGTTAAATATTCCGTATTTATGGTATGTGTAAACATGATTTCTACGTTATAAATATAGATCTCAAGCCCTAACCGAGGTCAATGATATTATGTTGAACTGTGTGACTGCAAACCAGGCATTTCCTCCAAATTGTATAGTATACTTTATTTAACGCAACACAATAAACACAAAACCTGTACATTACAAGGCCCAGCCTGTGAGAGGTGCTTAGGCAATAATTTCCTGTTCTTTTGTCAGAATCGTACAGGACAAATACCTACACTTTGTTTGCCAAGTGTAGGTATTATACAGTTCAAACAGCTGTTGCCTGTATTAACCACTGTACTCTGAAGGTTTAACTAAGTTAAATTGTATTAATTGTGTGAAGAATTTGTACAATCGTACCCTAAGAAGAGCAGAAAGTATATATAGACAAACGAGTGTAATTCGAATCTAAAGATAATCTTTGGTGTCACAGACTACTGTACCAACAATTACTCTATTTGAAGCCCGAAAAGGCAGGTGTGAAGTAATTGCATTAAAGTGGCCTGTCATATATAAGAAGGGTACGTAATTGTGTGTTGCCCTACAAGCTGACACTCCTACGTAAATATATGAACAATCGTCCTGTCATTCCCAAGCAGGTTCTATAACCGAATGTCTGTATATTACATTTATCTTGCACCTGTAATGGCATTACCTCAACTGGATGTGAAGAGGGATTTTGAAATGGCAAATAGAAAAAAAAATTGTACTCTCTGAGTTCCTCACTATTGAAAGGAGTGTTATCGGCTTATATAAAATCGCATATATTGACAGAGTTATTTTGAATTATTTACGAGCATTCTGCTACATTTCACTGATAATTACTGACAATGGAAGTGGTCTTCGTTGCGCTAGCAATTATAATAATAATAATAATAATACATTTAACTGCAAATGGGCTGTCGCCCGGTGGCAGTGGTTATTATGCACGTACGTAAATATGAAACAAGGATCTAAGGAATTTAAATCGGGAGGGCTACATGAGAAGCAGGTAGTGGCAACTTGGAAACCATCTCAACATTTGCTTATAGACACAGGGAAACCAAGAAAAACCTTCGCCGAGGTGGCCGGTCGCAGAACCTTCCAGATACTGACTACTAGCCAAAAATCCGGCAAGTAAACTGATGTGAGACAGCAATACACACAGGGCAAAACAACAACAATGATAATAGTAATAATAATTATTATTATTTACTGCAATTGTGTTGTCATCCGGTGGCAGTGTTTATTTTACATGTAAACAAAACATGAAATTAGTTACCACTAAATTTAAGGCACAGGGAAACCAAGTAAAACCTGTGTCGAGATGGCCGGTCGCAGGACCTTCCGAATACTGACTTATAGCCAGCAGTCCGGCATCTAAAGTAAAAAACAGTAATACACACATAGTACAACAACTACACATAAGATGACAACAATACACACAAGATAACTACAGCAATACATAGGTCTACCAACAACAGTAATACAGAAGACAACTTAAAACTAGCAACAATACACACGAGACAAATTAGAATACAATATTTACAAAAGGTAAAAACACCCAAGCAAGAGAGTACTGTGTACAGTTTCTTGTAATTTCTTTCCCCCCAATATGTAATTGTTTTTTTTTCAAATTGTATTTTTCCCCAATACACATGAGGTAACAAAAATACACACAAGATAATAATAATAATACACAAAAGACCAACTACAATTAGCTGACACAAGTTGATTATTACTTTAGACGAAAATCGTTACTGTTATCAAGTGTAATTTTCTTAGTTGGAGCATAAAACCTATTTAGAAGATGTTGGGCATGTGCAGATTTTATTTCCATAGGAAAAGAGAAGGTTCTCGTGTAGTGGAAAGCGGAAAAATAATATAAAATCTATGGTACTGGAAAGGTTATGTAGTCAAACACAACTATGTCAATTAAGGTGATTTAATGACTATACTAGACAACTGCATGTTTCGGCCCCTACTGGCCATCTTCAAGTTGTCTTCAAGAGTACGGAAGGTCCTACTATATATATTGTGCGCGCACGTGATGGAGAGATCTCAACATCCGGGCTTTGTTGCGTAATATGTAATTCCTATGTTGAATGCTGTGGCTAGAGGCATGATAGGATCTGGTGGCTAGTGTCGAGTTTGAAGTTAGAGGCCTCTTCACAATGCCAGCACACCAAGAAACTTCAAACTCGACACTAGCCACCAGACTCTACCGTGCCTCTAGCCACAGCATTCAACATAGAAATTACACATTACGCAACAAAGCCCGGATGTTGAGATCTCTCCATCACGTGCGCGCACAATATATATAGTAGGACCTTAAGTTCTCTTGGAGACAACCTGAAGATGGCCAGTAGGGGCCGAAACATGTAGTTATCTAGTATAGTCATTAAAACATCTTAATTGACATAGTTGTGTTTGACTACGTATGCTTTCCAGTTTTCACACACACAACGGGGATGACACACTTCCAAATCTATGGTACTGTTCGTTTATTTTAGTCACAGCACAACTTTCCACGGGAAAGCGATAATTGTGGTTTAATTTCTTTTGGCACCGAAACCTGATAAGTCAAAATAGACAGCTGTGTGGAAAGTCGGAATGAGTTACAATACGATTTTATTCGACCTAACAGAATCTGTTTTAAGAAGCCTTCCTGCACTTAATAATTTTGTGAGTGAGTGATTGAGTTTGTAACAACTGGGCTTCGGTGATTTCGCCATATCTCGGTGGTAGACGTCACAAGCCCAGTTTCCATGCAGTAACATCAGGGTGGTCACTACGTGAAAATTGTTATTGTGTCACATGATAGGGCCTTACTCAGTGTGTAGATAACAACACGTACACATATGGTGACCATACAGATTTACAGCGTAGTAGAGTGTAATGCAGAAGTGTTACCCCGTACTGGCAAACACAAAGGCTGAGAAACGAATCAATAAATACCACACTTACTAATTTATACTTTCTGAATGTTGCCACAAGGATTTGTATTTTGTGTCTGTTAACCCCGGGACCAGGGATATCTTAGTCGGTATTTTGAAAGAGCTACTGGCTGCATGATTCGGTGTTCGATTCCCGGTATCTCCGTACTGGCTCTGGCGTCCACCCAGACTCACATTCCAATGACTTCTTCCGCCGGAGGTAGAGCGGCCGGGCCTGATGATGACCCTTATCCTCTCCATCTATCGCCGAGTTTAAGAATAAGTGGATATATACCTCCATTCCGCCTGCAGGTCTCCATGGCGTGGGCAGTGAAAACCTTACCATTCAGCACTCTGCCTGTTAAGGATATATTTAATCAGACGAATCAAATAGTAGGACACATTTGCCTAGCCGTGACAGCAAAGTATTATGAGTGCAGAACATGGTTAAATACAAGCCACGTCAGAGTAACAGACAATTAAAAATTGATTGTTATTCAAAGGATGAATAGAGACGGTATGTTACTATCCGTAGCAGTAAATATCTGAAGTAGCTAGTTCACGGCGTCAGGTGGTGTATAGACAACGGAGTGCGTGTCTGCTCCATTCTACACAAGAACCGCGCGGTGCAAACAAAGAAATGTGAAGGTTATGAACTCCTTTCCCCACTCACTTTGTAGATGGCGGTGAAAGAAACGAAAACAAAAGGAAAGAACAGCTTCTAACCTTTTTGACTCTAATGTAGAAAATGACTTTAAAAAAGAATTGTATATGTATGTGTGAGAAAGAGGGACAGAGAGGAGGGTTAAGGAGAAAATGTATATAGTGGAACATCCAACTTTCTTTTCAAGTCTTTTTCGCCTATTCTTCTTTACAAAAGAATGTAAGGTTGTTTTAAAGCTATGTATGGCCCTTAGTCCTCCGTCCAAGGCGAGAAATTTTAATTAGATTTGGTATTTATATTACGTCAGTTCCCTACAATAATATATTACAATAAGGCGTTAGTGTGAAATTGTAGCCACTGTATATCAGGTAAAGCTGTCCCGTTTAAGGACCGGACAGGCGCTTAGGAGTCCAAGAATTTAAGGCTTCCAAAATTTCTAGACAATCGGCACATGAAGATGCAAAGGTTGTCAGGCTTAAGCACCGGCCATCTTTAACCTCATAAGATGCTTCTGGTAATCATTTCGGTTAGAGGTTGAGTCGACTCCAGGACCATATTGCGGCCGGAAGGAATAAGTCGATGAAAAATTCCAATGACTCCATCGGGAATCGAACCCGGTACTTTACAGCTTGTAGTGCAGTGCCACCCCTTACCCTAGCCACTTTATGTTGCACGCTGACATTATTTAATGGTTAATTTTTTTTTAAATTATCTGTAAATTTTATATTTATGAAACGTGAAACAAAAGAACTTGCGAAATTTCCTTCTGTGTGTGTTAGAGATAAATAACCAATAAATTTTGTTAGGCTTATAACATTTCGCATGCAGGTATGTTACTGCAGGCTGTTTAGAAAAGGACTGTATCCCGTATCATTTATCAGTCAACAATTCCAGTGGCACAAACCTGCCGCTATATATTCGACATTTTGTAGCTAAAATACGACCTGTACTTGAGTTATTATTCCTTAAAATAATACCTCTTTTTTATTCAGTTGTTATTAATGTGCTGGCACAACAGCCGTAAACCCAATTAGAGGAACAGCGCTGGGACATAGCAACAATACAGCAGTACAATAATAATAATAATAATAATAAATAATGGTGGAGTGTGAGGTGAAGGTAGATGTGGTGGTGGAGGAGGAGGAGGAATTGGTGGTGGTGGTGGTGGTGGAGGTGGTTGTGGTTGTGGAGGTGGTGAGGGTGTTGGTGGTGATGATCGTAGTAATATTGATGATGAAGATGATGATAATAATAATAATAATAATAATAATACCAGTGGTGGTGGTGGTGGGGGTGGTGGTGATGGTGATGGTGATAGTGATGATAATAATGATTACTATAATAGTGATAATATTAATAATACCCCAATGGAGGTGGTGGTGGTGATAATGATGATGATAATAATAATAATAATAATAATAATAATTCTTGTCAAATTTACAGTCGCCAACGCAACAAACTTCTGCCTTGAATAAGATTCCAGCTTATGTACGCTGAGTTCAGGGCTTGTCTAACTTAGTTCTGAAGACAGTGGCTTGCTAAACCGCTCCTTTGGCTGCGTAGTTTCATTAATTATGTACAGTATAGTACAGTACTTACGGTGCTGCGTCTGTAGATTTGAACGTCCAAAGTGCAATAAAACAGTTAGAATTTACGATTCATTTATCGTCATTTATTTAAAGTAGTGGAGTTTCCTTTACGGCTTCTTTTTTCACTCACAGTGGACACTACATTAACAGCTGAGCATGCTTACATTCCCCAACTTCTCAAGTTCAGGCGACGTTTCTATTGCTTTTATTGCTTATTTGAACGCTACACGAGGCGAAAATACATGCCCTTTATCAACTACGCTGAATTACGTATTGGTCCGGAAATTTGCAATAATTTCCTTTAAAATTTGTGACAGTTAACATACACGTACGTAACAGGAAATTAGTTTGTGTTTCACATGCTTTACTTAGTGTGGGTTTCTACGAAACACGGTCAAAAGAAAGATACAAGAGCTGACAGATTTTGTATTGTTAAGACAACTACACTAAAATTAAAATTCTCCACGCTATGTAGGCATACGAACGGTTGTTTTGTATGGGTGTTAAACTTGGTCGCTGACATTGAAGGAGGAAAGGAAGCTGAGGGTGTTTGAGAATATGATGTTGAGGAGAATATTTGGACCTAGGAGGGACCAGGTAACGGGGGAATGGAGGAGACTGCATAACGAGGAGCTAAATGATTTGTACTCCTCACCCAATATTGTGCGGGTGATAAAATGGAGAAGAATGAGATGGGGTGGGCATGTGGCGCGTATGTGGGTGGAGAGGGGGGTGTATAGGGTCTTGGTGGGGAAACCGGAGGGAAGGAGACCACTGGGTAGACCTAGGAGTAGATAGGTGGATAATATTAGGACGGATCTCCAGGAGGTGGGATGTGGGTAAATGGACTGGATTGTGCTGGCCCAGGATAGAGACAGGTGGCGGACGCTTGTGAGTGCGGTAATGAACGTTCGGGTTCCGTGAAATGTGGGGAATTTCTTGACTAGCTGCAAACCAGTTAGCTTTACAAGAGGGACTCTGCACCATGGAGTATGTAGGCATAAGTGAAGTGGAGGTATGGCTCCATTCAGTCTCAACCGCAACACTAGGTGGATGCGAGTGGCCAAGTTCAGGCGACGGCTGCTTTAACCCTGGGAAGATACTACTGTGCCTGGACGGATTGGTACCAGTGTCATTTTGCACGTTTTGGAGGAGTGAAAAAAATTTGCCTTACCTGGGTTCGAACCCCATATCTTCCAGCCTGTAGACATAGTTACTGTTGGCACATAGTATTTTAACTCATATTATAGGTAGTGGTCATTATATTATATTATATTTACATTATATATAGAGAGAGATTCAATATATTAACCAACAAAATACACCAATTGAAATGCAATAAAAGACGGATCTTAGAACACACTTCATGTTAAGAGCCAACTCATGCTTGTTAACATGGCACGTAATATGAAACGTGTTTTATGATTTGTGTTTTATTGTATTTTATTTTGTGCTTTTGTTGTTTAATATATTGAATATAAAAAATGTAAGTTATGAATTACACAAAATTCAATATAGAGTTCATACCTCACAGAGAGCACAATATGCGTCCGTAGTAACAATAGTGATTGTGCGGGTGATAAAATCGAGAAGAATGAGATGGGCTGTGCATGTGGCGCGTATGGGCGAGGAGAGGGGAGTGTAGAGGATCTTGCTGGGGAAACCGGAGGGAAGGAGACCACTGGGGAGACCTAGGCGTAGATGGGTGGATAATATTTGGATGGATCTCCAGGAGGTGGGATGTGGGTACATGGACTGGATTGGGCTGGCCAGGATAGAGACAGGTGGTGGAGGCTTGTGCGTGCGGTAATGAACATTCGGGTTCCGTGAAATGTGGGGAATTTCTTGACTAGCTGCAAACCAGTTAGCTTATCAAGAAGGACTCTGCACCATGTAATAAGGAAATAAGTAAGTAAGTAAGTAAGTAAGTAAGTAAGTAAGTGACAGTAGTGAGTGAAGGCTCTACAGATAAACGACGATTACTTATTTAAAGAGTTCTGCAGCACACAACCCCTTAGATACACCGTGTGAATATAAATGCAGATTTTCTAGTGTTAAACCTGGCGGTACGTATGTTTACCACTAGACTTTAGAAGGGTAGCCGTTAAAGAGGCCACGTGAATTTTGTAACCACTCCGTTTTCAAGATTTTGTATGATTCGCTAGTTAGCAACCACACCCGTTAAGAACTTGGAGATGTTGGTCTCTAGGCTGTAGACGGATCGTACTGACTGCCAGGAAGGGAACTGATTTCCCCTTAAATTTGTTTCAGTGTTTGTCTCCACAACATTAAAAGAGAGTAATGATACTACTCTAGCAATCTTCGGTTATGTCTCATTTTTATTATAATGCTTAAAACAGTTTTTACACCCTTGTCTGTAGGGTGAAGTAAATGTAAATATTTTATCTGTAAAATTATACGTTTTGGTGCAACTTCTTGATAATGAGGCTAAAATACCGTTTAGTTTTCTAGTGTTGAATCCTTCTAAAATGAAACACATGCTGCCGTGTGTGGGGCCTTCCCTATATGTGCTGCACTAAACTGAAACTTGCAGTAAGTTTGTCAGAAACCCTGTTAAGTTGAAGGATAATGGAGCAAGCAGCTGGCAAGCGCACAGTTACTTCTTCACCCAAACCCCTTCTTTTGTTGTAACATTTTTTTATGAAGCTTCTCATGTCGATCATTGTTATACTCGTAGCTACGAGTCTTATTTTTCTCGCATTCTCTATTTCCTTCTTCTGTGAGGAGGGAGCAAAGATGCTGTGATCTTTTTTTATGGAACTCTGTGTAGGGGAAAATAAGCATATATATTTGAGTTTTCTGTAAGTTTCTCGGTATATTTTCGGTACTTACCGTACTGAGTGTGTGGGCCGAGTAGCTTAGTCAGTATAGCCACTGACTTTGGGTTGGACGGTCCGGCATCGAATCCCGTTGAGGACGAGATTTTCCGCCCGTCTAGACCGGCCCTGGGGCACACCCAGCCTCCTGTAAAATAGGTACCGGGTCTTTCCCGGGGATAAAGTAGGGACGGTGCGTGCTGCTGACCACTCACCCTCTTCTAGTGTCGCGGTCAAAGATGAAGAGTAGAGCCTCTGGGTCACACCGGGTCTGTAATGGGATCATTTTACCTTTACATTTTACCGTACTGACTAACAATGTGGGAAGTCTTTTCACTTAACCTAATGCAGAAAAAGGCTGGGGCATAAAGTAAAGTCTTCGCACGTCTCCTACAGTTTTGAATCTCTGTTATTTCTCTAAAACATAGGTTGTCAAATCACGTGCAGTTCTTCACGGGTGTGCCAGCTTTTAGTTTCTCGCAGAGGTATTGACTGGAATTTCATGGTTTCTGGGATGTTAGGCCATGTCGACTGCTTCAAGATGTATACGTTTCGGGGGACAGTTTTGACTCCATATTCAGGATTTAGCTGTTCAAACAATTTTATACACAAGAAAGTTTTAGTTTATTGGAGTTTGCCGTGAAATTTGAATGATGTTCATGTTTTGTACTCGACAGGTCCAGATATCCAGTGCGGTTTCTTATCAACCAACATATATATATATACACTTCATTACCTGTCTCTCTGTGAGACCGTCCCACTTTGTCCCTGAAATAAAGTGCGCCGTAAACAAATTTTAAGTAAAACAAATACTATCTCTAAATACACGCCCACCAAAAAAAATGGTTATTATTTGTTTAGAAAATTATGCACCATTTCCAAAAAAAAAAAAATAATTTTGAACCCTTGGATACAGAAAATTGGAATAACATTCGAAATAAAATAAGAAAACAGCGCCGTTGATAGGGTACGAGAAAAAGTCTTAGAAATAATTTTAATCAAGTTTGAGGAAACCCCATCTGTCGGGGTAAGCCCAAACGACCGCGCCCTTTTGCGATACGTGGAACACCCATTCCTCCTGTTAAATCCAAATTATTAACACCTTTCATAGTAGATGGAGAAGCCTTCTCAGAACGTACATTAGCTGTGTTGGTAGAATATTGGGGAAAGTCAATAGAATTGTGGCATAAACGCGCAAAATTAAACTCGGAATTAGTGCGATGCTGGGGTAGACCGACACTCGATTGTAGCGCTGTAACCTAGGACGCGGAGGGAAAACAAATTATTCAACTCAGATTTGTTGCGCTTGGCTGCGCTAGTAAACTTTGATTTTAGTTTGTTGAAGAATGCTTGGAATTGCAAACTACAGCGCAGCGTGTGATTAGTGATTTTTAACATAAATAAAATTAGATGTCTGTACAGGCGTAACTAATCAGGAAATAGAGATAGGAGCTCAAACTTTCGGATGACATTTTAGGGTGATTATCTAATGTAAAGTAAAATGTAATTAACATGTCTCCAAAAGTTCGGATTGCAACTCCATGTTATTACCTAAGTGACACGCTTATCGGGTTTGCAGAAGTCAAAAATTTCAGGGTCGAATAAAGCATAGCACAAACAGATGGCAGCACCGCAGACGATGAAATTAATGTTCGACTGAGAAAAGATGTTGTGGACTTTCGCTTGATGATGATAATCGATACTAATTGAATTTAATCGATAATAATCGAATAGTGACCCCCATAGCAATTAATCGGCCGTAGAGTAGTGTGTGGTGGTAGCAATCGATAGTAATTCGTATGTTTTAAAAAAAGTTTTGTTAGTCTCCACCAGAAATTCGATGAAGTGCTAAACTGGAAGAAGATCAGACACGTGATTTAGGTAGCAATAATAAGGAAGGAAGAGGCCATGCTTCATATGCAAGTATATTCTGTGCGGATGCATCGAAGGAATGAATAAATAACACCTCTATTTAATCCAAGTTTCCGGAGCGAGATTTGAGCTCCATTTTCCCGCAAAGAGTTCTCACCATTCGAACGCGATTTTCATTGATTTATGCTTTCCGTTATTTAAAGAGGTCACAACCATTCACTTGCAAATCTTTCCCAATCCATCATCCATACCAAATTTCGCATGCCAGCACCAGTGCTTCATTAGTCATACCGGTCACACCGCAAGTTAAATGCATATTTATAGAGGACGAAGAAATTTGTGCGGTGGAATATGTGACGGACTTAAAGGAGGGAAAGAAGTAAAATGACTGGCTTGAATTTGATGTTTGTGTGACCGCTCAGCTGCGATACAATAGTACAAACAACCAACAGGATGCAACAATAACAATTTATTAGTAATTTTAATCAGCTCAACATGTTTCGGGCGATAATTTCGCCCATCCTCAGGAGCACTAGACTGTGTTTACAGCTTGTAGTACGATGCACCGAATAAGCTGTAAACACACTCAAGTGCTACTGAGGATGGGCGAAATTATCGCCCGAAACACCTTAAGCTGATTAAAATTACTAATATATAGTTATTGTTGCATCCAGTTAGTTGTTTATACTATTGACTGGCTTGAAGATGAGGTTGTTGAGCGTCTGATGTAACGAACGTTGTCCAGCCATGAGAATAAGCTACGGATGGCTTAGAGAAAGTTGTGAAAGGAACGAAAAATCCGATAATTTGCGGTGCAGAAAATCGAACTTGTGTAGAGACGAGGTGAATTCAGCAAACAGCTGAAAGTCAGAGCAGAGACACCGCTTAGCAATGTGCTTTTTAATTAAGACTTTTTCCCCCCTCCATGGCGTAACATCTCTTAGTGGGCCAAGACTTCCTCACTATCGAGGCTCACGATCACACTTAGACACACCAAACTTGGTTTTTTTCCCATCCATGGTCCAACAGCCCTTACTAGGCCAAGACCTCCTCATTATCGAGGCTCACGATCACACTTAGACACACCAAACTTGATTTTTTTCCCCTCCATGGCCCAACAGCCCTTACTAGGCCAAGATCTCATTATCGAGGCTCATGATCACACTTAGACACACCAAACTTGGTTTTTTCCCCTCCATGGCGCAACAGCCCTTAGTGGGCCAAGACTTCCTCACTATCGAGGCTTCACGATCACACTTAGACACACCAAACTTGGTTTTTTCCCCTCCATAGCCCAACAGCCCTTACTAGGCCAAGACCTCCTCATTATTGAGGCTCACGATCACAATTAGACACACCAAACTTGGTTTTTTCCCCTCCATGGCCCAACAGCCCTTAGTGGGCCAAGACTTCCTCACTATCGAGGCTTCACGATCACAATTAGACACACCAAACTTGGTTTTTTCCCCTCCATGGCCCAACAGCCCTTAGTGGGCCAAGACCTCCTCATTATCGAGGCTCACGATCACACTTAGACACACCAAACTTGGTTTTTTCCCCTCCATGGCCCAACAGCCCTTAGTGGGCCAATTCTTCCTCACTATCGAGGCTTCACGATCACAATTAGACACACCAAACTTGGTTTTTCCCCCTCCATGGCCCAACAGCCCTTAGTGGGCCAAGACTTCCTCACTATCGAGGCTTCACGATCACAATTAGACACACCAAACTTGGTACGAATCTTCTGGACGGGTGATCATCTCTGGGACTTGAAAGACCATTGATGTGTCCGAACTACGACAGACAAATCCCCCAATTCTATGTACCGCCATGAGGCAGTGCCTTTGTCTAAATGTAAATTAAATGTATGTTTATCGATTTCAACGTTCTACATATATAAACACATTTCTGAAATGTAGACACGTCAGCGAATGCATTGAAATGATATAAAATGGATTCAAGAGTCTGTCGAATTTGCGTATTCGGTAGGTTGGAGATCTGGGAAATGCAGACGTCACGTACCGCCGCTGTTGGAGACTGAATGTATTAATGTAATGGCTAGAGCCTGGCTTTGTGTTCAACTGTAGGTGGCACGATGAGAGCGTCGGGGGGAATCCCAGTAGGAAAGCTTTGCAGCGGACAGTGGCGAACTAGTACGATATAAATCGAAAGTTTTGCAGGCTCACATTTCGAGGTACAACAACAGCGAGGTAATTTAAAGCGTTGAATGTTAGGAGTCGGTTGTGTGATAATATGCAGGCTTTCCTGAAAATTGTTGCGGTTGTTACAGTAGGGATGTTTCCCTCCTATGCTTTATCCTGTCCTTTTGTGTCCGAAGAGGAATTTGAAGTTGCTGAGATTACTGTAGACCGTGCCTTTCAAAAAGTCTAGAATTTCTGACCAATTAAAATAAGGCATGAGCATAGTTTACACAGACCATCAATTTTCTATACTTATTAATACCAACAAGACCAAGACGTAAATTTGTGAAGTGGAAATAATAACGGAAGGTAAAGATAAAGGTAAAGGGACAGTTCAATTTGAAGTTCAGGGGACCGTGCATCGTGATAAATTCTTATAATAAAACCAACTAGATGCATTGATTTTTCAAAATTATTTTTGGAATAAAACTCTACGTGTTTCGAACAGTTCCTCTGTCCATTATCAGGAGTTTTTCACTGTACATACAGTATTGGTGTATGTCATACAGTTGTGCTGACAGCTTGCGAGCAGGATCAGGACGGAACTGAGTTTCGTCCTGTATGAAATATACCATTGCTGCTTGTAGAGTGAAAAAATCCTGGTGATAGACAGAGGAACTGTCCGAAACATGTACAGTTTTATTCCAAAAATAAATTTGAGAAATTAATGCATCTAGTTGGTTTTAGTATAAGAAAGTAAAGTTCAATTTAGAACAGGCCTTGAAGACCCAGAGAGGGAGTTGAGGTATAGCTCTACTCCTTTAACTTTGGCGCTGGCAAGGGGTGGGTGGTCAAGGCCATGCCTCGGCCCACTTTACCTCCTGGAAAGAGACCCGGTAACCATTTTACAGGAGACTAGGGGTTGGGGGCAACAAATCCGTCACTTAACCCTTATCCTGCTAACGTGGAGAATATGGTGAGTTCCTAATAATGCTAGCAGATGGGATTTAACTCGGTTATTAACCCTTATCCTGCTAACGTGGAGAATATGGTGAGCTCCTAATAATGCCAACAGATGGGATTTAACTCTGTTTTTAACCCTTATCCTGCTAACGTGGAGAATATGGTGAGCTCCTAATAATGCCAGCAGATGGCAGATGGGATTTAACTCGGTGTTTAAAGGGTTAATTTAGATTTATGAAATAATTCGTGCAAAATAGATCTTTCAAAATTACGGAACTTTTTAAAAGTTAGAGTGGCGTGATGCAGAATAGCAAAATGATACCGCGAGAAAATTGCATTATTGTCCATCGGTTTGAGATCAGTAAATAGTGAATAATTTGAGCTGCGGCTGCGAAATTTGTTGTGGGTGTACGAGTGTGATATGAGGAACCTAATCAGTGTGCATGGTGCACTGGTTATAGGTCAAAAACAGTAGGCATGTTTCTGAGGTGTCATCCCCTTTGTGTGTAGAAAGACTAATCGTGAAGTAAATTTCAGTCATGAAACACAACTACGGTAGTACGTTTTTTATGATGGTATTTATTAGCAAAGAAATAACTACATGTTTCGGCCAATAGCGGCCATCTTCAGGTTATTACAATTTTGCTCAAAGAGTATCATATATATGCCTATATTGTGAGGTGATTTTGAGATCTCATCATCGCTACGCGTTAAAGTCAGTTTGTTTAGTGGAATGTCTAATGGTCAATGACTGGTAGGAAGTGAGTTTTTTGTTAGGTATTAGACGTCGAACATACTATCCCACAAATC
>Ga0123355_10010124_pt1 | contig 14411 bp, 8 predicted proteins | sample TergutEmb28metaG_3_FD_89872 | JGI IMG/M metagenome (GOLD analysis project Ga0123355, IMG submission 89872) | Embiratermes neotenicus P1 segment gut microbial communities from Petit-Saut dam, French Guiana - Emb289 P1 | ecosystem: Host-associated > Arthropoda: Insects > Digestive system > Gut ...
TACCAAATTGGCCTAAGCCTAATGCCCTCAGTTTGTTTCCCGACAGGAAATATGATAAGTTTTATAATTTTATCCACATATCTTTAAACTACTGGAACAGTCACACAGGTACTTGGACATGAACAGCTTGTTTGGTTGATTGGTTTCTGGTAAAACATTCTTTCAAGGGTGGTAGGGGTGGAGGTGCAGGTGGGGGTTGGAGGTTCGGGATACAAAGTATTTATGTTTTGTATGACTTGGAGTTTTCACATCCAGTAAATGCGCTAAATTTCTGTCTCATGATCAGCTGCATAAACGCAGATTGCCCAAGGGAATTACAAAGCCTTTGTGTTTCTCTATATATTGAATGGGTTGAATGCACACACTGGTCTAAGACTGCTAAGGACAGTGAAAGTTTCAAGAACACCTGCTCCCACAACATTTCTTTAATGTAGGAATACTTCTTGTCCCTATCCAGCATGTGTTTTAAAGGACAAATTATTTGCTTGAGAGTCAGAGAATGTTATATTGTTTGGTCATTAAATAGGTGTTTTATTCCTGTTGAAGTAAACAGCTCACAAGCCCAAGAATTAAAACCCACAGATCATCAGTTGTAAGCACATGAATTCAGTTACACTTCAAAATGCTGTCATGTCAGTAATGTTTCAGTCATTTTCCAGTGACCCACATCCTAAATGGAGGAACAGCACAAGCAACCACTGTTTCAGTTCCAGAAATGGGTACCAAGTCAGTATCTGCATATTACATGGTGAAGTATAAATTTTAAATTATATCAAAATATGCATTTATTTCAGAATTGTTTTGTATGTAATATGCTTGAAGAATGCTCATTTACTGTTTTAGCTAATTATGATTTGCATCTAAAAAGCTGACAAAGTAATGTTCTGTGGGACTCTTAAGAGTTGTGATTAGGAAGATTGGCTTGTGAGACGGCAGTGCTGTCTTGTTAAGAGTATGAAAAACAATATCTTTTCTAACAGACTGTGGGATATGTTTGCTGTCTGTATCCATTTACCTGTATGTTTTACATTTTATGAAAACTAATATGTTATATGAAGCACATATGTTACTCTTTCTTTGGTTACCAAAATATGAAGGAGGTTTATTTATATTAATGTCTTCATTTCTTAGCAGTTAGTGACAGGCCAGTTCTCTTACCTTATAACTCTTTCTTGCCAAGTACAGGCTTTCAGTTTACATTAATTATGTTGCCATACTTACTAACTAATGGACAAAACTTGTGCACCCTTTTATTTTATCATCTTGAACATATGGACCTGTTTAAATATAAGCTACAAAATATTGGAAGTGGGGGGAAGTGGATATCAGACATATTAACTTGGAACTTGGAAACAGTCAAAATAATATATTTCTGCCTATATGGTGAGTTAATGGCCCTCCACAAAGAAAATATTGATCATTATTTTCATGTTTATTTCTTTTATGGATGGTAGGACAGAGTGGAGCAATTACTTACAATTATCGCAAAGTCAAAAATTTTCGAAATTGTGCTACAGATATTGGCATTTAGAGTTTCTTTTAATGTTAGTGTACAAGTTAATTTTGTATAATTTTGACATTAATATTCTAACATCTTTTAATATACGTATATAACAAACCAACAAACGCATATTAATAAAATATGTTTATGATATATTGTTATTTACCAACATGTATTGATCGTTTCTGTGAACATCACAATGGTTGCAGAAATGACCAAAACGTTTTGGTAAATAGCAACATATGACAAATATATTTTATCAATGTGCATTTGTTGGTTTGTTACATAAATGTAATAATATTCTTTAATGCATGGTTATGGAACATACAAAGTTCTAACATCTCTATTTAATGAGGAAACGAAACTTATATATATTCACAAAATTGAGATTCTTAAGGCTTACCACCAGAATTTGTATTTATTTTGATAAAAGGTCAATTTATTTCCATGCCAAAGCAGAACACCATGAAATTTTACAGGGAGCTTGGACACAAATATGCATACATTCTTACCTCAGCATTCAGTGAAAGTTTCATGTCTTTCCATGCTGTACCAGTTGTAACTCCGCTGTGTAGGAGACTGCTTAAGCCTGGGGGTAAGTCTGTAAAGACAGATGTCTCACAATCCCTGCTTTAACAAGCAGGGATTGTGAGACAAACCATCATGTTGTTCACTGATTGATTTTGGCTTTCCAGGTCTGAGAAAAGTGCAGGTAGGAAACAAGAATCCTATATTTAATAATTGATCACATTGTGAGCTCTGGTGAGGTTTGGTTGTGTGACGTCAATGATACATAAATTTTTTGATGAAGCAACGCTTATTGATTTCCTGTTTGAAAATTAACAATAAAATATCAGTAATTACATAAGAAATGTTTGGAATGGAATACAAGAAATTTATTTTAACACATATACGTTTTTGAGTGTCAGTTGCAATCTCTAGACTCGAGTGTAAACCCACAACATGTGGGAAATTGTCAGAGAAGGTCTATGTAGAAGCTTACCTTCACACAAGCTCAGTGCTTTTACTGCATGGCTGAAAACAGATGCTGGAACTCAAAGAAGGGTTAAATATTTAAGGTAAAATAATTACTTAATTCTCCTTTATATAAGAGTTCTGAAATAATAAAATATAAGAATGTATAGTAGTTCTGTGTAATGTTGAAGGAGTATGATAAATATGTTTGTTGAAGTGCAATCACAACTGTTTGTTTCCAATGAAAAGTTCTACATTTTACAATATTCCCTTTTTGTGTTTCAACCTTAGGAGTCAAGAGACTTCTATGTTGAAACAGTAATTTTATCACTATGCATAAAGAGATGATGCAGATATACATATATGGTGATAAATAGACATCTAATAAGGATGAAATTGAGAGCAAAATGTTTCTGTTACAATATAAGTTAGATTTCATTGCCATTCTAGGCATCAGGATTGGGTTATCTGCTCTTATGCTTTCATAGTTCAATCAGTATGACTGCACAAAAGCATTTTGTTAAGAAGTTATATTTAGATAAATTTCAAATGATATATAGAGAATAAACCGTGTAAAGAAGTTGTGAAATGTGGAAAATTATTCATTTTATATCTCAGTTACGTCACGTCCAAACTGAAGACAGTAAGGTTTTTCACTACTTTTAAAAGTTCTTAGTTGTATGAATGGAAATATTGAAACAATTTAGTTTTGAAATTTATTTTAGACTGCTGCTGTTTAGTTCTAAAGTTTATTATAGACTGCTGCTGTTGATATAAAGTAATTTAATGACCGTGCTGCAGCTGTGATCATCCAGAGTAAATTTAATTATAAATTTCAGAAATGTTCAATGCTCAAATGATTTTGTAAAGAAACCAAGATAAGGATAAAGAAAATGTAACAATAAAGATTATGAAAACTGTATGCAAAAATCAGATATTGTCATAGAGATAGTTTCTACTTCCATTTATTGCAAGTAATGAAAAAAAACTGTAGGCAGTTTCACACGAGCTGTCTGAATTATGCAGACTGTATCATGTAGTGACACTGTGTTTGAACAAAGTATTCAAAGATCGTTTCCAGCATATTAGAAGAACTATGACACTGACAATCAAGAAGAATAAGAAGATGAAGATATGCTTCTGTATAAGTGAAATTGTGTTCAGCTTCATGGGATAATTATTTATAACTTTACAGAAGTATATGCATGCTGACAGTCCGGTTACAGTAAACTGACATGTAAAAAAAAAAAAAAATAAATGTTAAAGACTTAACTGGAAAATAATTTTAGAGCAAAGCGCACAAAAGTAAATCCACTAAATTTTAAATAAATGAAAGGTGCTCACTGAAAGTGTATCATGTAATATGTGAAGATAACAAACAGGAAAATGAGACGGCATTCAAATGTAGAAGTATCATTGCATAATATACCAAGACAAGTCAAATTATGAACTTTGAATATTACGTAAGAAGTGTGTGTTGTGGAAAAAAAAAATATTTCTGAAGAGAACAGCTATGGAAATATTGTAACTGGAAATATATTCCCAGTCAATTTATATCTAAAATAAATAAGTGAATATGATTGAATTTTTCATCATTCTTTTTACTTTGTCCTTCAAAATCTTGTACAGGTGATATGCAATTAAATTTCACTTATTATTTCAAACTTATTCCATAAATCAATTATGAAATCCCTCTACACTCTCATGCCATTCATAAACACCTTTCTTCACAAGTAGAAATTGAATTTTTCTATAAATTTCTTTAGTGATAATTATATTAAATTTTTTTAATTTTAGCACACCCTCTATATAAAATGTGAATAATACAGGAACCAAATAAGTTAAAATTATGAAACAAACTGCATTTTGAAGAGGAGAAAATGGAGAGTATACACCATGTTTAAAATATTCAGTACCTATATTTGTTGAATAAATATATAAAATGCAACATTTAGAGGTTGCAGTTTGTTTCATAATTCTAACGTATTTGGTTCCTGTATTATTCACATTTTATATACAGAGTGTGCTGAAATTAAAAAAAAAATAATTCCAGCGCCAAAAGGTTAACAGAACAGTTAGATTATGTAGGAATCTGTAATCTGTTTGATTTCCACTTATTAATCTCTTCAGAACAAATTAAAGGAAATGGGCACTACATGCTTTCATAGACATTTATAAATTGTCCTGAGAAGAGATAATAAAACTGATTGCAAGTAAACAGTATAAATAATACAAGCATTGCTTTTTACAGTTCAGTCATCATCATGCAGTGTTTATATATCTTATTGGTATTAAATATGCAATCCTTTCAATATTGTTAAAAGGTATGGTTCTACATGTACAATGTTCATTGTGGTCAAACTATGCATAATGTTGCAGTGACCAAGATATTATGAAAGTTATGAAATGAATACCATACTTTAAAAAGTAAATGAGGTTAAGGAACTAAAATCAGTGACAATGATTGAGAAATTTAGGACATACGTAGTAAATACACAAATTCCAGTATGATTGGAAAGGACCAAAGGTGTCATATTTTGAAGAAGGTTATATAGGTGTGTAATATTGTGACATAAATGGGGAGTCATGCTTACATACTGAGATGTAAAAAATTTTGTTTCATGAGCAGAAAAATGGAAACCTCATAAACTACAATAACACTGATTATGTTATTCCTGTACATGATCAGGAAAAAGGTTAACCCTTTGAGTCCTATACTATATGGACTTGGAATCATGTGTAAATAGCAGATTATAAAATTACCTGGAAAAGTTCAAGAAATTGATGTGTGCAGCAACCTTTTCAAATTTCACTATTCCAATGAGTCGTAATTGTTACTAGAACACAGCAAGTTGAGGAAAATGCTGCCTTTGTTTTGTGTACGTGCACAGGCTCATTTGTAAAGTTACTGGCATGTGTGTTGTCATGCTGTTGCTTTCAGTGCCAATTGCTGGGAGAGAAATCAGACTTGGAGATAGTAAGTATGATTGTAGGCACAGGGACTGTGAGGAACGTGATGATCCATTGGTGGACTGTAAGATGGTATTTGTGACAGGCCATGGTATCTCATACCTGGTACTAATATGTCTTGCCTGCAACAGTTCTGAGTGTCACTGATATGTTATTTTCACTTGTCATGGAGAGATGGCATGAGGGTTGGTTTTCCTCCATCTTGTATCTGGTTTGTATATCGTCATTTTAATTTGACTGTGCTTATTTCCCTGTGCACATGCTAATGAACCACACAAGTGGCACATCTGAAGGACCACAGCACAGATGTGGAAGGTATCATAAAACAACAATTTGCAATTGAAATGCTCACACCAGGGGTTAATCAGATATCAGCATGTTTCTGCCTTACATACAAGTCGTTCTTAAAGGTAAATTTGTGGAATTCCACGTCCTTGTGGTGAAATGTCATGAACTGACTTACTGTCATTTTTATCTAATGACTGAAGTTTATTTTTTCCAACAGCATGCAATTTTAATCTTTTTTTCTCAATCCAAAGACGAGATTTCTGATTTCAAAAATGCACTCAAATACACAAATATTTTTTCAGAAAGTCACAAATTTTTACTGTGAAGATTATAGAGAAATCTGCAGTCACAACTATCACACTCATTGCATGAATGTCAATAATGTTGAACAAACCACAGGACATTAACTTGTAAAATTATTTTACACCAGAAATTTTATTATAAATTCTGTTTGAATCATTCTGTAATAGATTAACAATTACATATACTGTCTGAGAATGTACAAAACTTTATATATATGTGTGTGGATTGAAGATAATGGGAAGTTCACTAGTCAAAATAATTCGCAAAGAGGGTTAATTGTGTATTTAACATTATTAACATTTAATTGTATGTGTAACATTTCTATTTAATCCATAATAGAGACTGAAACATGCATACAAGTACACACTTATGTAGGAAAAGTAGTTGTTCTAAAACTCAGTGTTGTTTGTTATTTTATGCACTGCTTTTGTTTGACTCACAAATATTTTAGTTTTCACATAAGAATTTTCAGGCACCATGGAACTTGTAACTGTGACTCAAAACTTTTATATTAACAACATGACACTTACATTCATAGTTACTAATATTGTAGTAGCTTTGTTTTTGTTTGCAATTAAATTAAACTTGCCATTGATTTAATGGCATTGTATATATTTATGATTCTGAGGGGTGTGTGTGTTCATATTTAAGACTGCCATTGTGCACCAAAATATTTTCATGGAATGAAATTTACTTTTAGGCATGTATTTATGCACATAGTTTTATTTATACATTTATTTCGTTGCTTATTTAGTATGCCAAACCCCACTCTTTTGACCACTTACCCTTTATAGACACTCTCTAGTGCACCCCCGCCCGATTAATAAAAGCGGCTATTTTCCCAGATTAAGCGGCCGGAATGTGGAACTGACCACAGACCACCATCTACTGGCGGGGTTCAGGGTTCGTGGAGCTAAGCTGCACTGTACCGCTGAGCCGTAGATACCGACTGGATCAACGTGGTCCACCCGCTGCAAACAATACAAAGCGATACCGCTAGTAGCGCTGAGCACATTTCAACCACATACGATGATACTTCTCTGTAATGCTTTTTCATGGCATTGTGGATTGGCGCAGACATTGTATACTTTCGAACTTCGACAAATGCAAACTGAATAGGCGTACAACTCATATCATTACAGTTTCGTAGAGATGTTGGCGACGCCAATAGTCAACATGGCTACCCACATCAACTTACGAGAAAAAATCGGCTTAATTCAACCTTCTTTAATAATCAACAGGTAGTGGTAACGATTACTGGTTTCCATGGTAACTAAGAAACAAACAAACAACAACCGTCTGCGCATAGTCAGAAAATGTATCGTGATTTGACAGGTGATTTTTTTTGTGTAGCAAGATGGGTAGTTTATCTTGACAAACTGTGAAATTTGGAACTTTTATTTACATGTTCGTCCTCTTGTGTTGATTTGTGACAATGGACAGTTATACAGACCCAGCAGAAGCAGTTCATAAAAGTGAAAGTTCATGTGGACTTCTAAAATCACCGTCTCAAGGAAAAGTGCCAAAATGGTTTGAAGACATGAGCAAGTAAGTTTTATTGACGTGTCTTGATTATACTCCTGTGTAATAGGTTATGCGGAGTGTACGTACATGAACAACAACAAGTATCACTGCGCAAAGTGACGAAAAACGTTTTAACCAGTTTATTGGTACATGTTCCTAGCCATGTTTAGTGTATGTTTAGGGTGTTTAAGTGCCTGCCCCTGTTTCCCACATTAGTGAATACTGTTAACGACTTAGAAAGTGGATTTTTAAAAACTGCTTTTCCTTCCCTCCAATTTGTGCTCCCATGATGTTGGATTTTGAAGTTGTGTACAAATTTTAAAATAGCTTTGTTGGGTTTAGATCGATATTATTGAGGGTTTCAGGTTGATAACTAGTTGTTCCTGTCAGTGATGTTAGTAGCTGTGAATATACTGCATGTATGTACATTATAATAACAAATTGTACTTTGTAAGTTAGAATGGTTTGTATTAGGTCTGCAACCATGAATAATAGTTATTTTCTGTGACAGCTTAGGAGGATTAGGTACAGTGGTTTATTGCAAATGCTACGATCTTGTTGTGTGGCTTGAAAATACGAGCTGCTATGTAGGAAGTCAGTCACACAGCAAGGACCTGCACTCCAGGATCAAACCGCAAGTAAATGATACGACAGCATTTTATATCACTTTAGGTGACATTGCATTAGGTTAAATTATGTTATTACAGTTTGAGAAAAGATTTTAACATCCTGTTTCTTGTACCTCCTTCCTTCTTGCCCATTTTAATATCTTAATGCTTAGTACAACTTGGCTGTGTGCAGGTGGATCTGAACTTCATTCTTCTTCAGCAGCAGTTGAAATTAGAAGTATAGGATGAATCCACAAAACAAACTGTTTGTCACCTTCTGCAATTTGTGACCAGTTTAATTTTGTTACAGCAGTGTGCGAAGCAATCAGCCTAGATCAGCAAGGCTGTCTCATGATGTACCCCACGAGAACATGAACCTCTGTCCCATAAGCAACGGAATTACCTCAGTGCTGGACAACTTGCACCTAGAAAAGGTCTTTCTCCCCAGGTTTGGAATAGCTGATTATAAATAAATAAATAAATAAATATATATATATATATATACACACACACACACACACACACACTGTAGTCCACTTCAGTAAAACTAACTGAAATGTTATGTATTTTGTTTCCATGTAGCTGAGGGAATGTGGTCATTTATTTTTATATGGGTCCTGGATGATTTTATTTTTGAGTGACTATGGGCACATCAGTGTCAGGAGAAACATTATATAGTTCAGATACTGTTAAATAGCTATTAATTATTGGCCTTGATGCTACAGATGTACCAAAAGATGTAACAATAGTACCATTCTTCAGTTTGTGTTAATAACTTTCATTGTTTTCAAGGTGGTGTGACACACAGTACATTTAATCTGGGGTAGGATTTATATTGGCATTAAATCAAGGGCAGTCAGATGTGCAGAATAACAAATTACATGTTAAAATAGACAGTACATGTACTAGTAGTTGCTATTGAGCCGTAAAATGACTAAAACTCTCAGTGGCAGTTTGCTGTCAGAGAAGCAGAATTTTAATTGCAGAATTAGTAATCCAGTCACTTAATGCTTGTGCTTTATTTCAGTGATGAAGAACTGCTAATGTTACCACGTAACAACTCAGCAAGGCATGGGAGACGTGCAGTGTCATCTTTTGGCACCAGGTCAGCAGGCAATAGTCCAAGGAAGTCTTCAAAGCGATTATCATCACTGAGAGCGGAGGACTGGAAGGATATTACTGTGTCATCTAATGTTATGATGCAACAAAAATCGTTTCATGAACTTGCCACTTCAGATCAGCAGTTTGCAACTAGAAATTCAAGTTCTGCTAGTACAAACTCCAGGGAAGGAAGGGAACCTTCATTGGAGGAATCATGGAGTTCTCTGAGTTTCTTTGATAAAAGGCATAAGGGACGGCTGACCGAGAAAGTGCAGGGTAAGTGCTGGCCCTGTTTATGCATGTGGTATACCCTCTGTAATTCATCAGTAAAATACGTTTGCTTTCTATAGAACTATTTTAATTTCCTTAATGTTTGTGCATTCATTATTATTTTAAGTGTCACATATTATGATTGGAATTTTTAACTCCATAGGCTGTAACGTTGCTATAATTGATTTTTATTGCTCTGTATGTTCTGGTATTTGTGTCACCCAGTAGTGCAATCTTACTTCATCGCTTTGTATCACTTATTTGTATAGAATATGAACTTACAGCTTAGTGGTTTGAAAAACTTTTAGCTACACTGTTTTATATATATATATGTGTGTGTGTGTGTGTGTAATTTTAATCTGTAGATAATTTAGTTTCATTTTACTACTGAAGAATACCCTAGGATATCACATGACTTGAGAGCGATGGAATGGTACATCACCTCAGATTAGATTCCAACAGACTTGATGAACTTGATGAATTTTAAAAACTTCTCTTGTTTAATACGCCTTCAATTTTAGTTTGTATGCTTCAGCCTTCAAGATATTCATCTCTGATGAAGCATCCAATATAAATGCTGTTTTAAATCAGAAACTGTTTTGTTAAATATTGACAATATGAAAAGATGTTTTAAATGTGGGTTGTTGATGAGGGAGGTCTGTATTTTGTCATATTCAATATTTTGTAATATGAGCCATTTTTAGAAAGGTCAGAACAGTTCACTTTGAGAACCATGTCAAGAACATTTTATATAGGACAGATGTGAACAAAATTGACAGTCATAAATGCAGACCACAACTTGGTCAGGAGATATGGAAGTGGAACTTGTGGACAACAGTCTCATTTCTGTGAATAAAAATCCAACCAGATGCAAGAGTATGCAGATATTTATTTACTGCAAAGCCACTCTACATGTTTCGGGTGTCACAGCACTCATCATCAGGAGTACTAAAAACTGTAACCGCAGCTTCCGGTACAGGTCATACTACTGGTGCAGCTACTTCCCTCCAACGTGGTCTGATTGGGACTCCATCCTGATCAGGCCATGTTGGAGGGGAGTAGCGGTACCAGTAGTATGACCTGTACCGGAAGCTGCGGTTACAGTTTTTAGTACTCCTGATGATGGGTTCTGTGACACCCGAAACATGTAGAGTAGCTTTGCAGTAAATAAATATCTGCATACTGTTGCATCTGGTTGGATTTTTATTCACATTGAATTACGATGCATGGAACCACGAGCTTAAAATTTGGGATCATCTCTATTGTTGAATTATTTTATTAACTTTGTGCAGACAACATATAGAGAATGACCAGGACCTGTAGTTTGTATTTCCTGTGTGTAATTTTTCTGCACGTTTGTCATCGTGTGATATGTAATGTGAAGTGTAGCTGTGTGGCACCAGAAATATTTTGGCACTTACACCATTGTTTATTTAAATTAGGTATTGAAAGCATGTTATTCATGGTTCTGCTATTGACGTTTTGTCCATAGATGATACAGTTTCATCGGCTGTTACGGACCCACTGAGTGGCAGCAGGTCTCCATTGGCAGACACAGATGACAGTGGGGCTTCTCACTCCACAAGCAGCTCCGACTCTGACTTCATCATTCCTGAGCTCCCATCAGGTTCTAAAATGGAGCTCAACATTCATTCAACTTGGGGTGACAGACATTATTTGGGTCTAAATGGTGTTGAGATATTCAGCAGTACAGGGGAGCCTGTCTCTGTAGGAAAGGTAACTTCAGATAAATTTACTAATTTATTACAGAATTTACAGAGCCAAAATAGCCTGTCTGTAGAAATGTTTGACGGTGTACACAATGATGATTAGCACTTAATGCCAAGTGTACCTGGAGCCCACAACTCAGCACTCCATTTTCATGACCGTGGAACAAAAGTGAACCTTGTCAGAGTAGTTTAAAAGACGTAGCACATTTTCAGGCTTTTCTGATAATATATTAATAAAAAGTAAAAATATTTCATTTCCATTGTAATTTGAAGGCTGATAAAACTATGTATGTAATTGATAAGCTGTTAAGTGTCACTGTGCTATAGCTTCATTGCATCTGTAACAACATACCGGGGTTCTGATAAGTCCTTAGCCCAAACAGGATGGGAACCAGCTCGGAAGCATGTCAGGGATGCGCACGATTTCAACAACATGGAGACGCGAGCTGTCATCAAGTTCTTTTTCCTGCAAGGCAAGGTGCCGAAGGAAATTCACGCCATTCTGAGAGAAACATTAGCTTGTTTCCTTCCTGGTCGGGCTAAGGACTTATCAGTACCCCTGTATTTTTGTTTAGCAGATAAAACATTCATTTGGCAGCCACATGAGATATTTGTTGTAGCTTTTGATTAGATTCTGGTGGTTAATGAACCAGTATATCTAGATATGTATGACTTGCATGGTAATGGATCTTAAACATATCTATAAATTTTGTATAAACCATTTATTTTGTGTTAACAATTACAAGTATGGATGTGTAAAACTTGTGTTATAAGGGAAGTACTGAGATTTATTCACTGAAAGTCTTTTTATTGCAGTCCTTTGTATTTTTTATTGTGTGCTGTGAATTGTTTTAGATCTGGGCAGAACCTGCAGACATTAATGTATTGCCAGAATATAATAAAGATCCCCGAGTGGTAACCAACCTGTTGGATGGTGTGAATAGGACACATGATGATATGCACCTTTGGCTTGCACCTTTTACAAAAGGTGCCAACCATTTTATACATTTGGTTTTCAGGCACAAGACTCAAGTAGCAATGATTAGGATATGGGTAAGTGGAATTTAGTCTTAAGGTTTTCACAGCAGTGTGGTTGAGGACTCTGTCCTTTTTAGCTATAATGCCATGTCACCGGACAATCACTTTCTCATGTTTTGAAGGGATATAGTATCTTATCTTCAGCAGTTTATAGAGGCCTTAGAAGAATTCTTCTCAGGCCTCTGCAGGTACAGACCCATTACCCAGGGACACAGCATTACATCCCAGAGGAACAGAGTCATCAAGTAGAATGTAGTAAAAAACCACCAGAAGTGGAGAGACAAGATAGTGCAGTCAGTGTTATGACTGGGCTGTGGGTTAGACATTACAGGGTTTGAATCCTGGGAGGGGCAAGAGAGTTATCTCTTCTTTAAAGAAAAAGTGCAGACTGGCTGTGGGACCTACTGAGCATCCTGCTGTGTGGGGGTTCTTTCCTAGAAGTGAATCTGCATGGTGTGTGGCCGACCACTAGTGCTGAGTGTAAGAATGAGTAGAAGTGTATGCCTTCATTGCACATATAGGGACAACTTTAAGTGTACAACTGTACTATCAGAAAGACTCTGATTTTAGTTTTACAGTCACGTGGTGTAAATGAAGTTCTTTGTACTGTCTCTTGCCATCACCATTCTGTTAATGATCATCTCCAATGCAAAAAATAGATTACTGTATCACTGTTTTTTATGTCCAAGAATCAGTTTCTTCTAATTGTTTTTGAACATGATCACAAATTTCTGTTTTAGATAAGTGGTGGTATCAGTTGTATAGCTCTTAATCACAAGAAAATAATGTAACTTATCATATTCTGTTGTGATAATTTAATAGCTGCCTATAAGAGCAGTCTCATCTTGGTATTGTGTTAGAAATAGCAGGAAGTTTCATTCCTGTGTCATATATAATGTTTGAAGTTTGTCAGTGTTTAGTAGTGGTAATAACTTACGGTTATATAAATAACATCAGCCACTACAACCGGTTTAACGCCATGTAGGCCTACTGCATTTATTGATTTATTTGATTGAATAAAGACATTTAAGACATTTAAGTATGAATGACAATTTGTAAGAGGGCTCAAGTGTACTAAAGTGCACTAGAGTTACAAAAACAACTGAGCCTTTGAGTCTGGCACTGAAGGTCCCACCAGCAGAAGCATGTTGTAGAGGGCATTGTTGTGTGTTTTACATCATTGTAAGGCTTATGGATGAATGTAACTAAGAATTTTCTAATTTTTGCAATTTCAGAATTACAATAAGTCAAGAATCCATTCTTACCGAGGTGTACGGGATATTGACATTACACTGGATGGTGTGACAATATTTCGTGGTGAAATTGCACGTGCTTGTGGCGACATCTTGGGTGGAACTGAAGCTTTTGGAGATGTGTGTAAAGTATAATTGGCTTTAAGATGAACATTACTCTCTCTGTGCTCCATTCACAAAGCTTATGTGAATATTATGTGAACTGTGAAACACAACATATCAGAGGCAGTCATTGAGATGGAAGTGCTCTTATGAAACATGATGACAAAATGTGAAATATGTTGTCTGGATGGATTAGGACTCTGTGTAGCTTGTAGAGTTCTTGTTTTCAAGTTTTCGCCATGTTCTAAATGTAATTTGTTCCTTTTTGGGTAATTCCCCGGCATCTGAGTTCTAATTGCCGATGTTTCGGAACTCACTGTTGGTTCCAAAACGTCGGCAATTAGAAATCAGACGCCGGGGAATTACCCAAAAAGGAACAAATTACAGCTTGTAGAGTGTTCAGATTGCCATATTAATATGGGCCTAATATTACCCACCATTCCACTTTGTCCCTTCTCCTTTGACTAAACTGAATGGTGGAAACTGGATGATTTACCAGTTGGCTTGATCCTCAAGAATACTTCATAATGCAGGAAGGTGTATTGTCAGCACTAGATTGTATGCTTCCCTACGTGAACTGCAGTTTGGGTGCAAATAGGTTCAGACCAGATAACGCTCTTGCCTCATGTAAAAATAAAAAGAAGAAAAAAAAAAAAAAAAACAAAAAAACAAAAAAAAATATATATAAATATGAAAAAAAATGTCACACACACACACACACACACACACACACACACACACACACACA
>Ga0123355_10010125_pt1 | contig 14410 bp, 11 predicted proteins | sample TergutEmb28metaG_3_FD_89872 | JGI IMG/M metagenome (GOLD analysis project Ga0123355, IMG submission 89872) | Embiratermes neotenicus P1 segment gut microbial communities from Petit-Saut dam, French Guiana - Emb289 P1 | ecosystem: Host-associated > Arthropoda: Insects > Digestive system > Gut ...
ATGGCCGCGGGGGTGCAAAGAGTGTCTGGGGATGGGGTGGGGGTGGGGGGGTGGCTGCAAAGGAGGCAAATTCCTCCAATTTTTTCTCTACCTAAAAATAAATTTTTGGCTGCTGACAGAAGAGGGGTAAAAAATTTTGGGTGAGAGTGGGAGGTGCAGGTTTATGTTAAGGGCTGGTTCAAACCAATCTTCGTCCGCTTTCTAACTTGCCTACTTCGTAAATTAACCCTTTGGGCCTGGAGCTGGACATTTACAGTTTATCACACCATTTATGTACACTGTGAATATTTTATGAACCAAGAAGAGTAACATTAGGAAATACACGACATTTTGTGGAGGAATAAACGAAGATGTTGGAAGTCTAAAAAAAATAATTAAATAACATACTTGTTGACTAAATATATAAAAAGCGCACTCTGGGGAGTAGCAGAACGTCTGTCCTATATATAGGATGCATTGTGCCTAAAGGTTAAAGTTCCTAATAACCAGGGTCGATTTTCCCCCTCTTCCCCAAGGTTATTAACCAAGCTTCGCCTATGCCCAGAAATGTCGCCGTAACGACTTGTCAACCGCCATGCCTTATAAATGCAGACGTAAAATTATAGCAATTAAAAATGCATTGTCGACTGTAATAGTTGACGTACAGAAATAGTCGATCCTTTATAATTGGGTTGTGAGGTTACTAATACTGTCAGAGAAGTTCCACGTTTCTGGTTTTAAGCGTTTGATTGGGTTGCGGAGGAAGTCGTGCACGCAGGTTGGCGGTGGAATTGCTCTGATTAGCAGCTGTGGCCAAATCGTGTGGCTGTACGGAGGTAGGGCTCGAAGCTGAGGTCATACCCACGCCCTGCTGTACCAATCCACTCCGCCCCTACAATTACTCCTCTACCGCGCCATCTTGCAAAGCATGCCTTGTTGGGGCGCAATTGGTGTACTTTGCCTGCTGCTGTGAAAGCCAGGTGACTGGCTTTTTGACCTCGTCCTGCTTCACCTTCTCCCCGTCTTAACAGACTTCCATATTTCTGCCGTCCCTTCGATTCAGATCACAGAATGTGCTGCCTCTTGCTGCAATACCACGAACATCCATTTGAAGATGAACCGCCACATGACATTACTTTTAAAGATGTCTCATCATATTCCTATGGGGAATGTCGTGATTGTATCAAACTGCACAGTGTCGATTGGGAACATGATTGATGATTTATTAATTTAAAAAAAAGATTTAGAAGGAAATGATCGCGGTATTTTCGGAGTACTAATTCGGCACTCGCTTGGAGGGAGTGAAGGAAATCAAACATAATCAGTCAGAGTAGGCTACGTAAATGCACTTATTATGTGGAAATGTCATTTAATATGATTTTTTGGATGGAAACTTAGGTGGGAGTCACATACCGAAAAATGCTGTAGTAAAACAGTATGTAGCAATGGTAAATGTATCAGTTAGGTTGGCGATGGTCATAGTAATAGTGGTGATGGTGGCGGTAGTAATAGTAGTAACAGTAGGAAAAGGTAAAACAGTCCCGTTACAAGCCTGGAGTGGCCCAGATGGTTCCAGGAAGTTAATATTCCCAGATTTCATGACAACGGCACAGGATGGTGATAAGGTTGTCAGCCTTACGCACCGGCTGCTTTTACCCCCAGGAAATGCTCCTGGTACTCATGTCTGTTAGAAGCTGAGTCGACTGCAGGGCCATAGTGCAATGGAAGAATTTTATGTCAATGAAAAATTCCAATGACACCAGCTGGGATCAAACCAGCGACCTTCCGATTTGTAGCACAGCACCTTAACCACTGTGCTACCGCAGTCCCCAGTAATGGTAGTAGTAGTAGTAATAATAGTAGTAGTAGTAGTAGTAGTAGTAGTAGTAGTTAAAACAGCAGTAGCAACGGCAGTATGAGTACCAACAACAGTACCAGTAGTAATAGCAACAGTAATACAACCACCGATAGAACGAAGAAGAAAATTTAAAATATGTCAACATGAGTAAAGGTTTGACCGTGTCACCTGTTAAATACAGTCGAACTCGGTTATAACTACAAGAAGGTATTTTGCGTCCTTATATACGAGGAGTATAACGTTACGGTTCACAGGGAGGAATCATTTAATACCACAGAATATACGACGCTATAGGACAAATGTCGCATAAACCGATGTCTTATAACCGGGCCCGACTGTAGTTACCATCGTCTCTATGGCAGGAACGACACTTCGAATCGTCGGTCACAGTTCACTGGTTGACAAAATGCCACAAGCCCCATGACGTGAAGATTCGACAACAAAGTTGTGAGAACGACAGATGTCGCAAGAAAGCTTTAATTAAGCCAAAATCATAACAGAAGTAAGAAACGACGCTGCTGACGAGGCGACACCCTGCCTCCGTAAACGTTGCCTTGTGGTACAACGTTGATAGCCAGAGGAAGCTTTGAGAACCTCTGCAATTCCACGTGTTTGGAGCATCAGGAATTAGATACCTGACATACGTGCATTATGAATGATTTTTTTTTTGTGTAGGTGGAGACAGTTCTTTCTTTCCTGCTGTAACGTTTGCCGTTAATTAGGAGAATTGCGTAAATGAACAGAACGTGATCCACTACTCTGATTTGGCTACCTTCTGTGTAGTCCAGGGCCCAAGCATAGCACGTGGGCCTACTTTCGGCTGGAATCATAAACGATGCCTCACGGTTGCTGGAACGTCACGTGAACAAGACATGCTTCTGATAGAAGAATGACTCACGTCTTTGGCAGTGTTATAACATTACCATATGTCCCGCAGCCCTCAAATCAGTAACGAAAACCTAAAAGATTTTTACAGTATTAGCATTGCATACAGTTTCATTCCAAAGGAAAGTAGACACAAGACATTCTCATATCCTTCTGTGTATGTTTCTTTTGTGCTTAACTAATTGCGTCTGAGGAACATGAGAGTCTTCCAAAAAGTTGACATTTACATAATGCCAATAGAAGGTACCATATAATTGTATTTTGTACTAATAAGAAACCGATCCCAGTGGCCGCGCAGTCTAAGACCTAGGAATGCAGCTGCGTGACAACTGAGATTGTGGGTTCGAATCCCGCAGCGGACACAGGTGTTTTTCTGTTGTGAGTGTTGTGTGTTGTCAGGTAGAGGTCTCTGCGATGAGCCGATCACTCGTCCAGAGGAGTCCTACTGGCTGCGATGAGTCGTTGTGTGCGATCTAGTTAACCTCAATGATGAGGAGGCCATGGCCCGCGTTGGGCCGTAAAGATACAGGAAAAAAAGACTAATACTAATAATACAATAGTAGAACAGGTCAGCTACAGACATTTCCAGATAATTCATAAAATACCTGAGCAACATACCGGAAAGCACGAAATCAAGGAACTACAGAAATCAGCTATTTCTGGCACTGCAAACATACTTCGGATATTTTGAGGGTAAAATATGTTTATCATGGAAGATAGCATTAGGCTATTACCCTAGAGACACGGTTTGTTCGGAGTTATAGACTATAGCTGTGATAACCTGTATAAAGGTTATAACAATTAGTAATAATATTAATAATTTCTCGCGTTACATTCGAACACCTAAAGTAGGAGAGACAGTATTAGCAGAATTTAATTATTACGAGCATTTGTAACGCAAGAGGACTTAAGTACACATATAAAATTCATAAGTTTGTTATTTTGTACGAAGTTACCAAGCCAAAATGAATAATTTTCCTTGCCATATACGTTGATCATTATTCTTGTCCTACCCGCTAAAAATATAGCTGTGCACCTCCTGTTATATCAAACCGGACTAGTTCGGAAGGCATAGTGTCTAGATACGGTTTCGACAAGCGACGAATCAGATTTAGACTGACGGCAGTGTTAAGAGCTTTGTCTCCATTCAGCGGTGTCCATATCGGCCCTGGATCTTACCTAGCTTCCTACTTATTTGGTACTGAGATCTCTTCCTGCGGGGTTAATACTGTCGTGCTCTGAAGTTGATAAATCACCACTATATAATTCTTAGGTCAGAAATGCTTGGATGTCTACCTACACTCATCCTGACGCTTTTATGACATGACTCTTAATTATGCATGGGGAAAACTTCACCTTACATAGGATTATATGGTAATATAGTAATATAGACCTATATATTCTTATCCCATTATAGTGTCCTGTAGCTTATAAGTTGTTGTCGAATAGCAGTTTCACTGATCTGAACCTTAGACTTTATTACTGGATAAGTGTGCCAGTCGTACAGTACAGATCTAATGGACGAAGAACAAAACGAAGACCTATGATAGGAAAGGTACACGTTTCAAAAGTGACACAAAGTAGCTAGCAAAAACTTTGGAGAAAGAAGAAGAACTCGATACAAAAATGGTATTTATTTCTTGAGTTTTGAGGTTTTCAGAACATTGGACTGAAAAGATATTGTTTTACAGAAAATGACGCCGTGTAGTCACCATAAATTTTCCCACATGTCTGAAAAAATTGGTGTCTCAATCTCCGAGGCCAAATTGTGCCCTTGCACCCTGAGCACGAAAGAAGAAAATATTCAAGAAAAGACAAGGCGCCCCAGAAGAAAAAACAGAACTTTTTCTCAATATTCAACCACTGATATTGCAAAACTCTTGAAGTTAATGTACCCAGTTAAGAATTAAGACCTTACGTACCATGCAATATTTGACCTTTCACAGTTACAAAGACGAAGTTGCAAAGACGTTCAAAGAAGCAAGATAAGACCGATATATAAAATTACCGCTTTTCGATTACGCATGACTTCGCCTGCTGTCTAGACCCAATGGACAGATCCGTGCTAAGGGCCCTAATATCGACAAGACTGACACAAATCGAAGAGCAGTAAGTCGAAGAGTGCTTATACTGACACGTGTACATTGCATTAACACAAACACTATCTCGTGGATCATAATTAACATTTATTCAAGACATTTGTGTCTGGTTAATTGTTAGTAAGATCCAGCGAAAAGTTTATTTAGTTACTTAATTAATTATGGGCCCAGTATTGCACGAAAACGAATCAAATTTATGACTATGCGAGCATGTCATTACCAAACTGGAAACTTATAAAATGATCCCAAAATTTAAGCAGGATATCTTAGGCCGTGCAAAACTTGTAGTATAAATGTCCTATACGGAAACTAATCAAATTCTGCACAAGGACAGGAAACTCATTCTGATTATTGAATTAAGGTGTTAGTTGACTCAAGAATGACTCAATGTTAGTTAAATATATACAAAATATTTTTCACTGAACAACAGTGGGCCAGGTCATCCTCATTGCCGAAGCTACATGATCGTAGTCAGATACGCCACACTTAACAAAACACAACACTCACAAGACAGAGACATCCATGACTCGGTGGGATTCGAACCTGAGACTGCAGCAAGTAAGCTACAGCAGACCCACGCCTTACAGTGCAAATAATATTACTTGTGTAATAAAGGTCAAAGTCCCATATATCATAATTACAAAAAGCGGAGAAGATTTATATGCAAATTTTTATTTAATTCTAACCTGGAAATTAAGAAGAGCGTACAAAAATCCATTTGAGATCGAAGCATACCAAGTTTAAGAGAAATCCGTCATATTATTTGGACACACGTGGACAGAGGGACGGGAAGGGGAACAAAAATGACGTAACTAGTTTATAAAATTTTTCGAGACCCTTCTAATAATCGCTGTTTATCAGAGAACTCAATGAAACCCACAACTATAATATGTGACCGTACGTTCTCGTTATTCAAGGATGAAATGTGAACTACAAATGCACGTATTAACGGAGTGCCACGAGGATATAAGAAACCTCTGAGTGTTATTGTAATACTAATTTGTACGTCAGCACAACCGTTTTATATCACACAAGGTAATATGTAGGCTACATGTTTCGACTAATAAATAGTCATCTTCAATCCTATTCTTTACAGGTTAAGTCACAGGATGGTGTGCACACATTGGGATCCCAGTGTGTTTACATCAGTGAAATATTTAAACTCAACATGTAGCCTACATATTACCTTGTGTAATAAAACAATTGTGCTGACGTACAAATTAGTGTTACAATACGTATTCAAGCACTTCGTGATGTCTTCATTCAAGCCCTGAGTGTTAACATTGCAGAGGATAACTGCGTCTAGAAGTCTTCCAAATTTATTCACCTCACATCCCGTCCTTCCCAAGAATTTAAAACTCTCAAGTTACATTTTAGTAACTAAATTAATAACAGAAATTCTCAAAAGCTGAACACACTACAAGTGACATGCACGAATGTATCAACTCCACTAGGCAAAACTTTTGTGAAACTTCTAATCGTTCAAAGAACAAATTCCCTGCATTTATGGGAACCGATGTTTTATATCTGGCCAGCTTCGAAGAAAGGTTTCCACTGAAACTGTATACATTCCTTTCTTTCCCATCCACTATATACAAACTCATCTTCTCTTACACAAATCGTTTAGCAATCCTGTGACAGCGACCCAAATCAAGAAGTTGTCAGAATGTAACTTATGTGCATTCGGACATGTCATACATATGCACATGTGTAGGAAGAGAAATGTGAATACAACACAAACTGTTTTACGAAGAGCAAGCACACAATATATAGCATGTGTGAACTTCTGAATTTAACATTCATAGTTCCGTGCATCGCTAATATATTCGCAGAATACAACCAACAAGATGCAACGTTTCACAATTTATTTATTTCTGTAAGACGCTCTACATAATCGTAAGGTTTGTCATCCCCGTTGTGTTTACAATAAATTAGGGTGTGTATATACTAGTCTAACACAACTATGCATACAGTTGTGTTAGACTAGTATACACACACCCTAATTTACGCTCAACATGTTTCAGACGGTTTTTCCGTCCATCATCAGGAGTTCAAAACTGCACATACAGAGTCAGGTATTGGTCTCACAAATACCTGGCTCTGTATGTGCAGTTTTGAGCTCCTGGTGATGGACGGAAAAACCGTCCGAAACACGTAGAGCGTCTTACAGAAATAAATAAATTGTGAAACGTTGCATTTTGTTGGTTGTACGCTGCGAATATTTGAACTTCGTTAAGGATATTTATCCTGTTGAAGACGAGCTCAGAAATCAAAGATAACTCTTAGATCGCGACTGAGACACTTTTGAGTTTGACAACAGTTTGTGAGCAGACAGTTTTGTGCAGATGAGATGAGCGGCGTTGTTATGATACAATCACGAAACCCAAGATGGATGTTTATCTCATTCGTAGTGAATTAGCTTACTTGCGTGTTGCCAGTGAAAGTCTGTGGGGTGCGGTCCTGACTGTGAAGACGGGAGCAAGTTCGTGAGGAAAAACACATCTGACCCAAATTACTATACTTAAAAGTGTCCACTGTATTTCCTGGAATTCTGAGTGAAAGTACTTCGGTGCCCTGTATGTCTTACATTCATGGAGTGAGTAAGTAAGTATGTCTTACATTCAACTAGTGTAAGCTCTTGTAAATTGTGTAGTGCCGAATTTTGAGAATTGTTAGTATCACTCATACAATGAATCGGTGTGTAACTAGTCAATTCTTTAATGTAAGATTACTTCCTACTGCCGATAAAGAGCCGGTCCCGATGGACGCGCGGTCTAATACATAAGTCTGCGGCAGCTCGCTTGCTGGGATTGCGGGTTCGAATCCCACCGGGAGCATGGGTGTTTGTCTCTGGTAAATATTGTGCTTTGCCAGGTAGAGATTTCTGTGATAGTCCGATCCATCATCCAGAGGAATCCTACCTTGTGTGTGTGTGTGTTTGTGTGTGTGTCATGGAGTTCGGTCAAGTGCAACAGTAACTCTCTACACCTACAATGAGATCTGAAAAAGAAAGAAAGAAAGTCGGCGAAGGGAATATCAGCAATTGAAACATAATTGTCATTTTCGATTATCGCAAGTAAAACCCTAACATTATAAATATTAACAAAATATCTGAATATGAGGAGTAGAATTAGCGTAGTCTGCACATTTACTAGACTAGGTTCGATCATCCAGGTTTCGAAATCTGTCAACAAAGAGACATTTTTCTCTTAACAGAAATGTCATCTCGTCTTTGGGGCCCATCCAAACTCCTATTCAGTGGGTACTGATGTAGATCCCGGAGGGGCAAAGCGGTCAGGATGTGAAGTTGAACACTCATGTCCACATGGTACTGTACCACGTTAAAAATTGAGTGGTGTTATATCCCAACCCCCGAAATATGCCGTCGTGACGTGGATGGAAACAACTTCAGTCTACGTCCTGTTCCTGAATGTGCCCATGTTGTTTAATTTAATTTGGATGAAGGGCCTTTTACAACACATTTTTTCACAAATCAAACGTTTCTGACCTTCGGTTTCTGTACTGCCTATTTTAGAAACACACAGGTAACATGTTGCATAGATCATATTTCCAGTACGCTGAGTAACAAGCTTTTTATTGTGGTTCTCGTGGTCTTATGCAAGGCATGTAAATTATCACATTTTTAACGTGGCAGATACCTACTAAATTTTCAGAAGAAAAATATAGGACTGCCCCCCATCTTCGCTGTAAAGTTGGTCTGCAGATATTAGTAATATATTTTGTATAAAAAATGAAGAATTTCACCCTATAATTTTCAACCTTTATTATGTAGTACACAAGCCAATACCAAAACCTGCAAACAGCAGGCGATTCCGAAAAATTTATAAACGGGTAGGCCTATATGAAAGAAAAAAAAAGAAGAACGCAACTTTAACATAAGATAAACTGTATCAGCTTATGATTTATATATCACGTTATGAGATAGAAACCTTAAATAAATTGGGATATACAATCGGGACATGAAATTGTTCTAAACGCAACACTTCCTCATTTTGACGTTTTGCTGACCGTGCATCTCAGTATATTTATCTCAGTAATTAGCCAACTTGATGCACAAAATTTTTGTTTTACAATAAGTTTATTTCATGCCTCTACATGCTTCGAGCACATGTGCTGATCATCAGGAGGTCAAAATTGCATTACACAGCCTCTGGTATCATCACACTGAAACAAGTGAGTGGTCTAAAATTACTAAAATACAATTCTATAAATATGAGCATGTAATAGTAAAATTTATCACACCCGAAAAATTCACACATACATTTTACTACTATTCGCTCATATTTATAGAATTGTGTTTTAGTAATTTTAGACCACTCACTTGTTTCAGTGTGATGATACCAGAGGCTGTGTAATGGAATTTTGACCTCCTGGTGATGAGCACATGGTGCTCCAAACATGTAGAGGCATGAAATAAACTTATTGTACAACAAAAATGTTGTGCATCGAGTTGGGTAATTACTGAGATAAAAAATTTCCTTATTTATTCAACTACTGCGTTGTTACGTGTTTCGGCCCGGGTTTTCGGTTGTCATGAGGCAATTCTTAAAATATAAAGTCTGGAAAATAAACGCAACTGTTATACTATGCGTTCTACTCTGTTAAAAAACTAAACGATTTTAGAAATTTAAGTATTGTAACTATACTTAGTGTGGGTCCGGTAGTTCCGTCGGTATAGCTACTTAGCTAAGGGCTGGACGGTCCGGGATCGAATCCTGGTGAGGACGAGATTTCCCGCCAGTCCAGACCGGCTCTGGGGGCCACCTGTTCTCCTGTAAAATGGGTACCAGGTCTTTTTCGGAGGTAAAATGCAGCCGGGGCGTGCTGCTGACTACTCACCTCCTTCTAGTGCTGCGATCATGGAAGGGTAGAGCTATACCTCTACCCACCCTCTGCGCCACACCGGTCCTGTAACGGGATCACTTTACCTTTAACTATACTTAGTGTGTTGTTGTACATTGTGACATTACAGTTTCGCTCTCTCCTTTTACATTTCTTCAACTGGTAGACATAAAATCTTGACTTGTGTGCACAGTTTTTATTTTCACTAATTTTATGTAATCACGAGCACAAAAGGGCTGTATAGAATTAAAAAAACTTAAGGGAATTAAATAAAGTATCAGAAATGCGTAAATTAGTTTACAAACTTTTTTTCGTTTCTTGAAATCCTCACAGTGTGAAGCCCTTTGTTGGTCTTACGCAAACCCGACATTCATCTAAATACTTCCTCCATTTCCCTCGGCATTAACGTGTGAGTGGACGTCGAATCTGTTTCTATATAGACTTTTTTATTGTAAACAAACCTCCAAACTAAGTTTGCCCATTACGTTTATATGACAAGATAAGAAGGTTGGGAAAAAGTTTTAATAAAGAACTCATGTTCCTTCATTGTTATACAGCTTCCTACTTTACTATAAATGGTCTTTTAATACACTTCAGTACCTGACGATTCCTACCGACCACCTGCTTTTCAAACACTCACAGACCCTTGAAAACTCAGTATTATATATATATATAGATATATACACACACACACACAGTTGTTATTTAAAAGGCCAAATTTCGGAGTGTGTTATTATAGCCACCGGGAATTTGGTCACGAATATGTACGTTGGTTTTCTCAGCAACATGACCTCTGTGTATCACGAGAAGAAACGAGATCCAGGGTGTGGCAGAGACTCACGATCTTGGTACTTGAGGTCAACAGACCTCCTGTAAAGAAGTCCATGCTGTGGTGTACGGAACACAGTGTGCTTGTGCATTTGTTGTCGGCGATACACCTTTCTTGCTTGTCGCAATTGCTGTAGTACACGCAGCTTCAGAGAGAGAGAGAGAGAGAGAGTATATTGGTCGTGTTAAAAGTACGGTCCCAAAGTGAAAGAGCGGCAGTTTCAAAATTCAAACTGTGGAATAAATGTGTATATTTTTTTATTTCAAACTTTTTCCGTGTTCTGCATACTGTATGCTTTATTCTGGGTAATTTTATATGCCGACGTTTCGGAACACTCTGTTCCATCTTCATAGACGAATAGGTTTGAAGAATGACTAGGTTTGAGAATGTTGGACTATTTATACGGGAAAAGGTTCGGTTCCAACCAAATCCTTGCCGGTATAAATACTCCAACCTTCTCAAACCTAGTCATTCTTCATACCCATCCGCCTATGAAGATGGAACAGAGTGTTCCGAAACGTCGGCATATAAAATTCATACGTCGTGGAATTACCCAAAAGAAAGAATACAACATGTATATATTTAATTGGAGGGGAAGAGATGTTGGTTGCATACTTCCGTCGTGGGAGGCCATTCTAGGGAAGACGAAAAATGAAATGTGGTTTCTTCCGCTAAATTTTGCGAGCCTGGACGCCCTGCTAAATGGCACTCTGTGTTTGCGAAATATATAACCCTTATAAATGGTGGTAATTACCGAAAGAATCTTCTCCTAACTTGAGTCCAATGCAGGCCTGTCAGACACAAAACTGGTGGCGGACCAAATCCGAAGTCCAACTCAACAGATTGGGCCGCAACGTATAACGATACATTCCTTCCTCTCTTTGATTTTAAATTGTTCAGCGTAGAAAATATTCTAAGTGTAAAATACGTCTTGTATTTAATCTGTCGTAATTTCTTAGGTGTACTCGACAGTAAAAGTGTTAAGAAGGGAAGTGAAACTTCTTGAAAATCAAAATCCATATGATTCACACCCCGAGGTTCTGCGGGCCTCAAGCGGTCCGTAGGATACAAGTTTGACAGGCTTAGTTTAATATATGTCGTCGTTGGTTAAGAATGGATACATGAAATACAACTGCTTAAAATCTGCCGGTACTTACGTCTACCTAAGAGCGGTATGTGGCTTCGTATGTGTCGAAGCAATGTTCGCCTTAGGAGAAGGTTTTATTTCATTGTGACCAAATATGAGTTTAAAAAATGCCGCATATTTCCATCTTAGGTAAAGACAAAATGATCCCTTTACAGGCCAGAAGTTGGGTAAAGGTATAACTCTGCTCTTCCATGACCGCAGCACAGAAGGGACAGCAGCACGCCCCGGCCGCACTTTACTCCCGGGAAAGACCCGGTACCCATTTTACAGGAGGCTCGGTGGGCCCCAGGGTCGGTCTGGATGGGCGGAAAATCTCGTCCCCGCCGGGATTCGATCCAGGACCGCCCAGCCCGTAGCTCAGTCGCTATACCGACTGAGCTACCCGACCCACTTTCTATCTTAGATAGAAGCAATTTTATTTCAAGAACTGAATAAACATTACGCCTAAATGAAAGCTGATATGATATTTTGAAACCTTAAACTAAAGAGTTTTGTGTTACAAGTTTTGGAATAAATCACCTATTCCAGGAAGCACATTTTCTTGCTTCCTGAACTAATTTATATTTGTATTTGAAACTCCTGTTTCAAACGGCTGCCGATCGCTCTTGTTTTCATCAGTTGACAAAATTATAGGGGCAACGTTTAGGCTGCATACCGCGAATGTGAAAATTCAATATCTTTGTGCAAGTTATGTGTTATATATTTTGTATTCAGATTCTGTGCACCGCTAGGCTGATATGAGCAAAAATAGAATTATTAATTGCAAGATGTCTTCCTATTTGTTTATCGAAATTAGACAATGAATTCTGATGCCATATGCCTGCTTGACGATCTTAGCAATTGAATGTGTTTTTAAATAGCATGTTAGATGCCGAATATTAATTACACTCGTACGTTACTTGCTTCCCTTACGATAGCCGAAGAGGAAATGACAGAGTCTCTGTGCAGAATAATAAAAGACTTACTGATTAGGCTTGTTTATTACTCCCAGCCACATGCAGCCACCAAACTAAGATTGTAACTACGTCTGCATTAATCTACAGTTTTGGCTTTCAGCTGGAATAGTTGAGGAAACCCACTGGAATCCTTAGCCAGGATGATTACCTTCACCTTCGGCAGTCATATATTGTACCTGACGACCACATAAACGTTACTTTTAATCTGTTTACTCTTTTTTATGTTTTGTTGACCGTGCGTCTTATTACAAATAACCAACCTGACGCACAATTCTTTTTCTTATATTTGTTTATTCCAATTCTCTACATGTTTCGAGCAACCAATTGCTCATCATCAGGAGAGTCAATTGTATCAATACGACCTCTGGTATATGTCACTGTATGTAGGTGACCGTGTGTATGCAGGTTTGGATGGAGTTCCATGGAGTTCCATCCAAACCTGCGTACCACACGGTCACCTACATACAGTGACATACACCAGAGGCCGTACTGATACAGTTGACTCTCCTGATGATGAGCACTTGGTTGCTCGAAACATGTAGAGAATTGGAATAAACAAATATAAGAAAAAGAATTGTGCGTCAAGTTGTTTATTTACAGAGACTGTTTATTCTTTATTCATACCGCGATGCTTGACGAATTTGTAGAACTTCAGACTCACATTCGGGACATAGCAGGATCAGATATTCGAGGACCAAACAATATCTTTGAGAGTCAGTACTCTGACGTGGCTTACAAGCTCAGCAATATTAATTTAATATTCCACACAGCACAACTTTCGGTCCCAATGGCCGCGCGGTCTAAGGTGTAGATCTGTGGCCTCTCGTCTGCTAAGATTGTGGGTTCGAATCCCACCGGGGGCATGGATGTCTGTCTGTTGTGAGTTTTATGTGTATTGTCAGGTAAAGGTCTCTGCGACGAGCTGATCACTCGCCCAGAGGAGTCCTACCGACTATGGTACGTCGTTGTGTGTGATCTATAAACCTCATGAATGAGGAGGCTATGGTTCACTGGGAGATGTAGCGCCAAAAAACAAACAACAAACAACCCAGCACAACTATTTGTGTCCATTCAAAATGAATAGTGGTACAATAACCTAAAAAATGTCATAAACAAGCCTTAAAATCGCTACATAGGGCGAATCATTGATGTTCATTCCTTATACATCTGTACAACTCAACGTTTAGTTCTGCAGACCGCACTACGGACCTAGAATCGACTTAGTCGAGTACCGGGGATGTCTCCGAGTGGTAAAGGCGGCCGGCGCGTAGGGCTGACAACCTTGCCACTTTCATGTACCGACTGTCTGGAAATCCTGCAAAACTCATTCTCATGGATAACTAAGAGCCTATCGAGACTTGCATAGGGATAGCTTTACAACTCTGTGACTTCCCCTAGTGCATAGTGTCATTAGAGGCCTATGACTTAAGAATCAACCGATATTTAGCCTGGGTCTTTCAGTTACTTTTCACACAGAGAATAACTTGAAACAAGTGGAACAGTAGTACTAATGCTCTTTCGGAAATGGCTAAGCAGAAAGCTGAAATCATAACATATTTATGCTGCCTGTTGGACGCCCTAGATATGAGACAACGCTGGTGTGTTCGTGCCTGGGCTAAAGGCCAAACCGCACTGGCATTATTCATAACGGGTAGCAAAACGGTTCCCGGTGTGAGGCCGAGGCTCCTATTAGTCACTGTATTAAGGAAACTGAGGAGCAGAGCGACGTAACGTGGTGTGCATGTCTCATATCTATAGGACCATAGATCGTAACTCGGACACTGAGGTATCATA
>Ga0123355_10010126_pt1 | contig 14409 bp, 6 predicted proteins | sample TergutEmb28metaG_3_FD_89872 | JGI IMG/M metagenome (GOLD analysis project Ga0123355, IMG submission 89872) | Embiratermes neotenicus P1 segment gut microbial communities from Petit-Saut dam, French Guiana - Emb289 P1 | ecosystem: Host-associated > Arthropoda: Insects > Digestive system > Gut ...
CCTAATTCATGCCCTGGGGTTAGATTATGGGAGCAAATAAAAATAGAAATTTGATAAGATAAAAATGGAAAGAACAGAGCATGTTCAGTTTCATTCGGAATTCTCCCATAAGGAACGCAGTAAAATGTTTACGGATAGCATTAATTCTGTATCAGTATAGGGGAGGTGTCGATGGTGTAGTTTAAGAGAGGTATTATTTGGAAATTTCACATATTCTGCAGAATATGACAATGCGGTAAAACGTACTTAAAACAGGGCACACAATAACAAGGACGTTTTCCGTTTTACACACTTACTTCTAACTTACAGGCTTTCGCACAGATACACACACCATCTATTTACGCATGACGAATAAATGCATGGCATTTTTTTAAATATACGATAAACACATTTAAGCTCTACTAGCAGTACAGTGAATTCCTCTGTATGACTCCAAACTAACATTTATCGTCTAACACATTAAACTGGGAACTATTTCGACTTAGTGGAAATGCCTGAAGACCCTTCATGCTCTCTACAGCATCGCAATGACGTGTTAGGTTGCATTCTACCTGCCATTCTTGGGAGGTTCTTCCTCCTCCTCCTCTCTCATTTTTTTCCTCTCCACAGGCTTGTTGATGGCTCTCAGTGACCTCGTCTTTTTCCTGAATGGCGGCCTGTTTCAGCACCAGCAGCATTCATAAGGAAAAAGTCCTTCGACACATTTTCAAACGTACACGTTTCCGCTCAAATCACTCGCAGAAAATTCTGCTAGGTGCAAACGCAGGTGAAATCTTTTTGGCGACATTTGATTTGTTGCCTCTGACAGTCAAATGGCTACATCAAGCACACAAAGAAAGTAAGCAGGTTTGTTGCAGAAGACGTATCTCCATACCGGCCAGCAGCTATCGCATATAGAAGGTACTACAGTTCAACATTATTCATTCTATGACATCTTCATCCCTGGGCCGAGTTACGCTTGTGCTGGGTGGGAGGCACACAAGCTGTACCTTCAACACTTCGGCACGAAGATAACATGTCATAATGTCCAAAAACAGGAGAACATTTTGGTGCTCTTGTTTCAGCCTCGCATTAAATTCTGCCTACCATTCAGCCATGTCTTTCACAAGTTTCAGTCATACTTCCACATGACGTGAAGTTCCTTTTTGTCAGCGTTCTTAAAACATCGTTGTTGTGCGTCGTTCCCTCTACAAACAAACTCTTTGCATGGTTTTTGACCTTCAGGTGACCGTGTATCGTGATAAACTCTAATAATAAAACGAACTACATGCACTAATTTCTCTCGTTTTATTTTTGGAATAAAACTCTACATTTTTCGGACAGAGGAACTGTCCCAAACATGTAGAGTTTTATTCCAAAAATAAATTTGAGAAATTAGTGCATCTAGTTGGTTTTATTCTAAGAATTTTTGCATGGTGTCGTGGGGACTATGCAACCAGGCTTGGGAGAATAAAATCTGTTACGGGTATACATACACAGCATGTACCTACCAGTGAAGTAACCGCCTGATTTCAATTATTTGCAGGTTAAGGTTTGTTCTGTGACTACCATTCCAATTTAAGGGCTCTCGGTCACGTGGATGGCAAATACGGTTAAGTAAGTTATCTCAAGCTATGAACCTGTTTAATGACGTCTGTTAAAATGGGATGCATACTTAGCTTTTAACACAAAGTGTGCCAATAATTCATGTTGACGTACTAAATAAGAGACCTGATATTCTGCTTCACGTTGGTAGTCTGCAATGATCACTACCAAATATTTCGTAGGCCTTCGTCTACTGCATCTGAAGGAATAGACAGCTAACAAATTCCTTTTCGTGAAATGTGACACAGTTTAAATATTTAGAAGCGACAATAACAATTCAAAAACAACATTCAGAGACAAAATGACATCAGATTAAATTCCGGGAATTAAGTTCAGAACTACCGCCTTGAAGTCTCACACCTAAAATCGTAAAAATTAAAGTACAAAAGCACGCCGCAGTGTTGTACGTTACCGTTTATTCTGAACCAAAAACAACACACTAGCAAAATAAACGTGGGCGCGAACCAATTTGTTTCACCCTCTAGACAGAACAGTTTGGTCTGTGCTCATTATTTACTGAAGCACTTTGTAGGTTTTCAACTGCTCATAACAACTGTTTTCTACGGGCAAGACACTTGGTTTCTTACCAAATAAAATACAGGAGCATATCGACAGCGTCTGTCAGCAGGAATACAGTGTATCTCTAGTCGGTTCCGCAAGCATGGGTGAATCCGTACTCGGTTAAGCAAGGTGAGTCGGCCGCGTATTTGGTCTTCTTACGCTCAGCTGGAACTCGAGACGCTAGCCCAGTTGTGTGCTGTCTCCCGCATACAGCAAGCCAGTCCGTGTGAGAAATGTTTTCTGCTGAACAAAGCGTGTCCATTTGCAATACTTTTGCAAAGCACATATGTGTCATGAAAAATAATGTTGCCGAAACTTTCGTTAAAAAAATTACCCAGCGTCAACCGTGCTCTGTAAGAGAACAGTAAGCAGCATACTTGTTACTTACTATAGACGTATGACTCGGGACCACTTGGGAGACCCAGGCGTAGATGGGAGGATATTAAGATGGATCTTCAGGAAGTGGGATGTGGGGTATGGACTGGATCGAGTTGGCTCAGGATAGAGACTGGTGGCGGGCACTTGTGAATGCGATAATGAGTCTTCAGGTTTCATAAAATGCGGAGAATTTCTTGACTAGCTGAAAACAGGTTAGATTCTCAAGAAGGACTCTGCTCCATGGAGTAAGTATGATTAGGAGACCCAATAAACCAACAAAGTCAAATATCTAAACAGAATACCATAAGAGAGGTATCAAAATTCGTTCTGAATCTGCCTCTTGAACCTCAGACTGACGACGTTGCTGGATTCCAAATCGGTACTTGGATAGAAATAGGAAAAGATATAAACAGCGACTTGACGTTCAAGGCTCAGTTGTCTGCATTACGAAACTTAAAAAAAAAGTGTGCTGCGAGATTTGCTTTGCGATACAGCTTGGCCGATCAAACTTGTCAATACGAAATGAATTTTCAATGTTCAGGAGATCGTTTCTGCCTCCATCATCAAAGAATGACGTCATCGCAAGCTGATACTGTCTCTAAGACGTTATTAATTCATTTCTGACATCCATCGTCCAAGACTAATTCTTCAATGCATTCAAGAGCCGTGAAAACTTCAAAGTCAAGATAAGCTGAACTGTGTTATATACAGCATTGCATTGTCTTATATGCAGAGATTGTTCAAACCCTCGGCTTATTCAAGCAGAATACTTGTTCTTCGTCCGCGATGTGGTTCCTTTTCTTATCAGTACCACACTATTCTTTCTCTTCTCTTTCTTTACTTCATGGTACATGCAGTCAAGCCCTTCCAACGTCACACACACTAATTTCATCTTTTCCAAGGCCCTCCTCTCACCTCGACGTCCATTTGATTAATACTGTCGCGTCTGTTTTAGTATTACTTCATCCTTCATTCTACCCAAATGCTTTATCCAATTTTGTCTGATTTAATCTATTTTGTTCCATACTGACCACTTTCTGTTATTTTATAACATCTTCATTCGTAACAAGGCTCAGTCTAGCGCAGCCTTAATCTGTCATTAAGTATCTCTCTTTCGTTCGTACCAGAAATAATAAGATTGAGAACTGAAAGTTGACTCATTCACTATCCAATGTATGTACCATCAAGTTTAATACCGATTTAATAATAAACAGTACGACATTCAAGGTGAAATTTATTCATATGATAAACAATTAGTTCCGAATACAACTCACAGACTACTCTACTGCATACAGGTCTATTATTATTATTATTATTGTGTTACATCATTTCGTTAAAATCATATTAATTACGAAAATAGTAAGCACCGATTCTGCGTACATTACATCTGTCAAAAATAATCACGAAGTTTCACACCGTCGCCATGTAAGTAACCGTTGACTCACAAACAATAATTTAAACATACGTGTAGGTACTTTCATTGTCTAGCCCTGTAGGTGCACCAGGTTTCACGTGCCTAATTGTAACATACAGATATTTGACAAAGGCTGTACATGAGTAATACCAGCAGCATATTAACGTATTTGAATTTACATTTCAGACGTATTGGTTTTTATTTCTCGCATGCGAATTACGTTGATGTGGGTGCTATGTTTTTTGTCAGTTGTGTTATTAGGATTAGTGATTGGTGCAGTGGTGAGTGGACTGAGTCGTCGAGTGAGCTGTGGAATGAGTGACAGAGTTAAAGGATCGTGATACCTGCCTGCCTGGACTGACTGGTGAAACAGGTTATTGATTGAGCTGGTTTCTGCTTTTAGTCACCAGCAGAGCCACAGCGGAGGAGTAAGAGGAAGACCTTTTGAGTGCTCCTGCCGAAGCATCATGCTGAGGCAGGACGAGTTAGCCTTTATGAAGGCTACTTCTACTTTACAGGTTTCGCCGGCCCTTCTCAAGGAGTTGAGGCTGGCAATGGCGCGAAGGAAGAAGAAGCCAGCGGCGCCTGCTGGAAACGCAGCACCACATCAGGAAGCGGGACCAGAGCTTCCCAACAGCTCGTGGGCAAGCGAAAAGCCAACGAGTTAGCAAGCTCGGGCGACTCTATGGAGCCTGCCAACAGGCGCCCAACACCTGGCGCTGGGTCCGTGCCTCTGCCCGCGAACTCAACAGTCATGGGCGAACAAGCTGCTGCCGGCAGCCGACAACCCGGACCATCCGGGGGAGGGGCAACGTACGCGGCTGTATTGGCCGGGCACGTCGCCCCGTCTCAGCCAAGTGGGCCGCTCAAGCCCACAGCCATGGATTCGGACCCATCCGAACCCGGTGTCTCAATGGAGACAACCAAAAGGCGCATTTTTAGCGACATGCCCAGGCCTCTGAGCGGCATGCCAGATGGCACCACTTCGAACGCCCAAGTGGCCAACTCCTGCCTACCAGCAGGAGAGCGTCATAACAAGACGGCCATTTTTATTTCAGGTGTTAGTGACACCCGTTCCTTCCGGGCCTGGCTGCGGGCATCCTGCCCTGGCGGTTTGATGGCCCAACTAAAGGGCGAGAAGTTGATGGTCGTCCCATCAACCGCCGACGGGTTCAGAGCCGCGGTCAGTGCGCTGCGCTCCCTTGATGGGAAAGACGGTGTGAGTTTCCACACCTTCACGCTCCCAGTGGACCGCTGTGCGCGAATTCTGGTAAAGAACCTGGGTATGGGTATTCCTGAGAGCGTCGTCAGAGAGGAGCTGGAATCCTTGAACATACGTGTTCAGGGAGTCACGCAGCTGCGATCCAGCCGTCGCGATCCGGACCCCACCAAGGACCGCCCTCCCACCCTCCACTTCTCTGTGTCAGTGGCGCGAGGGCCTGAGGTGTCAAACGTGCGATCGCTCACCGAACTCTGCGGCTTGCGAGTGTCGGTGGAGGCGTATGTGGCTCCAAAAGGACCGCTGCAATGCAAGCGATGCCAGCGCTTCGGCCACAAGCAGCGTAACTGCGGATACTCACCCCGGTGCGTCGCTTGTGGGGCTCCCACCTGGGCAAGCCTTCCGGCTTGCCAATTATGTCCGCCACCGCACAGACAGACCGACGGCTGGGGGCACCACAGCCATCTTGGTCCGTCGTGGTATAGTCCGTCGTCCGAGGGGGCGTGTCGCCAAGGCTACCACCCGGCCGCCACACCCACAACACACAGCCTGGTGTTCCCCACCCAAAGTCCTACCTCCCCACTCGAGGAAATCTCAGATCTCGATCACCTTCCCCTCCATGCATGTGTGCAGCTGACTCGTCGGCTCTTTACGTCCATCTCTACCCTCCCCGCAGGAGCAGCTCGCCCTCGCACTGTCCCGAAGACCGTCATTCTTTTTGTAGCCGGATATGGAAGCACGCCATAGGAGGACAGAGCGGTGTAAAGCCCTGCGCCTCTCCTGCTGGAATGCGGACGCAGTGCGCTGCAGGAAGCTTGAATTGGAGCATTTTCTCAGCCAGCACAGTGTCGATATTTGTCTCTTAAGTGAGACATTCCTTAACCCTGGGCAAGCCTTCTTCTGGCCAATTATGTCTACCACCGCACAGACATACCGACAGCTGGGGCGGCACAGCCATCTTGGTCGGCCGTGGTATAGTCCACCACTCAGTGCCCGTTCAGGGCCTGACCCATTTGGAGGCTAGTGCCATCCAAGTCACATTGGCCGGCAAACCGGTGTTAGTCCTTGCGGCTTAGCTTTCGCCTACCCGCACACTGATCGGAGCGGCCCTGACGCCTGTTTCGGCGGGGGATTAGCGGTCTTGATGGCTGGAGACCTCAACGCCAAACACGTGGATTGGAACTCGCGGCTGAACACGAGACGGGGAAAACTCGTACGTTATTACGCCGACGAGAACTCCTGTCTGATCTTTGGACCGGACTCCCCAACCACCAATCTATACAATCCCTAGGTTACTTCCGATGTCCTGGCCATCGTGATAACCAAGAGCCTCTCATTTCCGGTGTATCTGACTCCGTGCTACGCAATAAGCTCCGACCACCTCCCGTTTCTCCGCCCATCCTTTCACCACCCACCGGATCGCCCGGATTTCAGGCGCACTGACTTCCAAACTCGCTTGGAAGAACTAATTCCGTTCCGTCCGGAATTGCACAACGAGATGGCATTCGGCACATGCGTTGAGATGTTCTCCGTCGTCGTTCTGAAGGCTCTGGCACCGTCAACTCCCAAGCGTCGCCCGCGTGACGACCCACGACGTCCGATACCGGCCAGCATTCTGGATGAGATAGCCTGAAAAACCGGCTGCCGGAGCAGTGGCAGATCACCAAGGACCCCGCTCTGAAAGCTGAGGTCAACCGCCTGTAGAGGTCGGTAACCCGCCGGCCCAATGAGTGGAGAAACGATCAGTGGAGCGCGACACTTGAATCCCTCGATCCTAAAGACCAATCGCTGTGGAGGATGACCAAGCGGGTGATGAGAGTTCCTACTCCATCTCCCCCCGATCACCCCAGGGGGAGTCGCTCTCTCAGACTCTGAGAAAGCCGAAGCACTTGCAGACAATCTGGAGGCTCAGTTTCAGTCGGTGACCGATCCTTCGGTCCCGGCAGTTATTGAGACGGTTGACGTGGCGCTGAGGTCTTACTTCTTAAGCCCTACCAGCGAACCCCGTTTAGCCAAACCTGACGAGGTTCACGAAACCATCAGGGGTCTCAAGGTCAGTAAGGCTCCGGGCCCGAACGGTATAACGAACAGGGCATTGAAGCATCTTCCCAAGCGAGCGGTTTCCCTCCTTGCTCGTATCTTCAACGCGATTCTTCGCGCCCATCACTTTCCCCAAACGTGAAAGCACTCTCGAGTGATCTCTATCCTTAAACCAGGGAAGGATCCAGCACTGCCCTCTTCCTATCGGCCCATTAGTCTCCTGGACACGATTGATAAATTGTTTTAAAAGACTCTACTAGCTAAGATCTTACATGTAGTAAACGAACGCGGACTGATGGGAGACGAGCAGTTTGGGTTCAGATCCAGACATAGCACGTCCGCCTCATTGAAAGAATAACCAGGAATTTCGGCGAAAAGAGGCTCACCGGCACAGTTTTCCTCGACGTGGCCAAAGCCTTCGATACCATCTGGATCGATGGCCTCCTCTACAAGCTAACGCTTCTCAACTTCCCGTCCTACATAGTCCATACAATCTCATCCTACCTCAGGGATCGGACGTTCGAAGCGTCCTTCCAGACGGCCACGTCATCTCGTCGAGGCATGCGGGCTGGGGTAGCTCAGGGCGGATTGATATCCCCCGTCTTCTTCAGTCTGTATGTCAACGATATGTCCCCACCCCCCGCACCACGTCGAGTTGGCCCTCTACGCTGACGACACGGCCATCATAGCCACGTCCCCCCAAACACGACGCTACTTGTCAGCTACTTGGAGTCATATCTCAACGAACTTCAACGGTGGTTCAGTGAATGGAGAACTGTCATTAATGTCTCTAAGAGCACCGCGATAATCTTCGCGCGTGCCGGATGACGCTTCATCCAGCCCCGACCAGTAACACTCTTCGGGGAACCAATCGAATGGGTCAACACTACTCGTTATCTGGGGTGACCCTAGATACACGACTCACCTGGTCGCCTCACATCGACCTAGTCAGGAAGAGGACTGCTCAAAGGATGGGTATGCTGGGTCCCCTCCTGAATAGGAGGAGTGGTCTAACCGTCAGGAATGGAGTCCTGCTATATAAGGAGCTCATCCGGCCCCTGATGGACTATGTGTGCCCCGCGTGTAGGTCCGCTGCCCGCTCCCATGTCCGGAATTTACAGGTGTTAAAATCTAAGTGTCTTCGTCTCGCTACTGGTGCCCCTTGGTACGTAAGTAACAGGCAAATACACGAGGATCTGGTCGTTCCGCTGTTTTCCGACCACATCAGAGCCCCGACCGAGAGCTTTGACTAAAATTTAGCTGTTGTGGGGAACCCCCTAGTACGGCAACTCGGCAGACACTTACGCTGACCGAGGGTTGACCCCGTCGCCTAACGCGAAAACCAAGGGCGGCAGGGGACAACAGGCTAGTCTAGGCCATCGCCCGCGATGGCCAAGTCGACAAAACGAATCGCGTTCGGCGCTGAGGTTTTCCGTGATTTTCCTCAGTTGTAAGGCAAATTCCAGGGTATTCGATGCAAAGTCGGGCACGGCCCGCACTTCCCTCCACCAGGCGCGGCGGCTTCACCTAAGCGCCTGATAAACGTCGCACAACACCAGTAAGCGACAGAGCGAGTCTGGGCTCGGAACCCGGACAGCCAACCAACCAAAGTTTATCACTCCCATACTTAGTCCAGGGCAACTTAGGCCCTAGTCTTTGGCAAGATCAGTGAAGGCCCTCAGCCTGACTTCAACATCGTTAGCGTAAGCAAAATCCCCTTTTAGAGTTTAGGTGTCTGTTACTGAGCCCAGCGATGCGGTCAAACGCAGGAATGGCTAACTGACAGGGCGACGTCGACTTGTGCTTCGCGCAAGTCTCCGCCCCCCAGTTAACACTTTAGCTTGGTTTGGCTATTAGGATTAGTGGTTTCACATGAAAAAGGAAAAGGCTTCTTCCGAAGAGCAATGTGAGGGCTTAACTATTTTTATGACAAATGGAACAATTCTTAGAAATCCTTCTCATATAATTCACATGCCTACTTCCAGAAGTTCATTAGCTGCCATCTTGAAATTAAAAGCTTAAAAAATGTTCGAATGACACCCACGCTGTTACTGCACATTCTACGAAAATATTACTTCAACACAAGCATGCCCCGGGGCGTCATCCAGTGCCAGAATATTCGTATCAAGTTCATGGTTTCTTGATTCAAGAAGTTTCAATGGCAGACACGCACACATAGCACGGTGACGTTACGACATATTACACATAGCCTGACTTGGACTGATACGATAGGCGGAACTTTTGTTACATTCAATACACTGTGCGAAACCCCTAAAGATGGCAGAAAGTAATTGAAATTATCATGTTATACTGAGGTCCCGTGATATACCCTAGCGGACCGCAGTGTAGGCAAGACTATTGATATAAGAAGAAATGATGTGCCAACCAACTACTGACCTTCCAACCGTAAAAATAGCACCTACGAGCTTTTGTGGAATGTATGTAATAAATATTAGTTTATTCCGTTCGCTTTGGCAAGCCAGTCCATCAGCCTACAATCAACTTTAATTCGCTAAATCCGAAGAGCTGTGTCTCTGTCACAAACAAGTAGGTTATTCGTGGAGGTGTGTGGAGGATATGCTTGTCCGTCTGTCTGTGGCACAGGATCACAGCTCAAACAGTTCGACAGACCTCTACTACAAGTTGTAGGCCAATTCCAATTGTCAGATAAATAAAGCAAAGTTAAAAAAAAAGGCAACAAACGGTCTCCTTCTACCCGATAAGCCGTGTCATACATTCCTGAAATACAATAGGGATTCTCAAGCATACTAATTCTTAATGAAAACTAGTTTGCCTAAATCATAAATGGACTTCGCCATACAGCACATGAACTTCACACATTTTTTTTTTAGTTCGATAAGGCACAATTTCGCTACTTTTCATTTCATTGTCCTAATTTTTAAGCAAGCTTAATAGACTTCAAAGACCTCGTTGGTAACATTGTGTAGTCAGTAACAGAACACAACATCTCCAGGCTTGTTAACAACTTACGAATAAGCTAAAGCGGCTGCGATCTGTTGTCCAGGAAGATAAACTACAAGAGTTGTAAAACAAAGTTTTCAGGGACATAAATAGGTGTGAAAGGGACACAATTGGTACAATGTTTATAAAACTACATACCGTGGAACTTCATGAACTATACAGCTCACCTAGCATTAGCAGGATGATTAAACCTAGGCTACATCGGCCTGAAATGTAGCTAGAACGGGGGCAGAGCAAGGAATATCCATGGGGTAACCTTCTGCAATGCAGCCACATTCAAGAAAGAAATTTTACCAATAATGAGGATTTTCCGAAAATTATTTTTAAGGGTGGCATGTGAATGGAATGGCACTGGCTACGGATCATGGCCACCTGCAGGCTTTGGGTATAGCAGGGTTGAAACTTCAGATTCCGCTACGGCAGTCAACCTGACATGGTATCATTAAGAGACTTAATCCGATGTTGTTTCATAACGAGTCCTGACGTCCCTAACAGACCCCACGTGCACTTTCTAAGAAGGGTGATGTGCGTACAAAGATTTTATTATAAAACTGCTCGGTATAAAAAAAACCTCTGTGGTCATTGCGTAACTAGATTAGTGCTATGAATTCACTGAGTGTCTCCGGAAACACATTTTAGTCTAATTTTTCTCCAGTTTTTAAAATATACTTCCCCTGGTAACCCCAAAATGTACCTTTCCTGTTTCCACTCTCCGACCTTTCTGTTTCATGCCTCTTACCTCGAAAGCATACATCCAATATTATCTTCAGGATGGGCGGTAGCCAAAACTGTTACCAGCGAGGTGCGAAAATGCAGTCAAGTTTCTGGACGCGGTTTGAATTTTCATTCCCAATATATGCCAAGATTTTTTTTTAATTATAAGAACTCTGTTATTTATAACAGTAAACCTGCCCAAGTGCTATGATTCCTGATTTGTATTCTAAATATGTTTGGTTCGAACCTCGGTCGGGACGCCGACCATGCTGACTAGGAAGTTTACCTCAGGGCCCCCAGACCAATTTCGATATGGTACCTTAACCCTTACCCTGCTAGCGTGGAGAATATGGTGAGCTCCTAATAACGCCAGAAAGTGGCAGATGGGATTTAATTCGGCGTTTAACGGGTTAAATCGGGCAAAGACCGCTTCCTTTGACACATATCCCACTCGCTCATTGTCATTCGATCATTCGACCCTACCGACATAGTGACAGCGTCGTTAACTTGGCTACAAATTTAACCTTTAAATTATATATGGAAAACATTTCCCTCTGTATGAGACTGTCACTAATATTTTCTTTAGTGCATGAATACATACATACATACACACACACACATATATATATATATGGCATGTGCGTACGTGGTATTTACTTCACGTTCCAGAATTTTTGCTGTGGATATATTTTAATTCCACTTTAAGTTGAGAAGTTCAGTTTATCAGAAGCGTGTTTTCATATCCGTTTCCCTCATCACATATCGTCACAGTTGATGGCAGAAAACACGTGCGAGTGTATTAATTAATTACCAAACCATGCGTAAGTGCGGCGGTAAATTCTACAACCGTTTTGTAAAAAAAGTGTGATCTGCAGAAGATTAAACACCGCAAATATTTCTGAGTTGGCAACAACTAATAATTCTAGCACCATGTGGAAACATTGTAAATAAATGTCTACAAGGCAGTGCTGTTGGGGAAAAAAAAATCATATGGAAGTAGTTTTGTCACATCGGCATCATTTTAATTCTTCTCTTAATGTCGCTAAGCGATATACTTTGGCAGTATTTTCATGTGATCGCAAAGCCGAAAACAAATAACAACGAACTTTCCTGTTATTCCTTCTTTAAAGATACACAAGCTAGGCCCAGTAGATAAGCATTATACTGGCAAAGAAAGCAATCGCATTCCAGTCGAAAAAGGCCACTTCAGCTAGTAGTTAAAAATGAAAATGGTCATACAAGAAAATACTTCGAACTCGTTCACCGCAATAGTTTGCAAACCAGCTTATGCATTTCCAAGGCCATAACGATCAGCAGACTGAAATATGGAGACCCCTTGTACACAAGATAAACTTCTTTGCACCTTGCGACCACAGTACTGCTTTCATGCCAGTTCTTATCAACAAACGCATAATTCATTGTGCGTGACGCCACATGAACAACTGCTGTTAACAGTGATACCAACAGATAAAACTATAATTCTTTATGCTGATTTGGAATATGAAAGCCTTCAGCCAGTAATATAAAATTTAATAAGGAAAAAATCAAATAGTTTCACTTCGCTGGCAGCTGCTAAGATCATACAGCGTCGATGGGTATGGAGCATTGGTAGAATGATACTGATAGAAGAAAACAGATAAACTCGGGGCAACGCGTGTTACAGTGCCACTCTGTCCACCACAAATCCAACATAGACTGGCCTGGGATCGAACCCGCGCCTCCACAATGAGAGGCTGGAATGATTTCTGTTCTTAAGATTTTATTCATGTATTCAACACCAGAAATAACATTCAACTCTAAGTCGATGAAGTGCTGCCAAATTTGTATGAATGTGTTGGATATCACACCCCTGCCCTTGCCATGTGTTATTCCGTCTGAATTCAAATCACACACAATTCACGGACGGCATACAGTGAACAAACACGGGCTATCCGCAGTGTCCAGTCAGTCTTCAGACGCTTAATTGGCCTTTTAAAGCCTAGCGGTTTCTTTACGTACTACCAGGCTTAACGTTAAAAAATGGTACTTGTTTTTCGTTGAGTTTTATATACAGATCTAAGAAAAGACAGCGACTTTGCTGTATAAATCATTCACTGATTGGATTTTATAACCGTGGTGGAAAGTGTTTAGAGCGCGGTACGGACTGATTCCTTACATAAAGCAGATTACTCTTCTTCTTTAAAAGTCTGATTTACCCGTCTATATGTTCACAATGTTTTATTCAATTCTGCAGGGCTCTGACGATGATGTACCATATTCCGAAAAAACTTCCTCTTTCTAGGTTTTATCAGTCGTTTATTTGTAATCTAAATGTTTCGGAAGCTCGCTGTGCTTCCTTGTTCAGGTGCGGGAAAGGAACCTAGCCGGAGGGTCTCTTAAAACGAGCTATTCTGTAACTGGTCCAGTTTATATCCCCTGATCATCAGGTGTAGCCAAAGATGAATACTAAACAACACAGTCTCACGTTTCTCACAGGGCTACTAATAAGTTCATGGAGCATATTCATTCGGAAGGCCATGATCTCATGGCACCTGGCAACTTCAGTACAATGAAATGTGAAGTCAGCAATCCGCCAGAAGAATACCTACACACTCTAGAAATGTCAATGTTACGTATTCTTTTACTTTGTTTTCCAGTCCTTTTACGTCTGTCGGCGAATTTCTACATCATATTTAAAAATGACGCATTGTCTTATTATCAGCTGTATATAATAAATACGGCGTAACGGCTGAATACTGTACGTGAAACACGTTATTTTTGTATTAAATATTTTGTATTTTCGTGTCCTAATGCAGTCCTATTGCTGCATCGAACTAAATTTTAGATTCGCTGAATAAATAACATATGTGTATATATGTGCATGCAAAGCAATATTTTTTACGTTAGAGATTCGCCACGTTTGGGTGTCAGTATAACACTTTGGGATGCATATCTTTCACATACATCGCAGATGCAAGGTATCCAAACTGCAGTATTCTTAAAGTTGATAATAAACCAGTAAAACACGAAACGATAAAAGTTAAGTGGTTCAACCCTATACTCAGTAACTCGTCTTGATTACAAACTTACGTTAAGACTATATAGGGCTGTCAATACAGCAGTCTATTTTTATTGGTGTTGTGGTCCACCTAAACATCACTGATGATCAGTAGAGCCCAATACACCCACTTTTGTTCTTACTTTCATATTTTAGACAACGCGCGTTATTTGTTGTTAGACGGCGTTTGAAATGTGATGGTACACGAGCAGAAACCAAATTTCGTCTTTCGGCGAAACGGACGAGTCCATTTAAATCGGCAGGGGCGTCAGTTCAGTCGACTACTGACAGCCGAGGTGTGCGCGTCAGCGGTAGTAATGCTGGATACACCATGTTCCGAGGTAGTGTGAAGAGTACTGGCTACCCACTCCATTCGCCAGTTTCCCCTTCACTTCCCCTCCCGTGCGTCACCGTGTACCATCACGTTTCAACTGGAATCTACACTTACACATTTGCTTATGTTATGGTGGATTGTGTTTC
>Ga0123355_10010127_pt1 | contig 14409 bp, 15 predicted proteins | sample TergutEmb28metaG_3_FD_89872 | JGI IMG/M metagenome (GOLD analysis project Ga0123355, IMG submission 89872) | Embiratermes neotenicus P1 segment gut microbial communities from Petit-Saut dam, French Guiana - Emb289 P1 | ecosystem: Host-associated > Arthropoda: Insects > Digestive system > Gut ...
ACTAGTCTAACTCCATTATCATAACTATCCTGATGGAGACTCTCCTGTCCAATTGTTGGTTTGAAAATACTCTATCTCCCCACTTTTGCATTAAAATCTCCTAATAGAATTTTCGTATGGTACTTAGGGAAATGATAAAAAACCTGCTGTAATTCCTCATAAAAACTATCTTTTGACTCCTCACTTTTTTCCTCACTTGGTGCATGCACATTTATAAGAATGATATTAGGCCAGCGACCTCTCAGCACTATACATGACAACCTGTCGCTAACAAACTCTATTCTCTTCACTGCTGATACTATTCTACGGTGTACAAAAAAATCTGTTCCCAATTGGTGATTATCATTTCCTTTCCCGTAGAAGAAATCATAATCTCCTTCTCTTACTGTGCCCCCTTTGTCCCACCTGACCTCCTTCACACCCACTACATCTAATTTATATCTCCCTAATTCCCTCGCCGCTGCCTTAAGGGATCCTGCCCTATAAAGGCTCTTAACATTCCACGTACCTATTTTCATACCTCTTTGTATGTTGCGCAAAGATTCCCCTAGAAACACTCCGCCCCGGAGATCCGAGTGGGGGAGTAGTTTACCTCTGGATTGTTTTGTGTCCAGAGGAATCATCTCGCCTGTGAGTGTTACTGAACATTGGTTTTAACAGGGAGGGGTTGTTAGCACCTCGACCAACCCCCAAGGTGGAGGACCACCCCTCGTCGGCTGTCCGCGACTGCTTATTCAATTTATTCGCAGCCACCCTCCTTATCGGAGGCCGTTCCTCTATCTGCAACCTGAGGACGCGCCATGCCGTGGTGACAGGGACCCACTAACACAGGGGAACAACGTTAACAAATCAAAATTCTTTTCAGGAAGAAATTAAGAGCAGGCTGAAGTTAGGGAATGCGTGCTATTATTCGGTGCATAATCTTCTGTCATCCAGGCTGCTGTCCAAAAATTTAAAAATCAAGATATATAAAACTATAATTCTGCCCGTTGTCCTGTATGGGTGTGAAACTTGGTCGCTGACATTGAGGGAGGAACGTAGGCTGTTTGAGAACAGGGTGTTAAGGAGAGTATTTGGGCCTAAGAGGGACGAGGTAACAAGGGAATGGAGAAAATTACATAATGAGGAGGTTAGGGATCTTTACTCCTTACCTAATATTGTGCGGGTTGTAAAATCGAGAAGAATGAGATGGGCGGGGCATGTTGCGCGTATGGGGAGGGGAGTGGTGTGCACAGGGTTCTAGTGGGGAAACCTGAGGGAAAGAGACCATTGGGGAGACCCAGACGTAGATGGGAGGATAATATTAAGATGGATCTTCGGGAAGTGAGAGGGGGTGGAGACTGGACGGAGTTGGCTCAGGATAGGGACAGATGGCGGGCACTTGTGAATACGGTGATGAACTTTCGGGCTGCTCCATGGAGCAAGTAAGTAATTAAGTAACACGGACTCTTTCCCTTGAGGGTAAAGCGGTCTGGGCGTGCAGCTGCCTACTGCAATGCAGTGCCAAATTTAGGAATGACCGGAGTTATACCTCCACCTTCTCCATGACGTGTGCAATGATAAATTTACAACTTTGGTATTCTGCTATCGTGCAGTTAATGATGAAATGGTTCCCTCCCTTGCCATGAGAATGAATGCAGTACAGGCTTATCTCTGCAGCAAGGTAGTTGGAGGTGTGTGATAAACTGTGAGTCCCGGGCGCTTTACCCACTGGACTTGTTGAATAGGAGGGTGGGAGGATGTGGACGAGATAAATGACCCCGCCCCCGCGCAAGTAACTTGAGAACAGTTGTGTACTACAACAGGACGACTGGGAAGGCTGAGCATGAGAAGAGTGAATTGTGCAGCTGAACTTCAGACAGTTCTGCACTGTGCAGTAAGTTGTGCAGTTTGCGGCGCCAATCACTGCGGAATATTATTCAATCAAAAATAACTTAAATGAGAGCAGTCAAATTTGCTTTGAGCTGCCACAGAAATAATACTTCAAGCAAATGGCACTCCAATTCCCTTCACTGGTGTAGTTCCTCAGTACAGCATTCTTCTTGCCTGTGTCGGGTCCAGGCTGTTCACAGCGTTCTGAACAGACTCAGCGAACTGCTGAACATTTTTAATCTTCTGTGTACTTATAAGCTGTCTGCAACGCCTTTTTAACTAGCCTTTACCCCAAAATTTATTTTTTAAGTTTATTAATTCTGTAACAAGTAAACAAAATCCAACTCGTCGTGTGGAGACACGTTCTGACACAAGTTTTGCGCAACTGCGAATTTTGTGAAAAAATACTCGGTGACAGCCGTTCTTTATAGAAGATCGTAAATTAATTTCTACACTGTTTTGCATAAATCTTGTGTGTGTGACTGCTGTACCATGCAGTGCAGTTACTTTCGTGCTGCACGGAAGGGCGAAACAGAAATATTTCTTTGTTTTCTACATTTTTCATCGTATCTGAAAACACTTTAGTATCGAAGACGTTCGCGAAACCTTAATGACTGATTTTGATTCTCAAAAAATTCGACGCAGAAAAAAGCCGCACTGTATTTTGGGGGATTAATGAATTTAAATCCGTCTCTATCACATTTATTGCCCAATTTGAGGTAAATTTATACTGCACATCAGTCTGTTGAACATGTGTGAGGTATGTGAAAGTCGCCATATGGCATCTCATACGGACTTAAATTCATTTGTACACGTGTACCATGAAACTGTGTGACGTTCTGACAGCAAAGAACGCGTTGGTGAAATCTGAGTACTGCTTCGCGGAGTGCAACATTGGCATTCCTGTTGTTCCTGGTAACAACCAAGCCTCGTACACTCAGCCGCGAATTTTGCTTCTTGAGTACGAGCCATGATTGGTCCATGACAAAAGATCACGTGACGTTACTGGCCGCTTCTGAACGATAATTAACGGTACTAAACAGTTTTGAACGGTGCTGGGCAATATCGAACGGTAATGAAAGTGTTGAACTGTGCTGGGCTGTACTGAACACTCTCAAGTCACTCATGGTACGAGATTTGAAGTTCCCAGAGCGGTGCTGCTGATTTTTCAGGTCGTATGGCCTGTAATGCCGTGACATCTGACGAGTGGTACCGACGTTTCGGAGGATCGTAGTGCATTCTTTCTGGTCAAAGAGTTACAGGAGTGAAGAAATGATTTTTTGGACTTCCTGGCCCTGACGATGAAGGCAGTACGAACAGTCGAAACGTCGGTAACTACTCGCTTAACGACTCGGTCTAACATCCCATATTTCCATCTTAGAGTAACATGGCCGCCTTACAGCCTTCGTCCACGTTCCTAATTCAAACAAACGGCTGTACTGTGCTGGTGGCGCCATCTTGCACTGCAATTAAAGGTGTGCAGTGAGCGTTACAGATCGATTGCAGAGCCACCTGCGAATGTAATTGGTACCTCAGCTGCTGCTGAAGGATGTGTTACACCGTTGCACTGTTATTCACCATGCCGTCCGTCAAGCCACTGACAGAGCAGACCGTGTGCAGTCCTGCAGCTCTTTTCGTGCAGCCGTTGGCTCACAAATAAATGGTCCTCTCAATTGAAACTGACACATTTTGGGCACACGATTTTAGCATGTCGAATGTTGGAATTTCAATAAGTTCTGTTGTTCTTTTGGCTGCCTACCTGGTTGTTTTAAGTAGTAGAAACAGGCGGGAGCGTGAAGCTACCTGTTCACCTCCACGTAATGTCATATCTGAATGGGTATTTTACAAGTACAGTTTGTTTACAGGCTGCTCATTTGTGTTGGGTACATTTAGGCAGTACACATTTGACTGGCTGCAAATAGACAGGTGTGTTAATGCTTTAAACATCTAGAAGAAGAGGAAGAAAAGAAGGAAGCCGGGAGTGTAGTGAGATGCTGTACATTTGTTGTTATAGGGCGGAAAAAATTATCACTCTGAAGGTTCCCAGGCAATCCCGTTCATCCTTCTTGTAAAGGTAGGCTGGAGGCAAAGTAAAAGGTCGGAAAGTGAAAAAGGTAACGAGATAGGAAGTGGGCTGTTGGGATTAAACAACAGAGGGGAGAAACTGAGCATTTGGGCTTGGATGGCAGTATTGTGACAAGATTCTGATAGCGTTGGGAGGACTGCATTTGAGCGGAAATTCTGAAATTATTGTAGGCAGACCTGCGTATGGAGCATGTAGTGCGACGGGGATCTTGGATACCAACACAGTACATTGCTCTAGGACCGAGGAAAACCACCGAAAACTTGACTCACTTGGCCGGTCGCAGGACCTTCCTGTTGCATACTTCTAGCCTGCATTTGGGCCTTCAGATGCACTGTCGTAACCTTGCTGTACCGGACCGCCAAACCGGGTCGCTTTGAAGAAGGCCATGCCGAGCCAAGCCAAGGCCTGCATCGCCAGATCGTTATGTGTAGACGAAAGAGGGCACACATCATCACTAAAGTGCTTTAAATGTATTTAGATGAAAAGAAAAATAGTTATGAAGAATTTGTAAGGTTAAAATAGAACACTGCAAATTGTACGTTGTTGCGGTGACCACCACACTCCATACAATTTGGATCAAGGAAGAACATATGTTTTATGCAAAGAATTAAATAAAACTTAGGCATTTATAATTTTTAAACATTTTAACGAATAAAGTGTTTTATTAGTGCTGTTTCCCCAACATTATTTTGCACTTGTTCACAGCATTTTAACCAAAACCTGTACAATTCTGTACTACTGATGCCGTAACATATGTATGCTTATTGTGACCAATTTTGTGCTGTATGTTTCCAAGAAATTTTGATATCAGCTACCTAAAGATGGCGAGATACAAAGTCGAAACATGAAGGTTTGTATGCATAAATTATAGAATAGTACATTTGTTGAAGATAAATGAATTTTGCAGTTACCGTTCCATATTTTCAGTCAGATATACACCCCTGAAATTTGTTTCTTGTTTAAAATGAATATTCTCATCATTAAAACTAATCTGGGCTCTAAAAATTTCTATTTTGCTAAGTATGAAGACACTGCCATAGTTTTCATTAACTCATTGGCATCTAACCAAATTCGTACTTCTTCCAACACACTGTTTGTGTTCTGATTTAGAGTATCCCCATGTGCAGCCTCCATTGGAATATTTGTCATCAACAAACAGCACTGTGCCTTTTGTACATTTATTGGTAAATGGTTTGTATAAAATACACATAAAATTCGGCCAATGACGGAACCTTGAGGTAAATGGTATTTAATTTCCTTTAGACCAGAAATATTTCTTTCTGAAGGATTCTTGATATACTTTCATTATTTATTTAAACCTTAATTTTGCTTCCCCTCCGATCCCATATTTAGAAAATTTAGAAAGTAAAATTTTGTGTTTATTAGTGTACCAACAAATGCGCATGTAAGTAGATAAAATCAGTATTAAAACTACTCTCTAAGACAAGTGTGGGATAAGAATGATTGGTTGTACGAGGGGCAACATGGATATTCGTGAGAAAGTCAAGCAGTCACGGTATGCCAGGACATTGAGGACTCTCTGGATAACGGATACAAGATTGACGCTATTGTAGTTGACTTTTCGAAAGCTTTTGATTTAGTTCCTCATGGTCGGCTGCTAACTAAAATTGCAAACTCGGCCGTGGGTTCTAGGGTAGTGGTATCGATAAGGGAATTCCTTTTAGGTCGCACGCAGAGAGTAAGGGTGGGAGGGCAACTATCTGAAGAAGTTAGAGTAACGTCAGGTGTACCGCAAGGACGCGTATTACGTCCTCTTCTGTTCCTAGCCTACGTAAATTATATTTGGAGGAATATTGAATCAACTATTAGACTTTTTGCTGATGACTGTAATTTACAGAAAAATTACAAACAATGCAGACATGAAAAAATTGCAGAAAGACCTGGACAGGCTGGGGGAGTGGGCGGTTGAAAATGCGATGAAAATAAGTCCGAGTAAAAGTAAGGCAATTCGCTTCACGAGAGCTAGGGTAAAGGATCCACTAAATTATTCGTTAATGGGCACTTTAATACCGGAAGCGAGCAGTTGTAAATATTTAGGAATAATCTTACGCAGCGACTTAAGTTGGGCTGATCAAGTCAACTACACGGTGAAAAAGGCCTGGAAAGCACTACATTTCACAATGCGAATACTAAAAAAGGGTAATAGTAATACCAAAAGCTTAGTCCACATATCACTTGTACGTCCCATTCTTGAATATGGGGCGGCGTACTGGGATCCCTACAGGGAGGGACAAGTAAGTGCGTTAGACAGGGTGCAGAAGAAAGCGGCAAAATTTGCACATCATAGCAACAGTCCGAACTGGGAAAATTTGGCGTCGCGTAGAAAGTTATCACGCAAGTGTGCCCTCTTCAAAGCGTACTCTGGTGAACGCGCGTGGAAGCCTATTGGTGACAGATTACAACGGTCACACTATCTGAGCAGGGTAGGTCATGAAAGGAAAATGAGGAGTAGGAGGCAAAGAACGTATAGAGAGAAATATTCTTTTGTAAATAGGACCATCCAACACTGGAACCAGTTACCGGCAGAGGTGTTAGGAATTCTCCCCTGCAAACCAATCACTTTTAAAAAGAGGGTAAGGGAAGTGATAATTGAGTTGAATTAAAAGGAAGTAAAGAGTGCTGGAAATCATCGAAAAGTGTAGAGAAGCAAAGTCTAGTGAAGTGAAAAGTCTAAAGTGAAGTGAAAAGTTATCTAATGTGAAGTGTAGCGAATTGAAATAAAGTGAAGTGAAGTGAACGAAACAAAGTGAAGTGGAATGAGGTTAAGTGAAGTGCAGTATAGGGGAAGGGGGGGGGACGAGTCTTTATGGAAAAGGTTTATTGGAGTAGTAAGTGATGAGAAGTGAAGGACTGGAGTGAAAGCGTGAGTGAATTAATGATTGTAAAAAAAAATTACAAGAAACTGTACACAGTACTGTCTTGCTTGGGTGTTTCTACCTTTTGTACATGTTGTATTCTAATTTGTCTCGTGTGTATTGTTGCTAGTTTTAAGTTGTCTTTTGTGTAATTGTTGTAGTTGTCTTGTGTGTGTTGTTATCTTCTGTGTATTTTCTGTAATACGTGGGCATTGTATTTTTTTATTTTAGATGCCGGACTGCTGGCTAGAAGTCAGTATTCGGAAGTTCCTGCCACCGGCCATCTCGACACAGGTTTTTCTTGGTTTCCCTGTGCCTAAAAGCAAATGCTGAGATGGTTCCCAAGACTCCAAGTTGCCACTACATGCTTCTCATTGTAGCCCTTCCGACTTAAATTTAGTAGTAACCAATTTCATGTTTTGTTTACATGTAAAATAACCACTTCCACCGGGTAACAAACCAATTGCAGTAAATAAATATTACATTATTATATTTACTCCGAAATGTTTCGGTGTTCTTACACCATCCTCAGGGAGCTTACAAGTTTTGTTTGCTAAAGTTATGAATTACTGAATTGATAAAATAAAATATAGCAGTATGCCGTTACGGTAAATTTAATCGTTTGTAAAATGTGGCCGCGTATGTAATTCAGGTCTTGGTTATGTGTGTGTGTGTGTGTGTGTGGTGCGCTGGTCAGTAGTAAACTTTGGATTTTGGGTGCTTGGATGGTCACTTTGAGCCCTTACTTTACATTCATACACAGAAATGTTACTTCAGAACTTTTGAACGAATCCCCATTTGGAAACATTCAGGCAAAAACAAATACGTACCTGACCTATATGTACATGATATCCTTAGTTTCAAAGAGGCCAGTAATGATATATGGCGCTTCTATCGCTGTGAATCACCCTGTATAATGAAATTACAAAACCTTAACCATGTGTAACCGTGTATATTGCCGATTATAAACACGAATGTGCCTAGCACTGCGGTCTGTTTTATCCCTTTATTCACATCGGCTGTTTTCGGTTTGGATTGTTGGTCGTTAAAAATGTTACAAGGAAATTCGATAATTAAGAAACGTGGCAATAAAAGATTGTATTGGAGTTCAAATAGGGGTGAACTTCGGCCCTCCGTCATTCGTTCTAAGAAATTCACTGGCACTTGATTACTGCTTTACGAAATAAGATGTGTACTGACGACAGTATGAGTAACATGGTCATATGTAACATGGTCATATGTAACATGGTCATATGTAACGTTCCTCATAGAAACATGAACACACACGCAAATAAAGGAAAAGCGTTGCCTAAAAATAATCGCATTTTGTGTTCCTCAGAATTTTGCAGGAGGCCAAATTCCATTACCGTTTTAACAAAAGCCTACCAATTGTCCCTATCCTGAGCGACATCAAGTATTAATCTTCGGTCTGCAAATATTCGAGGAATGTCCGGATGTCTGAGGAACTAGTAGTGTCTCTAAAGGCAGCATTTTGCTTGCAGTTATTTAGGAAAATGTCACTGTTTATTACAATAATCTTGCATAGTATACAAATACTTACAGATGTTTAGAGGGAAGTGTAATATATTATTTGATTTACAGCGTGAAATTAAGGTCATAACTCTGCTTTAAAACTCCAATATTTTTACGCCAGCCACCGTTCTTCATTATGTGAAGAGATTTTATTTCTTCCATAGTTACGTGGATCGCCGTGTTTGCTCAGAGGTTATGTGCAAGTGTCTACAAAATTTCTTTTGTTCAAGAACCCCCTTCAGTTTAGTACACATCTTTCAAGGATGTAGATTTTCCACCGAGCTGGCTTCAGCCAAAATCCTTCCTGTGCTGCAAGGTTGGCAGCAGTATTGCCAGCGCTAGAGGCAATCTTGCAGCCACCAAGGTCCAAGGAAAGTGTCCATTTCAAAGAGAATCGCTTTTCACAAAAGTGTTTTGCCGAAAGACACCTTCTGAATCCATTACCCTAGATTTTGGGGGCCGCTGGAATCTGTTGAATTCAGCAAAATTGATGTACCGTGGCATTCTGTAACCTCTAACAAAAACCGCGTTCTGAAAAGGGACCCTCTTCAACAACAGGCGTTGGCTCTGAGATATATTTGCCCCTAGATTTTTTTTTATGACGTCCTTCCCCCGTTTCAAGGTAGTTGTTAGCGTAAATGTTGCTTCTTCTGGTCAATCCAAGGTCGAAATCATCTAGATATAGCGACACTTTCCCCAAACTGAAGGTTTGATTATGTTGCCTGTTTGGATACACCGTTGCCGGTTGGTTAGTAAGAGGGGGGATGTTGCGTGTGGGGTGGAAAAGACGTTTGTCCTGTAAGACGTTCAGTTGGACACAGGAATTAATACGGGTATGTGCAGAGTGTGTTTTTGTTGGTGTTTTAGTCTAATTTATAATTTGTGCGAGATTTGAGATGCTTGTAATCATCGGAAGTTCTAAAACTAATATAGTGGAACAAATCCACTTGTACGAATTAATTGGGACGGCGAGCCAAACGGATATGCAGAAAATCCGCTTAATTGGGGTTTTCTTTGAATATTGGCTACGTTGGCAGTTTGATGTTCGGCTGTTACTCTTTACGGTACGTACCTGCGTCTAAAACTGTCGACCACACTTAATTTGAAGTTCTAGAAGCCACCACACTCTACTGTACTCGATCCGGTAACCGGTAACTTCCAGACAAATTAGTTTTATAGAATTCTCGACAAATTTACCCGAAGGGCCAAGCCGGTCCGGAAAATTGGCGATCCGGATAACCGACGTTCGGATAAGGGAAGTTCTGCCGTACCTGAATCGTAAAATTTTCCTTTTTCTTCTATTATGACGGTATTCGTCGTCCTGGTAGTTTTATCGTCATAAAGAAGTATTTTGTCCTTAGTAAAATGATCAATATTTGTAACCGTCGGTAGACATACACATTACTATGACATGTGTTTGAAAACAAAAGTTCAGGATAAGATATGCATTGAATTTGACGTGCTATGGAATAGTTAAGAATTTCACATAACGAAAGATTTCTTGAGTCAAGCTGTTCACTTTCTATCGTCAACGCCATCACTTTCCGAGAGTTAGGACTGACTGTACGAAGCCAGAATAAGTGAGGAAAAAACACGTAAGTTCCTGCTCAACACACATCGTGCGAAGAGCATTTATCTGATCAAGGCTTGCCCATTTTCTTTTTTGTTTTCAAGAAATAGAGGCAGTTCTTTTGTTACAAACGCCATAAAGCCATGTCCAGGTTAGGATATAGCTCCAGCCGTTTTTAACCTGGACACGACATAGCTGCACGTTGACACCCGCGGAAGAAACATAAGATTGCCGCAGAACAGTAGGGTGTGTGGTTACTACAGTCGGCCTGGACCTGTGGAGAAGAGATAAACACGAATACGGGGATAGAGTAAGCGTCAGTAGATGTTCTGTATTTCGAATGCTTATGGAAATGCATAAAATAGGTTCCTTTCTTAGGGCGTGCGTAAGTTTGGCGGTGGGGTGGTTGTGCAGTATTGTTCCTCCCTTGCCTGGTATCTTAAAGTTGGTTTGTAATTTTATGTGAGCAGTAGCAAAGTGCAGAACACGTGAACGCTGACGGAAGCACGCTGGTTTCGTTAAGGCTCGTTTAAAGAACGCAAAGCTGCACAACAATACAGTACTGTACTCTAACATGCACAGCAACTCCATGCCATTCTAAACATAACTCATTAATAAGAACTGTGCATATCTTGCAGAAGCACAACAAACAATAAACTGTATCGCGGGGCAATTTTTTTTTTTTATATCCCTGTGAGGCAAAGAACTTCCACGAAATTATACAGCGTTAACTGTTTTAACTATTGTGCAAATTACACAGTTTAAATCTTCAGCTTCTCTAGCTACTCTTCGATAGCAAGTCTTTGCATGTTGTGTCAATGTATTTTATTCCGCTTCTTCACAATGAACATTGGCAAACTTTCTATCATTACACGTTGTAACCCTGCGGTTATCAGTCTTTTGTCTGCCGCAACAAACTTGGAGAACGAAACCCACAGGCGCGACAGAATTACATGGGAATACAGTAATTTATTATTATTATTATTATTATTATTATTACTTACTGCAATTGAGTTTTCACTCGGTGGCAGTAGCCCTTACCCTAGTAACAAATAAGAATAAATATACATAAACGAAACAATATAAAACACAGTAAATACAAGTACACATATTACCAAGACACCCACACAGTTGTCAAAACACCCACACATACACACGCACACATTACAAAACCCATACATACACACACTCACACTTTACAAAACCCACGCATACACACAACCACGTATTACAAAACAAGTTAAAGCAACCACAGTACAAGATACACACCAAATAAGGTAGTCAAAATTCAATCAAGAACCCTCTGTATAAGGTCAAACTAAACTGCATGGTACTTTGTCCCCCGGAACTTCAACGTAACCCACTTCACTTAACTTCAAAACAATATCACTTCACATATTACACGTTAGTTCACTCCACATCACTACACTTCACATCACTTCACTTATTAACACTCAACCCCAACTTGAATTACCTTGCTTGTAACTACATTTTTAACCTTCTTTCTAAAAGTGTTTAGTTTACAGGGAAAACGATAGTAAGCCTGCAGATAATTAGTTCCAGCTTTCAATAGTCCTGTTTAAGAAGGAATATTTACCAACGTCTGTTCTTTGTTTCCTAGTCCTAATTTTCCGATTATGATCTTCCCTACTCACGTAACATGGTTTTAGAAGTCTATCCCCTATCGCTTTCCAAGCCTGTCCCCCGGTGTATGCCTTGAAAAGGGAGTATATTCTGCCTATCAATCTATGCTGTGCCAAAGTTTCCCAACCCGACTCATTTATATTATTTGCACATTTAGCCGCTCTCTTTTGCACCCGATTTAAAACGCTTACCTGACCTTCTCTGTATGTGTCCAAACACACCGCTCCATTCTCAAGTACCGGTCGTATAAGCTAAAGGTTTCGTGTTATTATTATTTCCCTTTTTGAGTATACGCATTATAAAATGAAGAGCCTTCCATGCTTTTCATAGTGTGTAATTGACATGATGTGCCCAGTTTAGATGGCTACGTATAATTATTCCTAAATATTTAAAGCCACTTGCCTCTGGAATTAATTGATCCCCAAAATAATACCTTATTCATTCCTTCACCTTAGCTTTTGTGAAGCTTACTGCTTTACTTTTGCCTGGATATATCTTCATTTCATTTTTTTACCGCCTATTCCCCTAATGTGTTTAGGTCCGCCTGAAACTTATCAATGTCACGGCTCTCCATTATTTTCCTGCATATTATACAATTATTTGCGAACAGCCGTATATTGGATTCAGTGTTTCTCCAAATATTAGCATAAGCGAGAAACAGTAGAGGACTTAATACGCTTCCTTGTGGCACTCCTGCGGTTACTCTGACTTCCTCAGATAATTGCCCGTCTACTCTAACTCTCTGCGAACGTCCTAAGAGAAATTCCTTTACCCATACAACTGCCCTCAAATCCACTCCGGTTGCCACGATTTTCTTATGCAGCCTACCATGTGGAACTAAATCGAAAGCCTTTGAGAAATCTATTATTATCGCATCTGTCGTGACTCCCTCGTCCAGTGAATCCGCGATATCCTGACGAACTGTAACTGACTATCGCACGAGTACCCTGGTCTAAAACCATGCTGACCATCATATAACCACCCACACATTTGCCAGACTTGTCTTAGGTACCCTGCTACAACGCGCTCCATTTGTCTGCAAGCCACCGAAGTTAAGCTGACCGGTCTATTGTTTCCAACTACCGATCGATATCCCCCTTTGTAAATGAGAACCACTATAGCTTTTTTACAGTCATCTGTGATAGCATTATTATTCTTCGTAATATCCAGCAATCTCGCGAGGTATGGAATCATGGCTTCCCCGCCTAACTTTAAAATTTCCCCCAGGAATGCCATCTGGTCCGACGGATTTCTTTTTTCCGGTTGCTGATAATTGCTTCCGTATAATGTTAATACTAATGGTGAAGGGTTTACCTGATTCTGTTGATTGAATATGCGGATTATTACGTTCTCAACTGAATAGAGACGCATAATAAGAGTTTAGGGAGTTGGCCTTTTCTATTGGATCTGTAACGAGCTTGCCATTATGGTCCTTGATCGCCGGAATACTTTCTCTATTTCCTTTACGTCTTTTAACATACTTACAGAACTCTGTCCAGTATCTGCCTTCGTTTTGTAAGACCGAACGTAAAATCGTTTCCTGAGGCTTCTTGGCTACCAGTAATTCCTTGGATAAACGTTTCAGTTCCGCTTGGTAAGGCTGCCAAAATTTTCTCTTATTGTACATTTTCCTCACCTTTACCTTTAGCCGTTTTACTTCCTTTTTATAATATTCAGGATCCGGATTTATACTCAGAATTTTTTGAGGTACATAACGTTTGATATTCTCGAAAATTATATCCTTAAGTCTTTTCCATATCTCCTCTACGCAACTACCATTTCCATCCCACAGATTAAAATATCTGTTTTGTGGTGCAGCGGGACTGTTCTTTCAACTTTTGTCTCCCGATAAATTGCATCGTATTCTACTTCCAGTAAAACCCCTTTGTGTTCGTTCGTTCCGGGCAAAATATTACAAGAGATAAGCGAACTTTCAGGTCTGAGAACACCGCGTCTCCTCTTGTGGGGCCGCTTACTACCTGAATAAAACCATTATCTCGAACTAAGTTGTTTACATATGCCTGAAATCTGCTCCCTTTTCGGCATCCCCTTTCCAATCCGCCTGAGGTAAATTCAGATCACCGCCTATAATGTTTCTCTTCGTTAAGTTTCTTGTAGTTAAGGTACGGGCTTCTAATCTCTCAATCGCCAACACATCCTCATTTGGAGCTCTATAAAGACCTGTAATATCCCACGTATGTTTTGGATCCATTCCTTTCACTTTGACTGCCATCATCTCAAAATCATCATCTGCCCATAACTCCGTAGAGGCAATGATATTTTTAACACAGATAACAACCCCACCATCATGGGCAGACCTGTCCCTTCTGAAAGTTGTAAATTCAGCTCTGAAGACTTCAGCATTGTTAATATCCCCCTTAAGCCATGATTCCGTGCCTATAACAACACTGGGATTGTAGGTGTCAACTGAATTCCAGAATTCTAATGTTTTATTATAAACACTCGTACAGTTAACCAGCAGCACAACTAGCGACTTACCTTCTATCTTATATGCAGATGCTCCAGCTATAGTTTCAACCCTTGACCCCACTTCAACTTCCCTACTCATCAACACACTGGTCACTGGTCCATCTTCTTCATGTAAAGTGTTCTGTTCTTCAATCGATGATCGCCGCGTTTCCCTGGCATCCCTCGTCCTGTGATTTCCATTTTCCAAAATTTGTCACATCTTACTCCCTGCCGATCCTCCGACACCAAGTCCACTAACTCTAACATATAGTTGTCCACGTCGTCTCTTTCCTCTTCCAACCAGATGCAGTCCATCTCTAGCGAAAGCCCCGTCCTCTATCCAGCTGTTCGGATCAACG
>Ga0123355_10010128_pt1 | contig 14407 bp, 14 predicted proteins | sample TergutEmb28metaG_3_FD_89872 | JGI IMG/M metagenome (GOLD analysis project Ga0123355, IMG submission 89872) | Embiratermes neotenicus P1 segment gut microbial communities from Petit-Saut dam, French Guiana - Emb289 P1 | ecosystem: Host-associated > Arthropoda: Insects > Digestive system > Gut ...
CCGATTACGAGTGTTTGATCATTCTCTGTATTATGATTTTGCTTTGGTCAATTTATGCCAGTGTTTCTTGTTTGTTTTCTATATGCTTCCTGTGCTATGTTCTGAATACATTACTCATGAACAATGTATGACTCGCAAGTGCTTTGTACACCCCCACTATTTATCATCCCCACAAGCGCCCAGAACTGCGGGATTCGGCCACCCAAACGCTCGACAGGGAATTACAAAGTGCCGGGCCCCCGATTTAGCTAACAAGTATCGACACCCCTTTGGGGTGCAGACCGCGTGGGCTCCCTCCAAAAGGCTTCACCTGTTGCTTTTTTCCAAGTAAGATGTATACATCATTTTACACACCTAAGAGTTTCCTTGCTGAAGGAAACTACTGAGCAGTTTTGATGTCAAAACTTTCAGATCCTCTAAATTACCTTTGGTATCATTTTCTTTACTCTTATCTTGTTTTCCTTTAGCTGCAGTATTTTCTTCTTTGTCTACCAATTTATTTTGAATTCCTAAACCACTTTCTAGTGTACCTTTTTTGTTTGTTTTATGACCTCGTGATTTTTTCTTTTTCTGCTTTCTTTCTATGTGCTCTCCAACTTTGTCTTTTGTCTTACTTTTCTTTTCCTTATGTTTCTTCTTTGATTTAAGTTTATTCTTAATTTCACTGGTCACTGCTTCCTTCACTAAGTCTGTGGAAACTTCATTCACAGATTTTGTTTGCAGAGGTGAAAGCTCACACATGACTGCTGATCTTGCATCCACTGATGGAGACATCAGTCTCTGCAGCACATCACGATGTGGTAGTATCACACCGGCATTAAACAATTCTCTTCCAATAACTTTGCCATGACTTTTAGCATGTGTTGGTACCTTGCCCACATTTAAGTAATGTGTATAACCACTTGAAACTGGGGTCTGATCCTTTGTTGTAGATGAATTTACATCACTCACTTCCTTCGAATTTTTTCTACTCGAGGCAAATGCTACTGTAGGAAGGTGGGAATTACTGGTTCCTTTTTGTGACAAAGTACTCCTAAATGTAGTTTTCTCTGGACTTGTCCCTTGTTTTGGAGACAAAAAGCTTAAATTAGATCCCAATCCTTCTTTTGGACTTGCCAATGATATCTCTACTTTATTAGAAATATCAGTCTTTGGAGATCTGGAAACCTCATTACGAGTGAAACATTTCTCAGGTGTCTGCAACACACCACACTCATTAGCAGATGATTTTGGAGACTCAATTGAACTCTCAATACTGGTGCTCCTTACATTGTCCTGTCCTACAGGCCTGTCAGCTGCACTGCAAAGGAGAGATGATGGCGGCCAAGGCAAACTCCTTCGCACAGGTATAGCATCACCTTTACCCTTGTTCATTTTCTTACGTCTTCTGTCTGCAGCATTAGCCATACCTGCTCCTGTGAGGCAGTAGGAACTTCTGAAACTTGTGTTCGAAGTACTACTATCTGCAACATCTTCCTTCAAACTGTGACATTCATTTGCAACATCATCTTTTCCAGTTGCTTCAAACTTAGATATGTACTCTGCCAGCTTAACTGCTGGATCAAATGAGACTGAAGCCTTCTCCTTTGACTTTTTTGAGTTATGCTGTTTCTTTTTCCGGTGTGATTTATCAGACTTCCTCCTTTTATTTTCACCATGTGAAACTGCTAACAAATGACAATCACTTTTATCACTTTTAGTTTCATCATGCTCCTTCTTCTTCTTATGTTTCTTTGGTGGCTTAACTTTCAACTTACTCTTTATCCTGTTTAACAAATCTGCCACACACGGAGCTGCAATAACCTGGGCTTCCTCTACAGTACCAGTAACACAGCCCAAACTTTGATCTTGAACAGGAATGTCACGATCTACCAATGATTCCTCTCTCACAGTGGGCTTATCATTTTTATTCTGCGCATATGACAGTTTAACATTGTGTAAATCACGTTTATTCCTTTTTTCCTTTTTTGCCTTACAATTTGTATCTATGATACACAAATCACTTTCCACCTTGTCCATTACTGGTAACTTCTGTGATGTCATGAATGCATTTTCAGAAGACAAATGAGTGAAACATACATCTTCCTCTTCTTGGGTCTGACAATTAACAGATTTATAATCTTTAACTTCCTGTTCCTTCTTCTTCTTCTTTCTTTCTGCATCAGTCTCTCCTTCATCCTCGAAGTGTCTTTTCCTTTTCTTATGCTCTGTTTGTAATACTGGTTGCATCTCCTCCTGTTCCACATTGTTAGCCAACTGATCACATTCTGACGACTCTTCACCCTTCTTATGCTTCTTCTTTTTCTGTTGTTCAGATGTACCATCCACTGCATCTTCCTTCATTAATGTTACACACTGAGAACTGTAATAAATTTAAATAACAGAGGAACTGTTATAAAAACAAAGAGACTTTTATACAAATGGGTGTTTTCATTCACCTGTTAAGTTAATAATATTTCCATCATTTTTACTACATATATAAACATCAATAAGACTTGGAAACATTTCTTATGTTCATTTCAGAAAAGTGATAACTTAAGAAAATGATCAAACATCACCACCTCATCTTCACAGCATCTGAATACTCGAACTGCATGGACTAAAGACACCAGCCTTCATAAAATCTTAGCACTGCTTAACTGCAAAGCATTAGCATGACCACTCACCTCTGTCAGTGCTAAGATCAAAACAGTGTGTGCAACTTTACTTCCTCTCACCCATACATCTTCATGGCATGGAAATTAAGAGCTGGGAAATCTTTCTCTCTACCTTGTTCATCTTTCTCTTTCATGGACTCTGGAAACATGTGTGACAATTCTCCCTCATTTTCCTTTCTTTAACCTTTTCTTGAAGACCACTTTGTAGAACATATGACCTAATTTCTTGATTGTCAATATTATTAAATATTATTATTATATATATATATATAATACTAATATTCTGCAACTTACTCCATGAAGCAGAGTCCTTGAGAAGCTAACTAGTTTTCAGCTGGTCAAGAAATTCCACACATTTTATGGAACCAGAAGTTTCATTACCGCATTCACAAGTGCCTGAATATTCTTCAACATGGGACAGAATTTGAAAACGAGTTACTACCTGGCTGGCCCACTCCAGAGACTGATGACCATAAATGATATGAAAGTAGCTTACATTATGACAGGACATACAAGGTCTGGGGAGAACTTATGACACTTATGGTCTATCAAATTTGTCCCTTTACATCATGATGCTAGCAAGAACTGTAGATTGAAAAATGCACAATTAATGATCATGGTGCATAATTCTTATTAATTCTACAGTGGGGAAACTGTCTGCCATACTGCTGAAAGCCAGTAACATTTGCAAAACCTTTCAGACAATAATGTAGGCCTGGTTTGGTATACAGACAGGTCAAAGATCACTGGTACCTGGGTGTATAAATTGAGGTTAAAAAGTGGACATACCTTCATTCTTGGGCTCCACACCATGGTATTCCAGGCAGAAATATATGACATTATGGCATGCATAATGGAGAATATAGAAATGGGCTACAAAGATAGGAACATCTCCATTATATCTGAGTCAAGCAGCAATTAAGACTCTTAATTTTCAGAAGAACTCCCTGCAAACGTTGCCAGAGGAGAAGGGGCTGGACGAATAAGAAATATGAGGAGTACTGACAGTCCATTTGTGGAAAAAGGCAAGCTAAAGGCTTTCTTCAAAGACCCACTGCTAAAAGGCTGGAGAATTAATCAGCTTGAGTAGAATGACAAGACTGTTAAGAGTACAAGGTGACTTAAAAAAATATATATATTTACAAAAGTGGGGCTGGTGAAGAGTCCCCAGTGTGACAGATGAGACAGGCATCTGAAACAGTCTCAATGTTCTTTTTGACTGTGAGGCTTTGAATATATTTAGATTCAGGCACCTGGGTCAACATTTTATGAAACCAGGTGCCTTAGAGGAAATCTCTGTTAGCAGGATGCTGCACTGTTTAAAGTGCAAGGCTGCAACAAGCACGAACAAAAGGGATGCAAAAAAGAAGATCAAGTATGGTCAAAGTGCACAGGTCACTCCTGTGTGTGCCCTTCTTGTATTCTATTCTATTCAAACATTTGCAAAGAGTACACAGACTACTAATAAGGGAGTCACAGAGCAATAAGTCACAGTCATAACATGGAATAGGAAACAGGAAGCCAGCCCTTCTCATTTCCTAGAATACAAAATGACGACCATGTCTGGTCCAAGATATTGCTCTATGCAAACTTAGGCAGAGAAAGTCCATGGGCATATGCTTAAGCAGCATGTCTGGCTGCTGTAACAACACTACTATTAAATTAAAATACAAATTTAATTAAAAACTGGCTGAATTAATTTTATTATTATTATGGACCTCTTGGTGTACAAGCCATGAACTTCACTTCTACTTTCCACAACTTTTGAAATTCCTATTTTGTAAACACTGACCAAATAATTAACCCAATCATAATTATCACAGCTCTGAAAACAGTGCAATTTAGTACTGAGATCGTCAAGTTCAGCTCATATTATTAGAAAGTACAGTATAATGTCATCCAAATGATAAATGTGGTTTGTGCAGTAAAGCAGGCCTTGTGCATAGACAGCATGCCATGAAGACCTATGAGAAGTGTAGCGGCAAAGACTCACAAATTCTTAACTTCAGCAACAAATGAAGTGGCAGGTCACATTAACACTTTCACTGCTCTACTTCTGAGAAATAACCCCTGAACACCCTTATACAAGAGATCAAATATGCTACAAAGCCGATCCGGACATCACACCAAAGGCAGGAATCCATGATCCTTCCACAAAGTGAACTTTTGTTATCTATCCTGTACCCACTCACTTTGCTTATTCAGCCATCCTGACTGATATATTTGTATCATACAAATGCATACCTTAAATTTAATAGTTTTCCCTGAATGTATGGGAGGCTTCCTGTGAAGTCACATGCTTCCACACTAAAAGTCACCTGGTCTCCTATATTCACTGAAGTCCCAAGCCATTCTTCATCTGTCTCCTCAGTGGGCCTTGGAATAGCTACGTGGAAGCATTTGTGAACCAGGCAACCAATGTGATTCACACCTTTTTTTTTTACAATGCCTAAACACAAATTAAAGCATTTTCAATTAACCCAATGAAAGTTGTATGTTCATTCATGTGTCACAAGCTAGCTCTACAGCTATAAAAATTGACCAAAAAAGTGGGAAAAGTCTAATTATTTGACAACACATATTACATTTTGTATACAGACATATTGTGATTCGAACATTTTGAAATGTCTGGCTTAATTACACATGAAGTATGACTCCAACAATTTAAAATGCAATGAACAAGAAATGGCAGTGAATATACTGTTATGTGTAAATGCATACAATGAATACTTCATAGTGATGTTGTAATGGAGACAGTGGGGGCAGACAGTCTTCTGAGCATGTTTCCACATTTCAGTTCTAAATATATTGAATGCACAAATATATGCTAATGGGTTTAAAATGTGGTATTTTGGATTACTGGGTTCTTGGACTTCATCCAACATCTGGTATTCCAAACAGCACACATTCCAGAAACATGACATTTTCTACCCTCAGGTGAGAAGGTGGAATGACACAAACTCAGTTTGGACCACTAGAAAGAAATGGGCTCAATCACTGCACCAATGGACCACTGATCATTTCCAAAATATACTGTTTGGGAGAGCGGATGACAAAGTTCTGAAATCCAGTTAGAGAAAATTCAGTCTACAGGAAAATGTGTCACGTACATTCATTTTGTTCCAGCACTAGCTACACGTTTCATGAAGGGCAAATCAAATGGTCCAAATTTTTCTTACAAAACTGACTCAAGGTAAAAATATTAGTACACTGGCACATTATACACTATACTTCTCATTAAAACACATATGCTAGATGTACCATATAAAACATAACCCAATACTGTAAACCATTTATTTTGTTATATTTTCAAAGACACCAAGAATGTCATAAACAATGTGTAATGACAGCAGATGGTGAAAATGTCCTGCCCCCACAGTCTCTTCCAAGAACAATGGATCCCAATTCATTTTCAAGACACTGCACACACAAAACTGATTTTGACAAATGCAGAGGATTTTCTTAGAGTGCGTGTGAGTTTTCAGCACACCACATTCTACTGCTGTGACTATTATTGTATCCACTCAAGTGGAACAATGCTTTAACTGTAAAAAGTAAATTACCCCACACATAAACCTATTGTTGTGAAAAATTGTGTTTTTGAATATAGAATTACCACATAACTGGTAGCCAACAAAACTACATCAAGTCAGTGAACTTGTGCTAAATGATTCAGCAAACGTTGCTGCAGGGGGGGTTCTCATTCTTGTTTCAGCATTTACAGATATCTGTTCTACAAGTTGTGTCTTCTATGGTACATTCTGTATATTTAAAGAAAAGTTAACAAAATACAACCATCTCCTGCTTAACATCAGTAATCTGTTTCTGAAAATCAGACGTTCTGCATGAAAATGCTAACCATGAGCATATTTTCCATTATTTTAAATGGGAAAAATTACAATGCATTACATCAACCCAAAACCCCCAACCAATGTCCTAGAATGTGAATGGAACACAGTAAAATGCCTATACATAAGTTACAAACTATCATGTTAAGATGTAAAATGCTTAAAACGTTGCTTCCTGATTACCAAACAATGAATAAGTTTGTTAACAAATAGTTGCTTTGTATGCAGTAGCATGTAAAACTTGCATGCACGCTGGTTTGTTAAAAATGTTGTAATGAGTTTTCGGAACATGAACAAAAATTTTTCCTGTATTAACATCAGCTGAAAAACATACTGAGAGACATGTATGTTCTATGAAATAAGGATATTAAAAACAAAGAGGTGTTCAACTGCAGAATCGTTAACCAGAGAGATGTTCTGTGGGGTATTTATGTACTGCAATTTGTAACTGCACAGTGCATTACCTAGTACAATTGGCCTTGCAACACATCAACAGTAAGACCCACAAGGTATGCAATGTTACAAACAAGAAAATCTTTCCATTTTTGCTTCACATCATGAAACCAGGCAAAAATGTTTGTCAGGCATTAATTGTATTATAAAACACAGTCTATCTTAATGTTAGACACACCAGATATTAGTAAAATTATTCCTCAGGCAGTGAATTGTTGGTATTTCCATTTTCACAACCAACTATAAAATTAAAATTGAACTATAAAATTAAAACTACTGATAACTTACCAAATAATGTACATCCTATTTTTGGTGTAAAAATGTAAAAATCAGCTTCAATATCAAGATGCAAAGATGGATCATCGTTTATTAATGTTGCCTTGTCTGAGAGTAGCTTCACATTCTTGTAACCCAAAATAAATCCACTGAAACTGCAATACATATTACAAATACTTAAATGAAAAATGACAAAACACTGGTCATAAATATGGATTACATTAATGACCTTTCTACTGTGTCTACTTCAGAAGAGTCTGGTGCCACCAAACCACTTCCAGTCACCTTTAACTTACAGATAAAAAAATTAAATTGCCCAGCGTTTATATCTGATGTATAGGGCACGGATGAATAATTATACACTGGAAAAAAATAAATGACTGAATTTCCTAATATATTTCCTATTTACAATTAGGGACCAGATTTTGCTTTACTTCTATACTAATTAATGCAGCCCCATACCAGAAAACATGTTACATGTAGTATTTTAAAGTCACTTAATGTCATACTTTCTGAGAAAGAACACCATTTTGAGCGAAGTGGCACACTGGCGTGGTCTCCCCTCATTTTAACCCTCAAAAGGCCACCCTAGGTATTAGGACGTAGAAAGCCACCTGGGGCCAAATGTGACCCCACCATGAAAATGGTTATAACTAATGCTGCTTTTCAGTTCTTTTATTTTCAAATTTAAATACATGTCTACTTACAAAAAAACAACAGTCTGACATCACTGAAATGACCTCATGTGTACAACAATGACATATGACAATGACATGATTGTCATGGTTATGTTCGACATTCATTTCTGTGATGATGGAGGAGGAGGAGGAGGAGGAGGAGGAGGAGGAGGAGGAGTAGGAGGAGAAGAAGAAGAGGAGGAGTTGGAAAAACAACACAACTAATCAGATTCATCAGTTTCATCCTTTTTCTTGCAAGTGTCACAAGTAACAATCATACTCATATGGTCTTTGCAGATGTAATGTCCACATCCTTTGCAGACAAATTGTGTCTTCACATCTCTATTCTTGCTGCATACATGACAGCACCCTCGCCTTCTTGCTATCACCTCGTAGTCTTCAGGGTCCTGCATGGTGTTTTCTTAAGAATCAGAGACAAATATGCACATGACTATTGTTGTTTTGATGTTCCTAGGTAGCGTAGAAAGTTTTATTGTTGTGTTACAAATGGTGTCACCAGATCACGTGGTATTCTGACCAAAAAGTCTTTCCTTCTTATCTTCTTCTCAGTCTGATCTTTGCGCATGTTGTGTGCATATATAACCAATGCATTTACGGCAACAATGTTGATCATGCCACAAAACACTGCCATTGTCTATCTGTGAGTTGCTCGTTGTACTGTGTACCTTGCACACATTTGATCCAGCATGTCTACTGCACCTTTTGTTTTGTTATAAAATTCAATGATTTCAGGCTTTCCTGAATCGCTGCAGATTGCTGAATCATGATGTAGTGATGAAAAAAGGAAAAATGAATTGTTCTTCTTTGGGACATATGACACAAGTGTGAGATCCTTGGTAAATACAAAAACAGATGAGTTTTCATCACGTTGCCTGGTAGGTTTGAACTCTTGTGGAATTTCTGTTTTGTGTTGCTTCATTGTCCCAACAAGTGTCAATTTTTGGTTTTTCAGTTGATTTGCATGGTCAACAGACATAAAGCAATGATCTGTTGTTACATTTCGCCCACCTCTGTCCCGACCAGAAATAGGCTGAACCAATGTGCAGACGACATCACTTACCAATCCATGAGCTACTTCATTATTTTCTTTGCCCAAATAAACTTTCGCATTCATCATGTATTTCGTGGCACAATCACACATTATCCAGATTTTGATTCCGTACTTGCTTGGTTTTATGCCATATATTGCCGGAATCCACATCTTCCTCTGAATGGAAGTAATTGTTCATCAATGCAGACAGCTGAACCAACCAAATGCAATGATTTACACAAACCAATAAACTTGTCCCAAATTTCTCGAAATGCTACCATTTTATCTTCCAAACGACACTCAGTTCTTGTTGCTTTGTCGTCAAATCGTATCAATGACAAGAGAAGACCCATTATTAAGTTCTCTCTGCGAGCTCGAGCAACTTTGGGAGTCCTGCTCCAGGTAAAGTCCTTGCCTTGAAAAACATTCGTCTCCTAGTCTGCGCTTTCTCCTGTTTCTGAATGCTCAAAATCTATGTTTTCCGACTCTCCATGGTCACCAGTGTCAGCAACATCGTACATAGAGTCAATATTATCATCAAGATGTTCCTCTACAGCATCTTCTTCATCTTCTGAATCACTTAGTCCAATATCATCATCGCTGTGTCTGTCGTCCTCGCTATCATCACTGTCACAATCTAGACGATTAATCTCGAAAACATCTAGAAATTGTTCAAGGGAGGCCACTTTTATTCAGAATACCGGCAAAACATACTATAGTAGTATTTTATAGCACATTATCACCACAAAAATGCACAAAACTAGATACAGAAAAACAACACGCGCAAGCCCACCTGGGATCAAATCTGACTCCAGGGAGGTAAAATCGAAATTTTAGAAAAACGGTTATCACCAACAGCACAAATCCACTATGCCGACCTAGGGGACACTTGTCGTGACAAAGTCACGAAAGTTGGTGTCACTGTAAGATATACCAAAAAAATGTATCGGAAAAAAAAAAAAACGAAGGCTGGGGGCAAATTTGACCCCGGGTGGCGTTTGAGGGTTAAATGAATAACAAGCTAAAGTACCTTTTACAAGTGCATCCTATGGTTTTTAATTTATCCCCAAGTACAGTGTCTTGTATAGTATGGGTTGCCATCTGTATTTCACTGTTTATATTTGAAGGCACTTACCTAACATCGAACTTGTTATGATACGATTTCAGAGTCCCAATAATGGCCGACTTCAAATCTCGCAGACAGTGTGGAAGCAATGCAATGTGGCGCACTTGTCTCTCAACACGAACACACGCTTCAGACACGGCCACCAATTCTTGCAATTCCTTCGCACTGAATAACACACCAGATAGAAATTTCATTTTTACGTTACAATGCTCTAATGCTTTTCGTGGACGCTATACTCCAAACCATAGAGTACACAAACCACAACAAACTAGCCACCCACGCTACCACTCGTACTACGGACCATTGATCATGCCACCGATTGCAGACAGAAAACAGTGTCGCCAATTCATTCGATTACAGAATTTCCCTCTAGGACACGTAACGTATATGTATGGATGTATCAGTGACACCCGAAAGGGTTGTAGGAATTTATTACTGTGCATAACTTATGTAATGCACACTGTGTACCAGTTAAGTCTTAGTTTCCTTGACTTAATAGAATAATATGTAAAGAGAATTATCCCCGGCCAATATTCTGCAACCACCTGTTCGTGACAAAGATTCACGTCCACTGTGTATAATTCTCGGACATTTTCTTTTGGTGTCCGATACAGTATAGCAGCAAGGTATGTTTCACACATTTCAGCGAAGGTGTTACTTCCTTCAGGATAATGATGCTTAAGCTATATCAGGGAAACGACACTGAACTCCCTTCTCCTTCACACTAACATGGAAGAAAATTTTGTCGTCACTAAGCCATGTATATCCACCCCGAACACACTTAAGTTGCCCTAGCATGATACAGGCATGTGATTTGGGATGTAAGGGCCTTGTGTGCTTTGCTATTTAGTGCAGCATGCAATTCTTCTCCAGCCTTTTAATGAGCTGTGAATGTTCCCCACACAGCCCATGTGCTGCCCATTGTCTACATAAAACATTATTACTACTAACCTGAAAAGATTCAACATGCTAAAGCTAAAACTGTTCCTGTGTGTTTAGCTGAAGGCATGTTGGAGAGTGGACATATGGCTCCAGTAGTTGTTACTAGTACTAAATGGCAGTCATCACCTTCACATTACAGGGAAATCATTGCCCCTAACCATTGAATAGGAAGCTGGTTGCGGCCAAGAGCCAGTATAAATTCTCTGGCAGTACAGACAAATCTCATGCCAAAGGATTCAGACCATGATTTCTCAATCATCCAACCAATAGGCCAGTCACTATACCAACCATGTTACCCTTGCTCCACAAAGCAACATGTTCCTCCAGTGCTACACACAATCAAAATCCAGATGAAAATCACCAAAAAGTGTGTAATTTAGCAACACTTGAGAACAGTGTGCTACACATCGGTATTTGAATACAGATGTTCCCTGCACTTACAACCTAGTTCTTGAACTACTGTAATACATGAGCTGTTTATCCCTTATTTCCAATATGCAAAATGCTATTAGTGTCATGGTCCTGAAAACCAATTTTATACCATATAAAAACCAACAGACATTTTTAATTATACTTCAAAGCTGGGCTCATATTGAATGTGACAATTGGAACATAGACTCAAGTTCACTTTTATTCCTAAATAAAACCTCACACTTAATTTTTTAATAATGGGTGTTGTGAGTCTCTGCTGATTTATAATTCTATGTATCATATTTTCTCTTCTCAGACATAATGAAAGGCAGAAAAATTTTCCAAATGTGAATTGCAGAACAGATGTGTTTACTCAATGTGCAGTTGCAGACTGGGTCAGCTGAGGTGCTCACAATTAACATGTTCACTCAGCATTGCCAACTGATATGCTCTCACTATGTTACCAGTTGACATTCTGTTAGTTGCAGCTATTAGATTGTCATCAAGGTGATTTTCAGTAATCACAATGGGATTTCAGCACAGGAAAGGTTGTATGTAAGTGGAGCCACCATTAAATTGGGTCTGCTGTAAATTATTTATGAAGGAATTTCATTAGTCATCATCATAATCAATCCTTGGACAATAAAGCAAAATTACAATATTTGGGAATATTAGCATATGGTTCATAATCTCAACTTCCTGTCTGCTATCCAAAACTGTAAAGATTATAATGCACAAAACCATAGTTCTGCCTGACACTTTGTACAGGTTTGCTACTGATCTCTCACAATGAGAGAACAGCATAGACTTGAGTGTTCAAGAACAGGGTGCTGAGAAAATATTTGTGCTACAAAAACAAGCACACTCACGACCGAGGTTTGTACTGTACTTATTACCAATAATGATGAGGGAGATTAAACCTAAGGGGATCAGAAGGTCCAGGCATGTGGCCTGCATGGTTGGCAAAATAATTGCTTACAGAATTTTAGATGGAAACCATGAAGGATAAAGAACATGAGACCATGCACAGATGGTAAGATTATATTAAAATGGAATTTAATTAAACACGAAGACAGTCAGGAAGGGCTGCATTCCTCTCACTCTGGCTGGGGATCACCTGGTGGACTCCTGTGAACATGGTAATAAACTCTGGATTTCATACATTATAGGGAATTTCTGGGCTAGCTGATGAACTATCAGTCACTCAAAGGATTTCCTCCATAGAATTGCATTTAGTCTGCTAAGCTTGCATAGACTGTTGTTGTAATTTTAGTGACATAAGTATACTATTATATATATATATATATATATATAGTTTCTACCAATATATATATATATAGTTTCTACCAATATATATATATATATAGTTTCTACCAAGTGACAGTTCCATGAGGCAGAAACACTTAGCAGACTGAAAGCACTAGATATTTGTGAAATGACAACAAATCTCAGAATCATTACTTCATCAAAATGGGTGCATGAGCTTAAGATCATTTCTGTTTTTGTTTTACACAAAATGGATTCAAATTTTCTTTTTGTCATAATGCCACTGAAAACCAGTCTTCTCGCTTATCAAACAGACAACACCATTTTTTAAAGATAAAGAAAAAAAATGCTGTGGATAATGCATACAGCCTAAAATAAAACATACCATTCTTTATCATGCAAGGGACCTAATTTTATTTAAATACATAAAACTAAAACTCAGTCAGGTTTCCTCTTTTTTCCTTACGAGACTTCAACACTTTTGTTGTTTCATGTAGAGAAACTTCTGATGCTCAGATTTCTTGGCTCTTTACTTTCCCTAACGGCCTATATCACTCTCTCACATCAGCAGAAGTCCCCTTGTTCGATGTCTTGTGATAGTAAGTTAGTTCATAGTAACACTTCTAAGTTGCAGCTAGGAGATGTCCAGTTTGTATCCCTGCCAGAGCACTGACTATCTAGTTTACTGTGCTTTCTTCAGTCCCTTTAGGCAGTCGTCAGGTTAGTACACAGAATGTCTAGAAAGTAAGAACTGATTTGGTCTAAAGAGCGTTTACAGAACTTCTAAAAATTATCTTTATTTCCATATGTTGGTACCTGCATTTAAACTACTTCTCCATATAGTTTCCAAGTAAATTATGGCACTGTGGGACCCCCTCTGTATGCCTTTGCTGAAAATGGCCACCATTAAGCCTGTCAGCCAGTCCTGCACTATGTCTTTTATCTCTTGGTTACTCCTCAGACTTTGGATGGGCAAAATTTTGTTAAGGTGTGAGAAATAAAAGATACTTGGTACAAGTTTGGGACTGTATGGACTATACTCAAAAAATTTCCACTTGAACTGTTCAAGGAATGTGCACATATGGGCGGTTGTGTGCCATTGTGCACTGTCCTACCTTGTTTGAACAAACAATACCATTTACTTACATTCCCTTCAATCATTGTACCTTCATCACACGCAAAAAATCTGCCTGTGAATTTTGTTGAATGAACATTTTAAGGCTTTGAAAATCATATCACTGGCCACACTTTACAGGCAGTGGGAAATTCCATTTTCATGTTCAACTGTAAAGACTAGAGTGAATGTGGGGTGGGGGCAATACATGTTCCTCTTGACCTACAGAAGATGACTGACCTTTACAGGAAATGCATGTGTCACCTGCATGGCCACTATATGCTACCAGTTCTTTCTTTCTAGACATGCCTTGTATATTAGGTCATAACCATTTCCCCACACATCCTTTCCTATTGATGATTATCTTACTATCATCCAGTCACTCAAGCCATATAGTCTGATAAACTGACAGCATCATTAAATAATCTTGTAAGCTAACACTGTCAGACAGTCTTGTTTTCTATGCTTACATGAGCTCTTGACTAAGGAGAGAGGATGGGCTGCTATCTGGAAGAATACCGCGCTAGGGTGGGCACCTGGGCTGGGAAGCTGGCCTGGCGGGGGGAAGTGATTAAGAGAGGTCAGG
>Ga0123355_10010129_pt1 | contig 14407 bp, 5 predicted proteins | sample TergutEmb28metaG_3_FD_89872 | JGI IMG/M metagenome (GOLD analysis project Ga0123355, IMG submission 89872) | Embiratermes neotenicus P1 segment gut microbial communities from Petit-Saut dam, French Guiana - Emb289 P1 | ecosystem: Host-associated > Arthropoda: Insects > Digestive system > Gut ...
GGAAAATATAAAGGAAAATATTTGGGCCAACTAAGGAAGCCAACGGTATTTGGAGAATTAAAACAAATAAGGAGTTGGATGAATTAATTAAACACCGGAACATAATAAATTATGTTAAAGCCCAACGTTTGAGTTGGTTTGGACACTTAAATAGAATGCTCGAAACCAACATAGTAAAAAGAATACACAAATGGAAACAATTCACAGGAAGACCACCTGGAAAGCCCAAGTCTAGATGGGATGATGATGTCAGGAATGATTTGAAGAAGATGAAGCTTGTGAAGTGGGCAGAACAAGTACAGTACCGCTCTAAATAGAAGGATATTGTCGAGAAGGCCAAGACTCTTTCAGAGTTGTAGCGCCATAGAAGAAGAAGTTGGTATGATAATAAACATTATTTCAAATTTATTTTTCACTCATGAACTCTTCATTCTAAAATATACTATCTGAGATACTAGCAGCATCGTTAAATAAACCATACGTAAGTCCCACGCTGTATCCAGTTCAATATTGATTAAAGTCAAATCTTGATCAATTAATACGTATTACGCTACTGTAGCGTGAATAGCACTTATGTTAAGTGAGGCGGAACTTGTGTTCATATCTCCGGCAATTAGAGATAAGCCGTTGCCCTAACAGGACATCAAACGTAGATCCATTAGTAGGACTTTAAAATAATCAAACACATGCCTGTAATGCCTCCCTGGACCGCGCTGGATTGTAGCTGCAGTTAGCCTGGCCTACATCCCAGAACATAGTGCCCGAGTTCGATCCCCGACATTGGCATAGAGTGATTTGAGGTTCTCACTGTTGTAGTTATCAAGGTCCTCGTGTTAGGGAATGTGACAGTGAAATATGGCATCCGGTTACACAAACATTTCAGAGGAATAACTCTAATAATGGTGGAACTTACATACCAAGCTACACGGCATCAAAATCTACAGAGCCAAAATGTCAAAAGATTTGTTACCTTTATGTTCATTACAACCATAACCCATGCGTGACTTCATTTGTCAGCTTATTGTTATTCGCTTATTTTCGGGACTCAAAGCAGCCACAATGCAAGGCTAACTATCATTTAAGTTTAGTTCTGAAGTGTTGTGTACCTAGATTAGCAAGCTAAATTCTGAATTATTCACTGCGTGTTTACTACAAGAGCTACTTAAGTTACATGGATTCGAATAATACTAGCATTTATTTTTGTGTGTAAGGGACTCAGGATTAAGGTAGAGGAAGAAACAATGCACTATTTCAGGCCGTATCAATATTGGCGTGCCAAAAACCGTGATAAATATTTGGAGTTTTATGACATGTTTAAAAATACTAGAATTTTCGCCGTCGGTAAACCTACAATTCCGTCTACTGTACAGTTAATTGCCGCTGAACACAAAAACATTTCTTTCCTGCGCAGTGATGACTGTGCATGTAGCGACTGAAACAAGGAACAAGAATCGACGCTTTATTTGACGATTTTCATTTACCCAAGTTACGTAACACCAAACGGCTTGATGATGTAATTTGAAATGATGTAAAAGAAACACTGAGTGGTTTAGTTGAGATATTGTTCTTGAATTAAGTCAAATGATAGTCTCAGTCATGATAGTGATGATCCCGTCGATATTGACCCTTTAAAGACGAAATGTATCTGTGTTATGTACAAGAATTCAGTGCGGACCGCGCAGTAAATACCCTCCATCTCGTTTATAAAAACCAGTCTGCTAATTTTGTGTAAGGTATAAAAGTTGTTGTTTGTTCTGATATTCATGCAAAACACGTAAAGCCAATGTGATCACCAAGTAAAACCTTTGAATGTTAAACTTAGCGTTACGTAAAATCGCCGGTGGGCTTTAAAACGTTAAAGTGATAACTTACAAATACAAGCCTACAGTTTTATCGCAAAAGGGAGCGGTCTTAACAAGAATAAAAAATAATGAATTGGAGCTTATAGATAGACTATGTGAAACAGTTTGTGTCCATTAGGGTTTTGGTATTCATGTTGGAATGTGGAAGGCATGAATTCAGTAGACATTTCAGCGCTTTGTTCACTACACGATCGCATTCACCTGTGATGAAGCCGGCCAGAACAAATTGGACTGCACCAACTAAAGCTCGCCCTTTGAATGCACGTGTCCTTTATGTCACTTTCAGACAAATGCAGTCCTTTGTTTTGCTACCCATTTTACGGTGATTTATCAAAACGATCAATACGACAGGATAGTCCATGTAACTCGAAACGGGATAAGAACTGACAGGCCGCTACTTCGAGCAAAGTGATAAAGACCGAAGAGTTTCATGCAGTACATATTCCATTCTTTTGGTAGGGTGTGTGAAGTTACCAACTATGGGTATATTGCTGTAGTTTAGAATTTAATAAACGTGTCTCAGAAACGGATACACGTTTTAAATATCACTTAAAGCACATTTGACATCACATACTCGTATTGTAATGTACCATGGATTTAAAACAAGCGTCACACGAGATCATGGGTAACGGCCTTGACGTACCTTGTCTTGAAACATCAAGTCAAACGTACGGTAGCAACACTAATTCCTGTCTGAGGAAACGAAGCCAGCGCCAGCGAAGCCAGTGACAGGCGCGAGCCGCACAGTTGTTGCAGGTGCAATAGAGCAGTCCTTTTCAAAGTGTGGTACACAAAGAAATTTCAGATTTCTTCAGTAATTAAAATTTAGAAATGTTAATCGCACTAAAAATATTGCTTTAAATGTGTTGGAATATGGAGAAAAAATTCGTAAATTGTACACGAAGATACTATTTCATTGTTCGAATATAAATACAGACTCTCCTCTGCCGTCTAATCGCTTTATATTAGGAAAGTAGCAACTGCAAAATTTGAGGTGTACATAGTGCTACTGTTTCGCTGGTTGGCAGATTCGATGACTCTAGTAAAAAAAACTCGGAAAACTAGTATCCTGAAATTAGGCATTCAAATTATCAGTACCTACTGGTAAGGTACCTCTTTGTGTTTTGAGATTAACACACGTGAAAAAAAAACTTTCGGAGATCACTGTAATAGGTTATGACTCTTGCTTCATTTCCAGGAGGGCCCGTGTTGAATCTAAGCCCAGAGGCCAAGTATTCTGGCTGAAGGGTTTTTAGATTATACTCTCTTTCTCAGATTATACTCTCTTTCTCCCGGTATATTCTCGACAGTGCGTCAAATGAGGTCACAAATTTCTGTCCACATTTTTCCAAATTCATTATTCACCCCTTATCACATTATTACTTGCTTTATAGTATCAAGTATTTAAAGTCTTGTTAACTGAACCGCACAATCTGATTCCGTATAAATATGTACTGAAAGATTTCAAATTCGCCATGATGTCATATTATCAGATAACTTGTTTAGACAAAAATCATTTTAAACGCTATGACTAACAGAACCTAATTATGTGAGGCACGGGGCGGCGCCACAACTTCTTACTCTAAAGACTCAGGTTCATTTCCAACTTAATGCATATAGGGAATTTTAGCACACAAGCTAGGAATGAAGGACACTATTTTCAAGGCATTTCAGTTTCCCATTTTAATTATTATTTCACAAGTGCCCCGCAATCCTTTAGCATCACGGGGAATAAAGTGTATAGCAGTAGCAAGAGACTTAGTTTCAATTAGGTGCTGCAAAGTATATGTTAGGAAATGTACTCATAGCATCAGTTCTGTCGCAATTCTGTCCTTGTGTCCAATTTTTTGGAAAATTTTAAAACTAAAGAATGAAACGGCTTTGGACATAAGAGTGAAGATACGTATTATTATTTTAAACGTTTCTTCCAAACATTTTTTATGAATGTGAAACAAGTTACCCTCCAGATGCGCGTAATAATGCATATGTAGTCTTTGTATAAAAGTTTCGGTCACTAGCCTGCTCTTTTTAGTCACAATTTAAATGGGCCCACAGTCCAGAATTAAATTTCACAAAGATCCGTTGAGTAGTTCTAGAATTCTTTCATCCATACACAGGGACAGACGGACTGATGACAGAGTGGTTTCAATAGGCGCTTCCCAAAGACGCAAATGCACCTATCACATTAATTGCAATTCGCCTTATTTTATATAGTATCGATTATTCTGGCAGGCAGGCATGACAGCCATCAGCTGTTTTACCAGAGCCTGTCACTGTGAGAAAATTAGTTAAAAGTGTAAAAGGAACGGAGTTGAGCATTGACACATGTTCTTCTTGGAACTAAAACATTCCGCCAACATGGAAAGCTGACTGGAGTGGTAGAGTAATAAAACACTTATTGAATTCGGCCTTAGTTACATTTAGTTGAGTGCATTCCACCATAAAACCCATAAGGCCAAGGAATTTAGTTAAGCGTTGACGTTCCACACTTAGACCATCTGTGTTATTTGATATAACTTAGTGGGTTATTGTCCACAGAAGAAGGGAGGAATGTTCCATTTAAATAAATATTCCCGTAATGCGATTGTTTATTTATGGGCGAAATACGTGGATCCTCCTCACTTACTAAGGCAATGAGGTTAATATAGCGTGTGTCTCAGAAATCGTTTTACTGAGACATGGGAGTACTGAACACTTATTTTTCACCACTTGGATTTAGATTTTATTTGCAGAATTTTGAAACAGCGTGGCAACATTAGTTCTTTTTCCTGTCATCTGTTGTAACAGTGAGGTGTGTACTCAATTGTTTGTCGTGGTTTTAAAGAAGGTAAGAGTTTTTCCCTGCAACGTGTTTGTAACATCGTTAAAGCAAATTTTAGGACTACCTGTTTTTGCACCACATGAGGTAAAATTAAAAATTTCCGAATTTTACACACACAATGTCCTGTATTTTTGTCTCCATATTATTCCCAGAGCGGTACTGTTATCCCAAATAGTATAAACCCCTTGATTTCGATAACAGATGAGCAGTGTTTCCTGTAAGATATATAAATCGTCAAACGGCACTCGCTGACAATATCGTTAAATAAACTGTAGATACAGATACACATATCCGACAGGTGGAGAAATAAAGATAAAAATACTAATGGAAAGAAATTAAGCGAGACATAAAAAATTTCTTGAACTTACACGTATTACCCACTGTATATGACACAGTGTATTAGGCTACTTCCCGAAATGTGATAACTAGGCCGTTTTATGACCGGAAATAAGAAAATAGTGATATTCATCAACAAATATTCCATCTCGCGGTTGACACATTCTGTTTTTTTCAAGAGCTGTCTTTCCCATGTTGTGCAGAAAGCCCCCAGAGAATACACTATCCCTAATGACTCGAGACAAGCATGTCTTCATTTGTCGACAAGTCGCCGAAGTCAGAGACATGCCCCGCAGTTTTAGAGCCTCTGTGTTTTGAGGATCAGGCTCTGTTGTGGTGTGTAACATAGGCAGGCCCTGTCCAGGACATTAATCACCTAGTGGCCTCGGGCGGACAATACATACTAATGATATAACCAGAGGGCTAGGCAGTCCCTCGTCTCATAAAGGTAAGGCGAGCACGACCGCGTGACGTCATACTGTGTACAACCGAAGGAATTTCCAATGGAACCCCAGTATTCTCAGCAACTGATAGAAGGAAATATATCGTAAGGGGCAAAGCGACCTGAACTCTCATCTTTAAACGTGACTTACATGTGGGTTGTTAAATGACAGTTTTTCACATAAAAGGTTCTACGTCTTAGAATAATGTATCTAAAAACAGAAACATTGATGTGTACTAAATCGGTGTTCAAATGGGGCAGGAACGCACCACAACGACATTCTAGTTGATAGAGTAAAGTAATGCTTTCATTTGATACAACAGCAATAAATTAAAGCATCGTATTTACAAGATTTTCCTCATTGTTCCCAGTTCTAGCCTTGTATGAAAATAAAATTGCTTCTCAAGTTGACTGTCTCACTTCGATAATACTTAAGGTTGTTGGTCTCTGGGTTGTGACGCCGTGTAATTTAGCAAAAATGTATCACTGTTACAGAAGAATCTGGTGCGTTCTTTCGATGACAGATGGAGGGTTGAGTTTCGTCCTACATATTGGTAGCCGTTACAGTGCAGCATATTCCAAAACGTGATAATATTCAAATTTTGTCTGTTCTGCCTACATGGCCTTTGAAATTGACACCTCAACCTCAGCCACATGCCTTCGCACTTTTCACTACTTACTTTGGGCCAGTTCGCAAGTCTCACGTGGTAAAATGATAATAAGTGGTAAATCTAACCGCCTAAATTATTGTGTATGTTTTATAATTTACACACAATTTACAAACGATACAACCTGGTGGGCCGCGGGTTGGAGACCCATGCCCTAACGTAAGATAAAACAGGGCAGGTAATTTATGTATAACGTATAAACGAAGGGCGTTAGCTTATCCATTGTTGTAGTGGAAGACCTATAAGTATTACATATTCTGAGTGTGTGTCTGTAGCTTTAGTTGTCCGGCATGCAAAGCGCATGATTTTCGGAAAAACGATACTGAACATGTTCTGATTTTCTCTACAACTTTTCTCTGAAGCACTTCTCATTCTAAGAAGAATTCAGCCAGGTATAATTGTATGTGTACATTGGTCTTTACACGAAGTACCAGCTTTCTTGTCATGTTTCAATCAAACTTGTGTATTCTCGACAGAAGTACTCAAATGCAAGTGTCACAAAAATTCGCTCCCTTGGAGCCGAGTTGTTGCATACGGACGGACGACAAGCAGACATGACAAAGATTTTCGCAATTTTGCTAATGCGCCTAAAAATGGAGAGCGTTTGAGTGTAGAATTCGGAAGAGAAAACTAGGATCAAAGAGAGAGAAAGTAAAGGGTGGCTGGAAAACCCGCATTAACAAGAATTCTGTACTGTGGAGTCTTCACCAAACGTTATTAGAAAAAAATGTAACAAATCTACAGTGAGGTAAACCGAATTGATTTTTCATGCTTCTCACGGATGGTGTTAGTGTTTCTGGAGCCTACTACAAGTTGTCTGTGACTTGTCCACGCGTGTATGTAGGGCGAAGGTGCTGTATATCACTTCCGGGAGTATGACGTCACAAACTTGTTGCTATCTCAGGGAGACATGACAAGCAGAATAAACGTAAAAATAAATAGCGGATTATCAATCTTCAGGTTTGCATCGTGCACCAATGAAAATTAAACACTTTATTGTCCAATTAATGCACAAATATATAATTCGTAGATACAATTAAAATTATGAAATATTTAAAAGTGCTCCAACATGTTTCGGATCACAGAGAATCCATCGTCAGTGAGCCTTGTATAATGCTTGGCTAAAATTACAAAGAATGCTTCTATCGTGTCCGTTGACATGGACGTGGTCAGTGTAACGGCAGCATAATCAGACCTGTTGTGCGTGTGTGCAGTTCACTGTATACCATACCAAGATAAGGTAGTCAGAAAATGCTGCCATAACACCGACCACGTCCATGTTAACGGACACAATAGAACCATTTTTTGTAATTTTAGCAAAGCACTGTACAAGGCTCTCTGTAATCCGAAACATGCTGGAGCACTTCTAAATATTTTATAATTTTAATTGTATCTACAAATTACATATTTGTGCGTTAGTAGGATAATAAATTGTTTAACCGGATTATCAGCTACATATAATTACATATTCAAATGTAAATTTACTGAAAAGGGCGACACTGTTCATGTTTACAGGAAAAGAAGTGGGAAACCATGATTAGAAAGGAACCTTCTAATCAGACTAACGATTATGCACGAGTGACGATGTGATGATACTTGTCTGTGCTGTAGGGAAAGGTTCATGCTAGAAGAGGTTGTTCGATAGTAAAGTGAAGCCTGAAAATAATTCCGAAATGTCAAATTATCTCTAAAGATTTCGTACGCAGTTCAGGACGAAGAAGTTTTTTTGGTTAGATTTATGAAAGTTAAACCGAACAGTACACCTCACTTTCTTGGGTGATAAAATCGAGAAGAATGAGATGGGCGGGACCTGTAGCGCGTGTAGGGTAGAGGAGAGGCGTATACAGGGTTTTGGTGGGGAAACCTGAAGGAAAGAGACCACTTGGGAGACCCAGGTGTAGGTGGGAGGATAACATTAATGGATCGTCAGGAAGTGCGATGTGGGGTTATGGACTGAATCGAGCTGGCTCAGGTTAGGGAAATGTGGTGGGTACTTGTGAATGTGTTAATGAACCTTCGGGTTCCATAAAATGCGGGTAATTTCTTCACTGGCTGAAAACCTGTTAGCTTCTCAAGAAGGACTTTGCTCCATGGAGTAAGTAAGTAAACCGAAACAGTAACAAGCATGTTGACTTTCCTTGAACAGTAGAAGGCAACAATGAAGATAAATATGCGCTCATTTAATTGTTATTTATGGTACATTAACGGAAAATTCATTCACACATTACATACTAGCGAATGTGCGAATAATACAGTGCAAAAGAAGTGGAACGAAGTAGTCGTGACCTAACTGCAGATACTATCCCAGTACCTTCGTAAAAGCATTGAGGATCAGAGGAGAAAGCATTTCATTATAGGCGGTCTCTGCTCTTAGAATTGAAACCATGACCTCCTCACTACGAAGTGACAGTACTTCCTGGATGACCGCGACGCCTGGTGAAAGAAGCAGTCGAGAAAGAAGAATATAACCGTTCAGGAGGTAGCGTCATCGTCAACATTACGATCCATATAAAATATCATATCTTATTGCTGCTGTCACATCCCTGTCACAGAACGTACGTTTCTTTAGTGTAGAATGTTCACTGTGACGTAGGAAATAAATTTTAGGCATGTTCGCAAAACTGTGAAAAGCGACTTTTAGCTCCGTCATGTCCCTCCGTCCTTCCGTCTGTGCGCCCGTCCACATGGAACAACTCAGTTCCCACTGAACAGATTTTCATGGAATTTGATATTTGGGTACGTTTCTAAAATCTTTGGAAGAAATTTAAGTTGCATTGTGATGTGACAAGAATAAAGAGCTCTTACGTGAAGACCTATGCACATTTATGGTAATACGGTATAATTCTGAATTCTTAAAATGGGAAATGTTTCGGACAAAATTTGAAGGGAAAGTCAAAACATATTTTATATTCGATAACGTTTTTGCGAAAGGTGTATCGTATATGGGAAAATGTGGAAGAATGTGTTAGAGACGGAGACGCCACAGATGATAATACAATACGGCGCATGCGCTTGGTGTGCTGGATAGCTAAGGCTAGAGACACAAACTCAGAACACGTAACACTAATTGCTTTTGCACTGCAACAATTGTTTCACGACCGCGCCTCAATATTACGTTATAAGTTCAGCGCCTGTCTTGTTAAAATATTATTTAGACGCAGATACTTGTGAGATTTGTGGTAGACAAAGTGGCTTTGTGAAAGTTTCTCAGTGTATTTCCGTTTTCCCTTGTAGGTATCATTCCACGAAGGCCCCATTGTTCATTTCAAGTCTCTTCCTTTTCACGACAGAATTCTGGCTACTCTTTCACTGTGTATTTAATTCCCTCATTGCTCCATAATCACTTTTATACTCATGCTACTCTTACCAGAAGGACAATCGGGCGATGTCCCTTAACCGTCTAATAATACGATGTTCTTTCGTGAGGAATGGAGTGAAATAGTTGCCTCATTCTTCTGGCAAATTCGATTAAGGTTTTACGTTGTGTTCCTCCGTCCTGTAACAACTGCTGAGCTGGTACCAAAATTTTGTTTTGCACTGCTTACTTCATGCACCTCCCAAAGAATAACAACTTGAAATTTTAAGCTCGTGGTTCCGTGCATCGTAATTCAATGTGAATAAAAATCCAACAGATGCAACAGTATGCCGATATTTATTTACTGCAAAATTACTGTACATGTTTCGGGTTTCACAGCCATTCCCCGATCAGACCACGTTGGAGGGGAGTAGCGGTACATGTAGTAGGACCTGTACCGGAGGCTGCGGGTACAGTTTTTAATACTCCTGATGATGGGTGCTGTGACACCCGAAACATGTAGAGTAGTTTTGCTGTGAATAAATATCTGCATATTGTTGCATCTGTTGGATTTTTATTCACAACAACTTGAAAGTCTACCACCGCAAATCAGTAATCCAAACGTTATTAAATTTCGTTTTACAGCAGTCCTCCAACCATCAAACACAAAAATCAACCCAAATTCGCCACAATCACACATTTCAGTTCCTGTCATTGTACCTTCTTGACGTCGTGACTTTACCTCCAGGTAGGAACAACGGACACTACCTGGGAGCCGTCAAAACTGTAAACGTTTTTTCGCCCCGTTTTAAATGTAATGTATCAAAATACACTTTATTGATGACCGTATTATGTGAACACACCTACGTGTTGGGGGAGGTAACTGAGACAAAATTTGTGTACGTGTGTGTGTGTGTGGTTTATGTTTGTGTTGGTGCGTGGGTGTGTGTGGCTTTTTGTGTGTGTGTGTGTGTGTGTGTATGTGTGTGTAGAGTTCTACATTAAAGTGTTTTCGTAGTACCAGATAAATGTAACGTGGCACGTTCTTAGCCAGATAAATTACTGAAGTATATAGCTACAATACAGGGCTCAATAAAAATAATTCCGTAGACCCATACTGTTTGCGTACACACATTGCTTATTAAGCATTTAAAGCATCGTGCTTACTGTAAGTGGGAAGAGCTGCAAATTTAAATTCCATGTATTTCTGTCCACAGAACATGTTTATGATTTCGTATAAATTTCTGAATTAATAGTAATCACGTAGCTGAACTGCAGTTATCTGTTAATGTATAGTATCAATTGAAATTTTCATATGTTGTTTAGATGAACTTCATAATGCAGATTCAAATATTTTAAGATATTATACTGTCTAGATTAGTTAATATACTGCAATACTATCATTCACATTTGCTCGCTTTCCCGATCGCTTTTTAACTATTCAACATGTCAATTTTTACTGAGCGTCTACTCATCTTAGACTGGAGAGACTTTGTACATGGATGTAGCAAGTTTATTCTTATAATAAAAGCCAATGAGATGCACTACTTATCAAATTTATTTTGATAAAGAACTCCACATGTTTCGGACAGACCTACTGTCCATCATCAGAGTCTCAACACTGTACACACAGCAATAGGTAATGCTGTGTTATGTGTTCTGTTATCTGTCTGCTAGCAGACAGCTAACAGAACTAGCATGACAAATACCTATTGCTGTGTGTACAGTGTTGAGATTCCTGATGATGGACGGTAGGTCTGACCGAAATATACAGAGTTCTTTATCAAAATAAATTTGAGAAATAGTGCATTTTTTTGGCTTTTATTATAAGAGTATTTCACGATGCACAGTCCTTTGAATGTCAAAGTAGCAAACTTCTCCGAAACGGCGGTTAGTATGTAACAATTGTCATGACATCATGTAGTAATAGACTTGAATCTTTATCATCGTCGATATGATAGCCAGAAATATGAAGTTTTGTGCTTATAATTTTGAATTATATGATTGAATTTTATTTAGGTTTTCGGAAAATGAGGAAAATAATGTGAAGTGTTGCGAAGAAATTTCATAACTGAAAGCTCTCTTCACTAAATGTACAGAATTAGATATATTTAGAAATCTGTGGATGTGTTTAATATTTAACCTGCCATTTAGGGGAAATAAGACGCTAAACGTTAAAGTCAGTGACTTGAAAATTCAACTTGGTACCAGAAAGTTTTTTAAGAATCGTAAAGTACCACACGCACACACACACACACACACTATATATATATATATAAGTGTGGTTATGATAAAGCCTGTAGGACCTAACTTCTCTTTTTTTCTCGTTATGAATTTTTTCTTCCTTGTTTTATAGGATACGTTGTTTTATTGCATAAACTTTCTTAACACCGTGTTTTACGTGTGACTTTAACAGTCATTTATTTAGACAATAGTCTGTAATACAAACAGTGCCAAGAATAAACTCCTTTTAAACTTTGTGGAAAAGAATGGTCTCTATGAATCACGGTCACATAGTCTCTTCTTGCGCGGAAAAATGTGTAGGCAGAATGCCGTGCCAATTCTTCACTTTCGTCTAACCGAATATTTCGACACAGCAGAAAAGCCAAAAAATTGCGTGGAGACGATGACGAGACTACTCGCAAGGCAGTGGGAGACTAACGTCGCTGTCAGGAATGTAAGGGTGAAAAATACCTAAGGCCACATTCTCCCATATCATTTACAGACGAATAAGCCCTTCACTTTTTCGAAGAAAGACACAGGAGGAGCGCGTCTGTGGAAAAGATGTGAGGGCAGTAAAATTATATAGGTCTCTATTGACACCAGGCCATGCTCGTTTTGACACCAGGGTCTGGACATGCGCAGAATCCTTAAATGGATGCACATCTACCTCTGTCAACCCATTCACTCTGCTGTTCGTATTCTACAGTATTACTGACTGTTTTTGCACCGTGCATTTTGATATAATTTTACAATACAAATGTTCAATTTTCTAAATTAATATTGAAATTATTATATCTCATATAATTTTCGAATCTCATGGGTTCGTCCTCAGGAAGACAAGTTGTATATGCAGTATGGTACGTTTTACATGCATCGGTGTGAGCAGTCTGGTGGGTAGGATAGTGTGTCTTCCTGTAGTCACACATTCCAGTTTTATCTGAAATACAAGAAAAAAGTGTGGAACAGTGATGCAATGTGCCCCGTACAAGCAGCGATATAACCGGCATTGTATTACGTCATGCATCTGCAGCTTCTAGATATAACTGCAGACACTACTTCATAATCTGTTCACCAACTGTCACGCATATCTGTGATATGAAGGAGGTCATTTCCATCGACTACTAAGTTATATTACAAGGAGTGTAAGGCTTAAGCTTGCCATGCGTCTCGGCGCGGTTTTCACTTGAACTTTCTGTATAAGCATCGCCTCTTCCCCTTTTACGTAGAATGAACAAGTACGAGATCTGAGATTCTCACGGCGGTGTAGTTAAGAATTTGTCTCTTCTGGAATGTGAAATCGTGTAGCAGGGTTCCCAACATTCCGATGCAAAGCAGTACATTCGAAACATCGCAAATCACTAACCCAGCAACACAGTATCACGTCCCACAATTGAATCGTCAATGAAAATATAAATACCAGGAAAACAAGAGAAAATTTTATAAAAAGAAGTTTCAAGATTTGTACCCTTCAGCGAATATTGCACTTAAGAATGAAAAAATAATAAACAAAACCTATGTTTTGCCACGCCGATTTGTCTGTATGTCCAAGTCGATTGTGTAGGTACTGCTCTTTTATTCTGGTCTCTACAGAGCGGCCAGTCTGTCCGATGTAGACTTGACCACAATCACAGGCTATGCTGTACACCGCTGCAGTCCACAGTTCCAGGTCTTCCTTAACCGGACGAAGAAAACTGAAGTTTCGGAACTTTGATTGGATTTTGTTATCATTCTAATGATTCAACAACAATTTATCAATAGTTGGATAATTATTTATATTATTCGTGATAAGTGAAGGAAATTAACTATTATTGTGACAGTTTTCTCAGTCACGTCGAAGATTACATGGCATAAAATGCTTTATTACCATTTAGATTTTTCCTACTCGAAACCTTCAGGTAACAGTTTTGATTTTGCTCGGTGTAGATAGTCGAATGTCGTGACTTTTATTTCCAATGATCTTATGTTTATACTTTGGTGTATATCCCCTTACCCGATTCAACGCAACGTAAACCCTGTAAATGATACAGCGTGTTTAAAGAGTGTGTGAATTTCCGCATTTCACGAAAGAGAATACCGAGTTACTGCATACTACGTCATCTTATTTGGTCTTGGCGTGAAGTTCATGGTCGTGGTTACCAGTGCTACCACCACACACATAGGAAAAACCCAGTAGTTGGTGCCGTTCAGCTTTAAAAGACGTAGAATTCCCGTTGAAATTTCTGTAAAACTGTATTTATTTTGGAGTAGATTCTGTCGATATGTCCCCATGTCTGTGGTCTGCCGTTTGGTACCGACCGACACTAATTGACTCTGCGCTAGTTTCCGCCTCACAACGCTTTGCTCTTGTCAGATTTTAACAGTTTGTATTTCGTTTTACGCTAAAAAAAACAGATGAATATCAGGGCGACAATATCTGTCAGCAGGGCAGCCACTGACTCCACTAAGCAACTGTTCTTACTTCTGCCCCTCCTACTGACTATACTTATGACAGATTAATTAAACAATGAAACTATACGGACTTGCGATTTTTAGCAAATTAATAATTGTATTGTCATATTCTTTATTGTAATGACCTGCAGCCTATTGGCTGATTAAGTCACCCTCTGCTTGCACCTTCAAAGTGAAAGTCTATTCTCGTAGGTCAGCTGATTGTCAGTTGTGCAGTATGACAGACGAGACATCACTCTGTGTACACCAAATGTGGCTCTTCAGCACTGACGACGGAGTATATACATACATTTCTCTGAAAAGGCCAAACCA
>Ga0123355_10010131_pt1 | contig 14405 bp, 12 predicted proteins | sample TergutEmb28metaG_3_FD_89872 | JGI IMG/M metagenome (GOLD analysis project Ga0123355, IMG submission 89872) | Embiratermes neotenicus P1 segment gut microbial communities from Petit-Saut dam, French Guiana - Emb289 P1 | ecosystem: Host-associated > Arthropoda: Insects > Digestive system > Gut ...
AAAATATTTTTTTTTTGTGGTTTTAGAGAGGGGGGGCCCCCCCCCCCCCCCCCCCATCACTTTAGGTTGGAGGTATAGAGTAACTTTGCTATGAAGTCAGTTGTTAGATATTTTTAGTTCTGCATTAAGACTTTCTTTGGCTGTCCTGCAACTGCGATACTGTGACTTGTCATCATCTGGCCTCCTGTGGCTCTCGTAATGCCATTCTAATCACCCCCCTCCACCCCCTATTTTTATCTCTTATTTCAGTTATATGATTGATTTGCAGGCGATGCAGAAACTGGATATGGCCAGGGAGAAACTTCAGGAAACCAATGAGGAATTTGAAACTGCACGTCGTCATGCCCGCAAAGCTAAACAAAATTTTGAACGAGTAAAGAAAGAAAGGCATGATCGTTTCATGAATTGTTTTGAGCATGTTGCCAATGAGATTGACAACATTTACAAGGTAATTCTGTAGAATGGATGGCATCTTATTTCCAAGTTAATACAAAGGTGTTATTCATAATTCCACGTGTAATTTGTATTATCTCTGTTACTTTCAGCATCTAAGCATTGTGTGTGCTTCAAGTACTGTTAGATGCCAAGAATTTTTGGTATCTTCTGCAAAAATAGTAGTGACAGTTTTCAATTTGTATTCAGTTTCAGAGAATTTACAGAATTTCTGTGTAACATGAAGGGATGAAACTGTTTCTGGCCTTTTCAGAGATGAACATCTTGAAGGCTGTCCTCTATTTTCAATTTGTTAACCTAGGAAAGTAATGAGATCTGTCATGGGGTTCACTGATATTGATGGGGCCACAGTTCTGTAATAAAATCCCTTATTATAAACCTGCTGTTAGATCACCTGTGAACTTTCATGATATATCTTGTTATAACCTGTTTCATACCATGTACCTTTTCACCTTATATATGTAATACTACTTCCATGAAGCAGATTTTGTCTTGTAATAGTTACTGAGCCTGTCAAATTTTCTGCATTTTATGGAACCTGAAGTTTTATTGCATTTTTCACAAGAGTCCTCCACTGGCCCAAATCCTGAGCCAGTGAACCCTGTCTATATCCTCACCTTCTATGTCCAGACTGTAAGAGTTGTCTGTTTCATTCAGATTTTCCAACCAAAACCCTGCAAGCATTTACTGTCTCATCATGTATACCACGTGCTCTGCCCATCTTATCATTTAGTTGCTCAACCTGGTGACATTTGGCAAAGAAGCTCCTCATTATGCAATTTTCTTCAGCATCCAAATGTTCTGCTTGGAATGCTTTTCTTGCACACACTCTTGTATGTGTGTTCTTCCTTAAATGTGAGAGGCAAGTTTCATATCCATACAAAATAACAGGTGAAATCACAGTTTTCTACATTTTAATATAGGCACACAGGAAGACGAAAGATTTTGAACTGAATGACGTCAAGCATTCTCACTTTCAGTATTCACCAATTAATAGTTCTAAAACCAACATTCCGATTAGTTTGTCTTGTCTATCATACATTTGATTTAACTGTTCACTCTTCCTAACTCATATAACATGACAACATTCAAACAACCTTGCCTCTTTTAGGAGTAAAATTGCATTTCAAATACATGTATCTGCAAAAGTACTGGAATGCATTATGCATTAGAGTTAAGAAGTGTTAATATTGTATAAGATACCCAGTATATACAGAGACTTCATGCTGGCATCTTATTATATGCTATAAACTTGTGTACCTCATAAGTAAGTCTGAATTTTAAAGCTATATTAATTCTTCATAAAATGTTAATTCTCCATGACTGTAGTCCATAACAGTGTGTTGTGTCATTAATTGGATAAGTTGATGTCATCCTTACTACATTTTCCAGTTCTGATTACTGTTAAGTATTAATACTCCAGGATCCTTCTGTAGCTGTAATGGTAAGTTATCAATTAAATAAGATTTCAGCCTTATTACACATGGCCTTCTAGCCTCGTGGTATAAGTATCCAATATTTGACTTAACAAAATAGTTGAATATTGATAAGGTAATTAACATATATCCTGAGATATAATCCACTCTCTTATAGAGTCTTGCCAAGAACCAGTCTGCACAAGCATTTCTGGGTCCTGAGAACCCTGAGGAGCCATATCTGGATGGAATTAATTATAACTGTGTTGCACCAGGCAAACGATTCCAGCCCATGTCCAACTTGTCAGGAGGAGAGAAAACTGTTGCAGCACTTGCTCTGCTGTTTGCAATCCACAGGTAACTGACCATAAAACTGTTAGAAAGTTTAGGATTTGCAGAAAGTACTGAATTATATGACATGTTTGTTGAATGAATTATTAAATTGTAACCTGTAAATTATGTATTGAGATACTGGAACCAAGGTCATATATGATCAACAAAATTCCTATGAATCTTAGGGTGAAGAGGCTTTATGATTGTGGGGCAGTGTGGAAGTATGGCACTTTTGAACTCCATTGGAGTAGATTTGTCATGTTCCAGAGCTTTGATAGACTGATGCCATGCTTAAAGTTGTATATAACAACATTGTTTTATGTACACACACACACATATGTATAGCTACCAGCCATCACCGTTCTTCGTTCTGGATGAAATTGATGCTGCGTTGGACAACACAAATATTGGTAAGGTGGCGAGCTACATCCGTGACAAAACAGCATCACTGCAGACCATAGTGATATCACTGAAAGAAGAGTTCTACAGCCATGCTGATGCTCTGATAGGCATTTGTCCTGACGTAAGTTCCAGTTTTGAACATCACTTTACTAATTACATATATGTGTTATGAAACTATGCTTTCAAGGTACACAAATTTAGAACTGTGTAGCATAACTTGCGTATTGTTATCACATTGTATGAAGTGCATACAGTCTTTGCTGTTTTGTGAATTTGTACCATACCATGAAGCGATCTCAACCCTTCACTCTGTTAATGGGAGTGCAGTTGCAATTCATGAACTGCTGTTGTCCTAAATGGTTTCTGCTTTGGGAGCCTCACGATGACAATTTCTCAAAGCATCTGAGGGATTTTTGAGAATATTCAAACCTAGCACTGATTTCAGCGATTTTCTGGGATGTTCAGTAGGTCTAGCATATCATAATGCGATTTTTACAGGTCAGCTAGTATTGCAATGGCATTGAAATGAGGGACTTGATAAAGAACCAGATGTGCAGCTTAGATGAGACAAGAAACAAAGATCAAAGTGGAACTTGAAAGATAATACAGGTAGCCCTCAGTTTACAGTTGGGTTCCATTCTTTGAGGACCTATCGCCCAAACAAAAAAGTTTGAAATGAACCTTGTTATATAATGTACGTCGGTGGGAAGTGAGTGAGTTATGTACCAAGCCCCTCTCAAAATGGACATTTGTAATATAATAGGTATTATTTTATTTAAAGCTCTGAAATAAATATTATGAATGCAAACAACAGCATTTTTATGAATATAAATAAATTAAATGTAATACAGTATAACCAAACTACACTTAATGAAATATAAAATTAAATTTTGTTCATTTGCTTATGTATGTTTGAAGTCTAGACCGAATGTTTTGTAAGGGCCACTGTAAGGCACTGCATTGATCTTTTTTTGACCATGGCATAATACAGAGATTTTACTTCTCTTATAGTACCTGGTTGAGCATCTTGCCTTTTTTAACTTTCTAGCAATATTTTCACATTCCCTTGGCTTCACTGCATTTCTCTGTCTAAACATGGTGGCTCTTGTTTTAGTAATATTTAGTAACCTCATCCCTGATTGGCTTAGATGTTAGGTGAGGATAGTTGTCATCTCAGATGGGCTGTGCTGTTTCTTTACATCACATCCAGTATTTATAATTGTGCATTTTTGAAAATTTTTATAGATTTTTTAATGTTTTTGGCGTTGTGCTCAAAACTGTCATTTTGATTGTCACCAAAAAAACACTGCAAACCAAGGGCTACCTGTACTAAAGTAGCTTTTAGAGAAACAGATTGTAAGGTGGCTGGAATTAATTTAGAACTTTGTCCACAGTCACTCTGGTTTCTTCTGCCAGACATTTTGTGCCAGTAATACACATGTTTTTGTTCCAGGTTGGAGAGTGTTTAATAAGCAAAGTCTTGACCCTTGATCTTACCCAGTTCCAGTCACATCTGGAAGCTACAAAGTAAAGTGGTTTGTTCACGTGCACATGTATAGAACTCTGAATAGTACATGCTAAGATGGAAAAATGTCTCTGAAATGTTCATCTTCTGTATTTCTCATGCTTCTTAGGCATGCACAAAAGCGGGGCTCTGGTAGCAGCAACCAGCAAACATATTAAAAGTGAAATGTTATAATGTATGGGATAATTTGTTGTCTGTATGTATGGCTCAGGAAGGATAAAAGGAAATCTTATGCCAAATTTAGCATCATGCTGTTCTGTGCAGTTGATTTTGTCTTTGTTTCAAAGACATTGCACCTTTCATCAGCAGATGGAAAGAGGAACAAGTCAGGAAGTACGCTACATTGTAATCAGTAATACCTTAAAGTAAAGATATTCAGTCCATTGTAGTACCTTTGCAGACCAGCTATAATTAGCTTGAGATGGATAAAAGTTCCAGGAAAAAAAACCTTGTTGTATGCAATACCTTTCCATATATGTAATGTTAAGAAATTGATAATGTCTATGATTTTTCTGCTCTAATGTTCTTGTTATAAGCCACAATTTTTCTGTCACAAGCTGTATTAAATATGACTTTAGGCTGTACTGAGACATTGCTTTCTTCATCCTCAGTCTATACATTGTGCTGAAAGACTAGCTGGCTCATTCCATGGCAAGCAGTCCTTGAAACTCTTAGTTCCTCAGCTAGTCAAGAAATTCCCTGAAAGCTCATTACTGGGTTCACAAGACCCCACCAACTGTCTGTATCGCCAGCCAGAGCAGTCTAGTCCATGCCTAGATCTTCCACATGGTCTCTTTCCCTCAATTCCCACCAAACCCTATATGCACACCTCATGTCCCATGCCCTGCCAATCTAATTCTTCTTGATTTGATCACTTGGATAATATTTTATGAGGAAAACAAATCATGAAGATCATCATTGTGCAGTTTCTTAAATTCATAACTCTTCCAGTGATATGGTTGATATTATTCTTTCTTGGGCATAAACTGATATATGTAATGTAATACTGTACATAGGATCACTGTCACATTCAGGTGCTTTCTAGAGATTTCCTTAATTAATGAGCCAGTATTTGTAAAGTTGTCTGGGTTAGCAGTGATATAGTACCTAAATATCTATCAGTTAAATCAGAGTTTATTACCACAAACCCCTAAACCTTATTATCTCCTTCTGGTTCGTACTCATATTTATTAATATGGACCTCTAATACAACAAATGGGAATCCTGTATTAATGATTTCAGTGCCAGTTTTTATTGTAACAATCTTATAAGTGTATATATGTTCCATGACCAGGGCTGGCCTGAGACATATGGCCACCCCAGGCTCTTGGTATATCTTCAACTGCCACTGTTTAAACTTTCTGGCCTAGGACAGGGCTGGTGAATCTTCTTGAGGACATGTACGCAAATCCCAGATAATATTCAGAGAATCCTCTTGCATGCATGCCCATGGGAATATTGAGCAGACAATATATCTTTCATAGTTAATTGTTACTCACTATAATTAATATACTGTATACCATAGTAAGAGGATTGTTGAGAAATGCAGTGTGGAGGAAAATGGGGAAGCAGCTGAGGCTATTACTGCTCCATTTTTTAAAAGACTAATGCAATAAATATAACTTAAATATTGTAATCATGTTTATTATTATTGTTTATGCTGCTGCTGTTATAGAAATTATTAGAGAGAGAGAGAACAAAATGCATGAAAGTGTTATTAGGATTCACTGGTTAGGCAAACAAGAATGGTTCTGAATTATTTTAAATGAGACAGCTTTAGAAATTAAATGTTATTTATAACTAGTTCTTCACAACAGGCAAAATTAATGGCATTATGGCAATAATAAGAGACCAGTGATAATCTGTAAGAAACTAAAAGAATTTTTAATATTTGTTCTTTTTGTTTAATTTTCTTGTATTTACTTGTATTTGTGTTGTTTTACTAAAAAGAAATGATAACAGTGAGATTAAAATCGGTACAAGCATATTAGGAAGCCTTTTTAAATAATTTGTAGTAAATTTGTATTGCTTTAAATTGTATTATTAAAAAAGACATTAGAAGTAATACCTTTATAAGCAACAAAAGAAATGTCACTGGGACAGTAAAAAAGTAAATAATGATAAATCTTGGTTCATACTATAATATACAACAAAACAAGGAAGACATAAACTTTCTATCAGTGAGACTTTTTTTTTTCTGCTACACCAAGGATGAGAGATATTTTACACCAGGTTCATGCATCATTTTGAGGGCTACACCCATGCAGCAGTAACTTCTTCATTACAGTGAGATCTGATACAGTTAATTACTAAAACAATGTATCACATGAATATGTAGATGAAAATACTGATAATACTGCTACCACTGCAATTTTCAAAGTCAGAATTTCAGGACTGGCATTCTAGACTTACAGAGATTCAAGTTTTGCTATTTATAGTACTGATCTGATTTCTTTCAATACTTCCTAGTACAACTCTTAAACTGACAAAATTTTGCGTCTTAATTCAGCTGCTCCCTAAATCACATGCCTCTCAGACCCATTCAAATTGGTCCACTGCAACCTTTGCAAATGCCATTTTCTCTAATATTACACTGCATATTTTATGAATTTTGCAATATCTGCTAATGACCAGTGGAGTAAGAGAATGGTTTGATAGTTGAATGAGTGACAGTTGAAAGTTGCATTTGAAGGCTCTGAATGGTTTATCATGAATTTCAAGATCAGTCATGTGTTTTTTGTGGGTTTCGGAAACATTTAGCAGTGCCATGGTCTGTGACATGATTAAAAATTTTCAATTTGATTTCAAAGCTTTTATGTTATCAAACATAACATTGGTTGTTTTGCAAATCCCTGTAATGTGATGTCCAAATGTTTTAAATGTAGTAAAAATCTTTAAGAGAACATTGATCTAAACATCACATAACTTGAGATGACAATCATTCATCAAAAAGAAAGAAATTTTATACGAACAGAACCTTGTCTAAACCAACAAACATAATTTCATATAAATAGTCCTTGGTACACTGAATTCACCTCACTTAGAAAAATCTGAAACTGTCTTTTCTGCAACACAAGCACAGGAATAATATTGGCTAGTTCAGATTATATTTTTGCTCTTCTGAGATGTTACGTAGTATAGACTGTTAGTTACCTATGTTTCATAGCGACATATCTGTCCCATGTGCAAGGATCCAGCAGTCCAAGTTACTTCAGTTTCCATACCCCCACATTGTAAAATGTGATCAAGCTGCTTCTTAGAATCCAGGAAATACAGTTGTTCAATTAATATTAACATAAATATTTATCTTTGGTGACACTGTCCCTTGTGTACTGCTCAATAAGATGCTAATTATCCAACCAAGCACAACACATAGATCTAGTACAATAGTCTTTTATTATACACTAAAACATGTTTCAGCTGTCCAGATCAGCCATCATCAAGTAGCTGTGAGCTACATAAAAGGAACACCAAGGGGAGAGAGGACTCTCACAGTGCTATGAATTATAACAATGTTATTCCAAAAATGGAATAATAAGGTTAAATCTAATACATAACCATGTTACAGAATTCCTTTTGTATAATCTATGTGGAATGGTACAATAAATTATATAAAAAACAAGGTTAAATGTGATAAAAGATAAAAAATATGAGCAATGAAAAGTCTTTCAAAAATTAGGGTTAAGAACAAGCAATAAAACTCGAGTGTTCCATTTTAAGGTTCTCACAAAGCAAGGCGTGAGGATTTGTGTCAATATATGGCAAACATAGACTGGGAAGTCTTTTTCATTACTCATTTTTTATCACATATTACCTTGCTTTTTATCTCATTTATTTTAGGGTTCCACATAGATTATACCAAAGGAATTCTGTAACATGGTTACTTATTAGTTTTAACCTTATTATTCTGTTTTTGGAATAATATTATTATAATTCATAACAATGTATAGAGAGGAGTCTCTCCCTTTATATTTCTTTTTGTGTATCAGACATCTTCCTGATGATGGCTGTTCTGGACAGCCAAAACATGTTGTAGTGTATAACAAAAGACTATTGCACTAGAGCTATACGTTGTGTTTGTTCAGATAATTAGCACCTTATTAAATGTTTACATCTCGAAATGTTCACTTTGCTACGTCGGCATTTTCAATTCCTTCTGAAGGTCTATATCAGTGGTGTGTAACCACCAGCTGCTGGGATGCAAGTGATTTGGCAATGTACTAAAATGGGTTTTCTAAAGCATAATATTAAGGTATTGAAAAATCAAATTTTTATTTACTTCATTTCATATTTGTATTAGATTATGATGAACTGTATGGCTTCTTGTATAAGTAAAATGATATATTTATTTTTCTATAGAATTTGTCCTAGAATTAGAAAAAATTCTCTGACTTATTTCCGTTTCTAAATTTTATAACTCTTGTCTTAAGTCCATTCATTTAATAATTTTGACAAACATTAAATTGTAACAGGCATAAATATAATGCAACTGGTGCTGTAGACTCATACATGCCAATCATGTTACAAGGTGCATGTGGCAACTTGAGTTTACTGCCATCATATTTCCAATTATTCCAACAGCCTGGCTGGCCCACCCCTTAATGTGGTTCTGCCTGTGACCAGTGTTCTGTTACAGATATGGCATTAGGCATTAAAATTGTTGCCAAGAAATTAAACAGTGTTAGATACAAGAGTGTTCTTGCACTTGAAAAATGGTCATGGTGACTTATCAACCAAAAACAGAACACTGGTCAAAATTATTTTGTGTGTTATATTGAAGCCCCTATCAGAAACAATAAAAGTTTAAGACAGCAGGATATCGTAATGTGTATTGATGTGTAATTGGAATCAATACGCCTTGTACACAAGATATAAAACATGATTTAATTAATAAATCCTCATCTGTGTAGGTTTATGAACATATAAGAAATATGGAATTGTATAACCTATTCTAGGTTAAGTTAGGAATGTTTTCTCCCATCTTTAAAAATTTATGATCGACACAACAGTGTTAACCTTTACTGGCCATGCACAGCATTGGTGCAAACTGTACACTCTTTGTCCAGCACTGGGTTTGTCCCACACCAATACCATTACCCTCAAGTTTAAAAGCAGCTCAGCCCCATAGTATTGGTGGATTTAAAATCCCCTGCCACAGACAAAGGTTTCAAACTGACCACAATGCTTGTGACAGTATTAAAAAAATGTTCTTTCTCATACAAATGTCAAACCCCTACCTTCCACTTGACAACGCACAGACTTCTCACCTGCATGGCACCTCATATGCTTTGTTAAGTCATAACTCTGAACACACCTCCAACCACATTCAGTACACAAGTAACGTTTTTCTCCCATGTGTGCTCTCATATGGTTAATGAGAGTGCTCCGTCGTCCGAAATTATTACCACAAACACTACAGTGATAAGGCTTCTCACCTGTGTGTCCCCTCATGTGTTTTGTGAGTGTGTCACCACGGCTGAAACTTCTACCACATACAGTGCACAGATATGGTTTCTCAAGTGTATGAATCCTCATATGCTTTCTCAAACAACTTCCAAAACCAAAAGTCTCCCCACACACGGAACAACAGTAAGGTTTTTCTCCTGTATGAGTCCGCAAGTGGCCCTGAAGTTGATGTTTCAGAGTGAATATCTTTCCACAGTCATGACATAAAAACCGTTTTCTGTCAACCTCAGGTTTTGGTTGTGTCTGTAATTCATCTACACCCTTAATCAAAATATCATGAGGTATGGCATTTGAAATACACTTCTCTTCTTGTAAACAAGAATCATTCGCATTTGTTGTCTTTCTGCCAGCCAACCAACTTTGTGCAGCACCTTCCTCTGCATGAAAATTTCCAGATTGTGCAGCACTCTGCTTCCTGACCTTCCTGATATCCATACATGGTTGCCACGTGCTAGTTCCTTTTGCTTCTGCATCTGCATCATGCTTCTGACCTTCTGTAGTAATGATCTTGTCATATTTCCCCCCTGAAAATGCTGTCTCAGACTTTACTTCAGTGTTGTCCACCACAGGATCATCCATTATGTTGATGCCACTGCTTCCACTGGACACTCCAGGAGGAAGATCAGACCACATGCTTTCATTGCCGTGAAGAAAACCAACTTCCTCGGACAATCTGCCAGAGATGTTACAATTAAACAGGACACACATGCATGGTACAACTGCCATGTCACAATATTAGTGCTGTACATAAATGCCTGAAGAACAGAAGTTACGTCTTAATGTTGAGAAGAGCACATTTGGGAAAGATTTGTTATTACCGAGTTCAAAACTATTTGTTTCCCAAACCTCTTGCATACAGTAATGAAAATTATGCCGGTGTCTGACAAACAAAAAAAGTTTTGTACCACTGAAACTCAGTTTATATTTCTTAATACCAAAATGAATGCCTTTTAAGTTTCAGTATTTTCATTCTGCAGGCCAAGTCTAAACTGGTCACTTTCATTTCTTGTGGAGTTTAACTCTACCTAATATATCAAGGTGATGTAACTCTTGTTTCCAAATATTTACTACCAGCTTCACTTTCATCACTTTGAGTCAAACATGTTTTGCAGCAAATGAAATACACTGCTGTTTGGATAAACAGATTAGTGTGATTTAGTCGCAACTTTAAGCCCACCAACCTCTGCTCCTCAGTGCTTGCCACATGTGTACTGTTCTCTTCAGCACCAGTTTCTTCATCAACTTCAACTTTGACTTCCGCAAGTGTCCAGCAGTAATCGACATTTCCAGCTGTAGGTGGCTGCAAATAGAAAACAAGAAATCTGATCACAATCAGTGGACAGATGTAGGTCACATATTTTCAATGCACAATTATTATTTCTGGCAAACATAACACTGTATCACACCCAGATGAAATAATACAGGATGGAGCAGAGCAAATGCATGTTTTTTAAATTGCTAGTACTCGGCAAGGGTGGGGTTGATGACGGGTGTGAGCCGGCAGACAGCTCAGACAATGCAGTTTCAGTAGCCATGGCGCACTGGAATGTAGAGCATTGTGTGTTTGCTGTCAAGCAGTTTTTTAGAAAAAGTGATTGTGTAGTTACTGTCCAACGTCTTCTCCGTCGAAAGTTCAATGTTGAGCGTTGAGGTGCAATTCCAGATCGAAACACTATACTCCGATGGGTTGAAGCATTTAGAACTACCGGATCTGTCATGAAGAGTGTACAAGAACAGACCACGCACAATTGAAGAGCTGAAACTTCCCATTCGTCAAGAAATCGCAGCTGTGCCGCAAAAAATGTTGGAGCGTGCGATGCAGGACTTTGAAGAGAGGCTCCGAATGTGTGTCTGACAAGAAGGATGTCATCTGACTGACATTATTTTCCATACATAATTTGGTATGCACTTTAAAAATGCATTAAAATACCTTCTTTTTTGTGTAATTAAAACTTTTTTATGTTGAAAATAAACAAAGTTATTCTTATATGAAAAACATGCATTTCCTCTGCTCCACCTTGTACATGTTTATGGTATACTCATGGCCTCCTGTCCCTTTCCCAACATAATGTTTGGTGATCATGGGGCTATCATAAGAACATACAAAGAGTATGAAGATTCTATTCAACTTTAATACCCTAATAACTCACAAATGTTTGTTTAAACATACTATGAGACATGAAATAGGCTCTAAAGTTCTGTGAAATCTGTGCTGTAACTTACTGTAATCATAATGGCATCTAACCCTTCGGCAACAACAGATGACTAGCCAATGCCCAGTGAAATGGTGGGAAAATCAAATGTCACCTAAAATTATCAGCCAAGAACATGCGAACTATGGGCAGCCATTTAAATCCTGGGTCTTTTGCAGAATACACTGGGCAATTAACGCCAGTGCCACAGGGTTATAGAAACTCTTTACTGTTCCAAAGTTAGATTATTTGGAAGTTGAATAACAAAATAGTTTCTCAGAAGGGTGATTTGTGAAAATCTAAGAAAACTGTTTGAAATATTCTACCAATGTCTTATATTCAAAATATAAACAAAAGTTGTGCCACATCTATATATCTAATTTTTAGTGGAATTTAAATATCTTATATTAACCATTGTGCAAAGTGTAGGCATATATTAATACAGTAAAAGCCTATATGGCTATTACACGCAGCTATTTAACACTTAAGGGATTGCATTCATTTCCAAAACTAATATGTAACTAAATTTATCCAGTTACCTCCATGGCCTGAGATCTGATGAACTGCCGTAATGTGGCATCTGAACGCTCACACTGTAGCTTGAAGGTGAAAGATTCATTCACTTGGTGAACACAACGTTCACACACTTGAGCTGGCAGGCCATCACCAACAAACACCTTACAGCAAGAAAATCGACATATCAGTGGCACTGTAATTACCTACTACCTATTGCTAACATTCCAAATAACAAACATAATAAAAAGTGTTTCAAACTCTGAGAAGAATTACACTTGTAACACTCTGAAGTAGCCCAAGTCTTGAATGAAGCAAGCAAGTGAAGAATATTCGAATAAGAGTGCGCATTTTAGTTTCATTTTAGGTGCAGCTAAAGCAACTGAAGCTTCAGGTACAATGGTACAAGTGCCAGATGTGGGAACTGGGCAGTGAGATCTACACCTGTGCCCTAAAGTGCTGTGTAAACTAACTAATTCAAGCAATTATATAAATGCATAATTACTCTTTCATACATTATTTTGTGCTTCCTTTGTAAACTGTACCCTTACAGTGTATCTCTAGCGATGACGGGGAATAGGTACAAGCTTCAATTGCTATGAACATGGCTCTAGGTACTACAGCTTACAGAGGAAGGCCAAAATTATGCTTCATTCATCCATATCTTTAATACTGAAATAAACTAGCTTAAAGCAATGTTGCAAAGCAGTCATGTTACAGCCACACAAAAAGAATCGGAGCTTTTATGGTTACAGTACGATTCTTGTCATCATGAAGTTTCTGTTCGCAAAACTGCCATCAAAAAACCAAAATGGGTGTACCTTCATCATACCACCTCGGGTAAGTCCTCCGAATTATTTACGTTACAGTTAACGTTTAATAATTCACACCTTCTGTGCGAAGTTCCAAAGTCTTCTTACGTTAGTAATGGCATGGTATATGTACGTTCCACAACGAATGCTATAAGGTACCTAAACACCGGGTATGAATTTTAAGTATCAAATGAGCTAAAATACGGATTACAACTACCAATACTGGAACCGGCTATCACCTCGGAAACTACAACATACAGTTTATTTTAGTTTATTCATTCCATCCACTTACAATGTTTCGAACTATCCAAATAAAAGGCAGGTTTCATTTGAGAGATGAACAAACTAACCTTCAGGACAGGCACTAATGTTGTAATTCGTTCAGGTAAAGATGCATCATCAAACAGGGGCAGCAAAGAATCTTTCTCTCCCATACACAAACGACACATGCTAGTAAAATTCACCACCATTTCTGTGGCAAATTGTGAACTAACAGTACCAACTTTGCTCTACGAGTTTACATGAAGTGAAATTCACGCACCACACTAAACAACAATACATTCACACCAATACAAAGATTACCAACGTAATCACGGAGAACCAACGCTTATCCCCGCCGTTTGAAACAACATCACGTATGACAGTACAGCGAGTAGTGTCGAAAAAGTTTTGTACTCAAGCTCCAGGGTTTATAGCAGGATTACCATGTGTTTAGAGTGAAGTGGTTCATTTTATGGGTAAACTACACTGTAAATATGTGCTGTTATGGTAATTTGTAACATTTAAAAGGGTCCTGGACAATCATGACTTATGATTTATAGTTCTGTTACTTTCAACATATTAGCCAAAAAAGCGTAGTCAGTATGCAATTTGGCTATGAGCTGAAAGTTACGGGCTACAAATCCCGGTAGAAGCAAAAAATTTACTCTTCTCCAAAACGTCGATACTGGCTCATGTGCCCACCCATTCAATGGGTTCCGGGGCCTCCTTCCCTATTGGTAAAGCGGAATTTAATAGCTTGGATACGTAAGGGTGGATATTGTTACTTTTGGTCTGGTAGGGTTACATTGGGTTAATAAGTTATTTATTTAATTGAACTGACGTACTTCTTTATTCATTTCTTTGGTATATATATACAGGGTGTAACAGGAGGAACGGACCAGACTTCGGAAGGGAGTTCCTTATGTTAAACTATACCGAAAAACCCCAAAACACCTATATCCAAAGTTGAACGGTTTGGGAGATAATGGCCAGTGAAGTTTGAAACTTTGACAGCTGTTACACACTTATTGAT
>Ga0123355_10010132_pt1 | contig 14405 bp, 13 predicted proteins | sample TergutEmb28metaG_3_FD_89872 | JGI IMG/M metagenome (GOLD analysis project Ga0123355, IMG submission 89872) | Embiratermes neotenicus P1 segment gut microbial communities from Petit-Saut dam, French Guiana - Emb289 P1 | ecosystem: Host-associated > Arthropoda: Insects > Digestive system > Gut ...
GGGGGGAGAGGAGGCGAGTATCATTGGTGGTTTCACACGTTCGTATGTTCTGAAATTCTGCTCCTTAATGCTGCCTGTTTGATTCACGTTTTTGTTCTCTTCGTGTGATTGCCTGCACTAAGTTTTTGAGCTTCCGGAACAGATGAGATCAAGTTTAGTTCTATGATTCCAAACTCCGCACTGGCTGGTTTCAGCTCGCTCTTTTTCGAGAGGAGGCACTTCCACTTATCAAAGAAAGAGAAAAGCTTTGTGATCGTTTACGGTTTAATTTATCCTCTGCTGAACGTCAAGCTTGTGGTTTGATTCAAAAGTGCAAATGTCAAAGAATAAATTTCAATAATAGCAGTGAAATAATGCCGCACAGGCAACAGCTCGAAGAAGAAGAGGAAGGAGATAGAAAATGTTGAAGGAAATAAAATAACCGGAGGAGCATGCTGCATTGTTCAACCTGTGATTCAGTTTCGAAATTTCTCACGGCTTTAACATTATATAGCCTGACAGGCAAGGGCAAGGTAAATGGATGTACACAGCCTTTCTTAGTCAACAGCGTCCAACAAGATTATTGTGTAGACTTCAGTTCCACAAACCTATTAGTATTGTTATTGTCGTTTTACTTAATATTTTTGAAGAATTTGTTTTTTACATTCGAATTTGATATTCAGAGGACCGCGCATCGTGATATATTCTTATAATAAAAGCCAACAAGATGCACTATTTCTCAACTTTATTTTATTAAAGAACTCTATATGTTTCGGAGAGATTTACTGTCCATCTTCAGGAATCTTGTTATTTAAGTACACATTCTCCATGATATACTTTACAATTTTCTTATCGCTGCCATGCATTTTATTTATTTTTTGACATAGATACATTTTCATATATAAAATGTTATCTGTTTTAATATTTTGTGTTTACCAAATTTCAATTCCTATCTCCAGTAGTTCATTAGTTACAGTCATGACTACAGCTAAAGAAAATTTTCACGTGCCCAACTTATTGTTATTTTACTTTGTACATAAAAATATTGCCTGAAAAACAGTAGCGTTGTTTTGAAGTGTATATAATCGCATATCATTTCGTGGTTCAAACATGTCACTACGGTCGCGCTCACCTCAAAAGTTCGCGTGTTATCCTCTTTGTTATTACCGGTTGTAAGGAATTATTTTGTATGGGTTTCGCAAGTTCCCAACACACGTTCCAAATTTCATGGAGATCTGTCAATTGACTCAAATGTTGAATTGAAACGTGCTCATGCAGACGGCATGGAAGTCACAAAATCCTGCTTTTTCATCTCTTATGACAGGTAGTAGACTAAAACTGATCACTGTCAAGAACAAATGGATTTTTTATCGTACTGTTACAATATTTTATTCAATTTCCGAATTAGTCGGAAGTACCGAAACTTCGGATTCTACTGTGCTAGATTTAATGACTTAAGAATTACGTTAAAATTATTCGCACGGGGGTCGTGTTGCAAAGAAGAGTAAGCTAAGACACCATACACATATTTTGAAAGCGATAGAGAAACGTTACTAATGTTTATTGTGTGCTTTGGAAGTAGGCCAACGGAGAGCTTAATATTCCGGCAGCTTAACCCCCCAGAGAAATAATCACGGATGCTGGGTAGATATTAGCCAAAGTGTGCTCCACAGCCGGTCTGGAAGGCAAGCGAAAAACAGTTCCTCTGCCAACTGGGATTCAAACGTCAATTCACATTTTATTTGCAAAACATATACATAGCCTATAAAAATTTAGGATTTTTTCCCCCCAGGGCCTCCTCATTCTTGAGATTTCTAGATCACACACAACGACGCATCAGGGTCGGTAGGACTACTCTGGACGAGTGATCAGCTCGTCGCAGAGACCTCTACCTGACAACACACAACACTCACAACAGACAAGCATCCATGCCCCCGGTGGGATTCGAACCCACGATCTCAGCAGACGAGCTGCCGCAGTCCTACGCCTTAGACCGCGTGGCCACTGGGACCGGCAAAAATTTAGGAATATTTTTCACAAATATAACAATATGTATGTATGTATTATGTATGTCGGTTTCAAAACATTGTTCTGCGTTGTCCGACACCTAGACTCCACTGCTTCCTATCTTCCCACTGACCTGCATTTAGGTTTCTTTCGTTCATGGCCTTCCTTATAACTTCCACCCAGTTTTTCTTCGGTCTTCCTCGTGCTCTCTTTTTTTTAGCATGTGTGTCCCCCCTCCCCCGGGTGATGGGGCGATGGGGTGCTGGCCCATCGACCCAACTCCCAACCTGGAGGACCAGTGTATCTCTCTTTGGGTGCTCTCCTTTGACCTGTCTGGCAAGGGTGGCCCTACCAGTAGCTACTTTACCGCCGGCATAGCTCTCTGGATCATTGCACCACGCAAGCCTCCTTACCTGGCAAAAGATATAACTATATATATAAAACACAGGACATATACCTTTATGTACATGTTGTGTATCCCCTTGACACACCAGGTTCTAAATATTTGTCAGTGTATCCGTGGTAGTTATGTTCAGGCTGTTAGTGAAAGTATTCTTTATCGAGGTCATCATACACAACATCCGACTACTACACCCTACACCAGGTATTGTCAAAGCTTTTCGCTGGTGCACAACTAAATTAAATTGTTATGCACTACTAATATTTTTTTTATTTAAATAAAGATGAAGTTGCAAAACTGGCTGACAGCCGGGATGAGTTATATAATGTTGGTTGCAGTGCTTAGTATTAACATTATATGTGTGTGTGTGTGTGTGTGTGTGTGTGTGTGTGTGAGAGAGAGAGAGAGAGACTCATTTTTATTTATATTTTAAGATTTTTATCGCTCTTTGTATTTTGATTTTTCATACAGGCCGCGAACCATTAAACAGTGGTTGACCTACCAGTATTGGTACACGTACCACAGTTTTATGAACCATGCTCTGCGCTGCTCTGTCACCCATTAATCCGCTCCTTCAACACTAGCCGGATGTGTTGAACTCAGAAATGTTTCCTGTTGACTTACCTAACCACAACAACGTAACCAAAGGAACAGAACCTGTCGTTCTTGGGCCGTGTTTTCGTAAGACTTTGCTTTAAATCTGAAGTTACAGCATGTGTTGCTTCTTCGAGGGGGGGGCACTAATACTTCCGGAGCTAAAATCTAGAGACCTATCTGTATGGGCCTCAATGTGGCTGTCATTATTTCCCTTTTTTCCGTTTTTGCTTCTTGTATTTCTACCACACTATATCGTCTTCCTTCTTTTCTTCCTTTCTTTCAGTTAGAGCGAGATCGTATTGTGGCAAGCATTTAACTTTTATTCTGAAGCTTCAAAGTTTTATTTCGTCTGTATCAGTGAATTAATTGTCCTTTGACTAAAATTTATAGAGCCGTCGTCATATAATTCTAGTATTCAGAGCAATTTATTGCATAATGTTTCTCTTGTCAGGCAAATAAATATTTTGAAATTTTATTGAATAAGGATGGATGAGATAAAAGACACTGTAAGATAAACGTTTTTGAATTAATAAATGACTAAACGTATTTTAATTCTGGACATGTTTCAAGGCCAAGCTTCTGGCCAGGAACCCAGTTCGTTAGTGGTTTAAAATCTAGTGGTTTCTTCATGTTATAAGAGCTTTAAAGTTCAAAATTTCGCACTTTTGCCCACAGAATGTATATACGTTTTGTGTGTGGCCCTCAGAATAAACGGCGATTATTTCCCTATACAGTATTAATTGACTGCTTTTTAAATCGCAGACGGAATGTGTACTGCGCCGTACGAACTCAGTATATGAATGAAATTCAATTTTTGTTTCATCTGTAGGGGTTAAAATCGCTTTAGAGGAGTCTGTGGTCCTACCGTAAGACATACTTCGTGATGATCATGATGGTGGTGATGATAATGATAATGATGATGAAGGGTTAAAGAAATTATTATTACGTTGTGTTGTTCATTTGTAGCAGACGTGACTAAATCGTTATGCCTGCTAACATATTCAATGCCATTGTCAGCTGTCAGCAGGCAGCTCTGAGTCACGATGCTGATTAATCACTGTGGTTCATAAAGCTCTGTGATCTTCCTCAATTTTTTTATTAATATTTTCATAAATCTATCAGCAAATGCTAGACGAATGGTCTTTGCCTATGATATATGTTTTCAATTAGTTGTGAAAAGGAACAGCTCCAAGCCAGTACATTAGATATTTGTGCAATTGTTTCCTGTATCTAGTGGTTTATCTAGAGCGTTTTCCGCATGACTTGGGCCATGACTTTTATTTTCGAACAATGATATACTGTTTCAATTATTTTCCTTGTAGATACATAAAATTTATTTCTTTGCCAAGTATAGCTGTTCGTATTTCAAAGTAGCGAGAGAAAGATATGTATCGATCTCTCGAGTCTTGGAAACATTCCTCCGTGCCCGCAGTTCGCTTGTGGCTCTCGTGTTAACGAGACACGACTTTGTTAGAGGAGTGTCGAAAAGGACTCTTTTGAAAAATGAAGTAGAGATGATACTGTTGCAACACACTCACACGGAAGGCTAACACTAAAATCCGGTCGGACGATGAAATCAGCACTCAATACGTAGCCACATGATGTTAAAGTTTTATTGTACCTTTGTACGTCCATTGCACATTATATAAACTTCATTAAAAACGGACTCATTTCCAGAACTACTGGGAGACTCTAGTTAACTACGTGGTAAGGAATCTACACCAAAATCCATTGGTGCAATTTAAATTTCATCCATATAGATTCAGCGCAACTTCTACGTGTTTCGCTTTAAGGTCCAATTAAACCGAGCTGGTCAATTCTCCGCGAAATAGCTTACGATGTAAAGAGTAACAGTAGACTGTGTGCTGTAAAATTTAATCTCATTAGGCTCTAACACGTTTGTTAAAAATATCTATGTAGCGAAAATTTAAAAGAACAAGGAAAAAAGTGGTAGTATACTCGTACATTGTGGATTCATATGCAATCATATCTTGGCAAATAATATACTTATAAACAGATGTACGAATTCTTAGCCTTTTTTTTCCTCGCCACAATACGCTTAAGACGAAAGAAACGGTAAATTTCTATCTATCTAAATCTATCTGTCTCTCTGTCTGTCCGTCCGTCTCTCTATTTTTTTAACAGCTGTCGCCTTCTTCCGGAAACCAAACGCCATTCCTCTCTGTTTCTCCATTGAACTGGTTCTAAATTTCTTGTTGTCATGGCTTCTTGTACTCCTTCCATCCACGTTTTTCTTGGACGTCCTCGTTTCCTTCTCTCCCATGGTATCCAATCCATAATTAATTTTGGTATTCTCTCCTCTGGCATCCTTTTGACGTGGCAATATCATTGTAGTCTTTTCTGCTCTCCCCAGGTGGTGGATAGGGGAACGCTCACCAGATATGGTGGGTACCGGGGAAATAAAATAGCCGGGGTGAACCAAAACTAGCACTGCTGCCCGGCAGTTTGATATTGATTTATCAAGTTCTAGAGGAAGAAAACCTTGACCAAAAATCACCTGGTCCTCCAGGTTGGGGGTTGATACAGTGAGCCAGCTCCTCGCTCATCACTAAAAACAAGAAATGCTAAAAAACCAAACACCAAGCCTCGGAATTCAGAAGGAGACAGGCGACTAAAAAAAATAGAATTATTCAAACAATAAAAGCTATAAATGCTTTAAATTCTATTTGGTTGCACAAAAATATTACTAAAACAGAAAATTATACAAGTATCAAACTATAATTCAGAGCATTTTGGTGTATGGTGCAGAAGTATGGCAAATCCCTACCAGAGAAATTAATAAAATTTTATCTACAGAAATGGATGTGCTAAGGAGGTCAGCAAGAAAATCAAGGATGGAAAGAATAAAAAATGAATATGTAAAAGAAATACATTTATTTCTATCTGAAGTAAATTATTATCAAAAGAAGTATTGCTTTGAAATTTAGCGTTTGGTAAGTACATTTACTCCACTGGAATAGGGAGCACCTTTCGACTCGTATGACAAAATACATCGTGCCACACCGAAGGACGTTTGGTGTTAACACATGTCATTCCACGTACAGTCACCTAGAATGGCAGTTCCCCAGCGACATGTATCAATCTGTATTGCGAATTGCAGTGTTATTTTCAGCTGTAAATGTCAGATTGCTGCTGTGGGGAAGCAGGTAGGAAAAGATGTCTTGGTATGTTTAGAGGCCCGTCTCGTTGCAATAATATTTAATGGTTGCTATCAGTAGACATAATAGCCAGGCGTCAACAAATGGTGCTTTCGTTCACCAGTCCGAAAAAAAAAAAAAGTGATATTCTTCAGACTTTCTTAAAGTAACCCGAGTCGCTGCACTTGTTCCCCACTGGCATACTTCCAGTCACAAACGTGCAGAATGTATTGTTTCTTGTATCCTACAGGGTTGTCACTTTATCCGGTAAGTCGTACCTCTGTTTAGTCGGACAGTTTCGCGTAACAGCAGGTGGCTCAGCGATCTCAGCTATTTCAGTTTGCAGTGAGTCGGGGTCCTCGCATTTTGGATCGGTGAATTGCAGTTAATTTAACGTTTTTATTCGCCGTATTTAAAGAAGGTGCTGAAATTATTTCCTCCGGCTCACAGCCACGCTTCGCACCTAGCAAACATGTTGTTCATTGCACGTCGGATTTCTGCTGGTGGTTTTTTTTATCCGTTTTGGAATAGGCACACCGGAAACTTTCGTCCGAATTTACATGATTCTTCCTCTAGAAAATGTATTCAATTTATGTAACATACGTGTATAAAATAACTCGGACTCATAGGCTGTTCTACAAGCAGCATGGCAGCAGGCCGGTGAAGGGCTGGCTTGTACACGATGAGAACCCCGATGTGAAGTGCCTAGCGTTGTCAGTTAAAATAATATTACTCGTGACGTCTGTGGAATGATCAAAAATAAAAGAAAGACGATTGAGTTTCTGCATTCTGGTTAATGGCATCGTGGTATCGTACCAAACCCGCACTTCGTGTAGCATGTTCTTATTAAATTACTAGTCTCGTGTGACACAGCCTTCCTGCCATGAGCTACACTTCTCCACGTCAATTCAGCACGTTTGTTCTCCACAAACACGGCAACTGCAGGTATTTGTCGAGTAATTAGAATGCGGGTTGGGGAAGTCAATGCTCTCTATTGCTTCATGCCTTCTGGTCAGTAAAGTTGCTTGGCCTCTTCAGATCTTGCGTGGAAAGGAAAATATGAATAAATTGATCCCTACTTGGTTAGGAGGTAATAATTCAGATAAGGATATTGCAGAAAGAATTCTGTGACTGGCTTTGCAGAATGGTTTCATGGTGCTACACTGTATTCTTTTGTACGACGGTCAGTTGCATATGAGGGCAAGTGGTATTCCCGCGGAGAACACAGTTTTACAAACGTGTTCTTGGGATTTTATATTACTTGTTGGTCTTTATATTTGCACAGTGCAAAGATATCTCGTAGTTTTTTTTAGAGTAAACCCCATTGTTGAAAGTTATGCACGTCACTGGATCAAGAATTGTTTTCAAATTTGTCAAGTATTCACCACATTGAAACATTTTCATGTGAAGGTTACACTTTAGGGCTTATTTTGTCGCCATAATAGGAATGGGGAAGGATTTGTGGTAGTGATAAAATACAGTAGTAGGAGATCAGACCCAGTGGGGGTATTCATATATAAGGAACCTCTGCTTCCCAAAATTCTGGTTGGATTTTGGCGGACACTTATCTAGCTCCTATAATAAAAAAAAATCTTACTTTATTCTTATTATTAATATTCGTTATCATCTTTATGCACGGTATTTACAATTACATACCTGAAATAAACCATGTTTCTAGGACATACAATATTGCAGGTTTGTGTAGTTACCAAATATGATACATGTGATGCTATTTCCAGTGATCAGCATTTTGAATTCTACTCTTACGTTAATACTTTCTGAAGTATTTGCGAGGTGCCCAATATGGCTGTTTTCTATAGTTTCTTGTTTTCATCATTTTCAATTATGTTGTACGGCTATTTTTGATGGTTCTACTTGCCCATTTTATTACTGGTATTGTAAGATATTTATATTTTAACATCCTTTTGGCTTCTTGCTTGATTATATTTTTGTCAGCTGAAATTGCAACGTGTTCCTTATTCACTATCACAAATTATTATGTTCGATTTATTGTAAGGGGCGGTTATTATTAATATTACCATCAACGTCGTCGTCGTCGTCGATTACAGAATATTCGCTGTGATAACGTGTTACTTATATTGGTGGAATAAATTATAATTTTGTTCTGTTCTTAGTACCAGAAAGTGTATGTGTTTGTGTGTACGTATAGAGTTCCACTAGACTAGACGTGTGTGTGTGTGTGATTGTCGTTATGGCTACGGTCGATTTTGAGCTCTTACCGCACCTTCTCAGTGCCATACAAGAAAGTTGGGGCTTGCGGTTTCACGTTTTGTGACGGGACGTCAACTCAGTTTGATGCAAGAAACTACATGTACGTATATCGGTCTGAAATGGAACAGGCAGAGGCAGCTAGTCGAAATGAAACACACGCTTTGCCAGACAATAATTTCGTGATTGCTCGTTTAGTCATTTCGATTAGTGCAAGAATTCTTTGTCATATTATTTCCTTAGTACACAAGTCCTTATGCTTTTACTGGTTTATGTGTTGACTGGAATATTTTATTTAAACGATTCAATTTGTTTTCCACATGCAGTTCGGAAATGCTCACGTCATTGTCGGCTGCACGGAATAAATATATCGTCATCACAGTCATCATAATCACCATAATCGTCATCTTCGTCATCGTGATCATGATGATGATGATGATCATCATCATCAGTGTCACTTTGTTCTTAAAGCCTGTTCCAGTCACGTATAAATCTTCTCAAACCATCTCTTCTCTTCCCCGCTCTGTGAACCAACTTCTGTACTGGCTGGAGCTGTTCGGCTTGAGTTCGTTCGTGAAAGGTGTTCTTGCTACTTAGTTTTTATGCCTGCGATTTGGTTCCCTTTATTGAATATTTGTGGTGTTTCTAGCTTGATTACTTATTTATTCTCTGAAGGTGCGACTAGCACCTCGAAGTTCTTCCGTCATGACGCTCCAGTTTCGGGTTTCTCCGGCGCGATGATATTCGCCCCTCCGAGGTAAATAAGTATTTATTTGTTTTTCACGTATAATTTTTTAACGGGTAAATGAAACCGATGATTTTAGAATGTGTTTTGAATAGAGTAATACTCGATTTCAGGCTTTCCCGGCTATTCCGTGCTAAAGGGAGCCCTGTTGATGCATGAAGTATTGTTTGTACTCCTTGCAGTAAACATATAAAAGTGATTTCATTTCGAACTTATTACACAAGTCAGTAAGGTGGAAATTAATTCATTGTTTTTTTATGTTTTGTTGACCGTGCATCCTGTTGTGATCCGTGTAAATAACCAAATTGACACACAATTGTTTCTTGTACGTTTATTTCTATTCTCTACATGTTTCGGGCAGCCATGTGCCCATCATCAGGAGAATTATTTTATCAATGCGACACCTGGTTTATATCACTCTGTGTAGGTGACCGTCTGGTATGCAGGTTAGGATGAAAATGGTTTCATCCTAACCTGCATACCAGACGATCATCTACACAGAGTGACATAAACCAGGTGTCGCATTGATAAAATAATTCTCCTGGTGATGGGCACATGGTTGCCCGAAACATGTAGAGAATAGAAATAAACATACAAGAAAAAGTTTTGCGTCAATTTGGTTATTTACACGAATAATTTCACCTGTTTATCTCTTGTTGCGCGGCACACATTTGGGCTTTGTAGGCAAAGTCTAGACGACACCGTCGGCCAGAAACCGTATTTCCAGTCCTGCAAAAGTGGTACAAGTGTCGCAGGAAGGGTATCTCATTTTATTAGTGTGCCTTACCGGTCCTATTACAGTGGAATCCAGGCTGCACATAAGAATATTGAAAGGTTATGTAAGGTTTCTGATACAGAATCATTTGCAAGAATGGGACACATATATGATGTAATAATAATAATGCAGAATAATAGGTAAAGCAATCCCTGTACAGGCCCTGAGGTTTCCGGGGGTTGAGGCTCCCAGATGTCATGACAATCGGCGCATGGTAGTGGTATTATTGTCAACCCTACGCACGCTAATGCAGTGTGAAGTACTGTAATATCGCGCACAGAAAGTGACCCACTGGAAACATAAAATCTTGTCAAATTCTGCTGTCGACTGCTATATGTATCTGCGGTCTGTATGTGAATGTCGTGAGCAGTTAGATTGCCAGACACAGTCTGGAATGTGATGCCGTGCAGCTCGGCGAGTGATTTCGGACACTTCGAATAGGTGAGAGCATTACGAACTTTCGAAACATCGGGAACTACTCGCCTAAAGACGCAGCGTCAAAATCACAGAAGACCTGAATCTTAACAACGTCGTTGTGAAAACCCCAAATCTCCCATACTGTAGTCCCTTTCTCTGAGATAATTAGCAAGTACAAGAACTTGGATGACGTAAATAATCGTGGAATAGGTAATATCCTAGGCAGTGTCATAATTCCACCATTTATGGCGCATAATAAATATCTGTTGAGTTTCTGTTGACCAGTTGTTAAGTTGTAAACTGATATCATTTACATTTGTTTTAGTTCTTTTGTGAAGCCAAGACAAGATTTTGGAGCTAGACGTGGACTGACACGTATCATTATCAGTTTTTATACAAGATGCCCGATGGTTGGGGAGTTGAACATCGCATGATAAGTGGTCTGCTACTGTATGAGGCCACTCTATAACAGGGCCAAGTGAAACTTTCGTTCAGTTCGCCCCTTGTCCGCCAGAGAGCACCCAGTGTGTAGACGGCTAGTTGATCTCACCTCAACGGTTAAGATGTCCAGGGAAGTGAGACCGTCACGCTGTCTCGAAACGTCGGGCATCATTTACTCATAGACGGCGCACCACATTCTAGAATAACGGAGACCTCAATAGCACAGCTTCAAGGACTATTCTTTTTAGACAACACATCCGAGTTATGTGTTCAATTGCAGATATATTTTCCGAATTTTTTTTACAACTTAGAATGAAATTTAACGCAAAGATACTGAAAAAGCGCATAGTCCCACTTATTCTAGAAATTGCAATAAGAACAATAGAAACTAGAGTCTGGCGTCCACCTGAGGGGACGAAAACAGTGGCTCGAAATGTATCCTACACTGGGTTTTATGGAGAACACAAACGATGTGAAACACGGATTCACTTTTAGGAATGTTACAGCTGTTGTGGCGAAGTATGTGAGGGGCAATGAACTCGAGATATCTGAGTGTGGAAGCTATTCGGTATTCTTAAATAGATGTCTCAGAGAACTAGACCTTTTATGAGACAGTTCTCTAAAATTTCCACAATTGTAAATTAAACTTCACTTGAAATTTTAACCGAAATTAACGTTTATTTTAATATATCCACCGATTTTGTCTTGAACGAGAGATGCGGTGAGAGTCAAACTTCTATTCATTTTATTGTAGCTGTTACTTTTTAGTAGTATAGATTTCACATTTTGCGTTGGTCATGATGTGGTGTTTTCTTAACGCTACGTGCCTCGTGACATTTGGTGTACATTAAAATCACTCGAGCCTTGAAGCCATAAACATGACAACCAGTTAATATTGCACCATGTGATAATCCACAAAACTATTAAGCCTACATAAGTTACGTGTCCCTCTTATTTTCTTTAATATATATTTAGAGAAAAATTTTTCACGTGAAAGGCATAGATGCGAATTGACGCGAAATCCGGAACATTTTAATATACGATTTATGTAACATATTGGATTACATTAAAACAGCAGGAGCCAAATTAATTTGGCCCGAAAGTTTTAGTGCAAAACCTTCAATATACGTAACATTTCTTTGAAAACCGTTCATTATTCTCGGATTTAAAAAAAAACTTGCAGGCAGACGAGCTAACTTCAGTTGTATTGTGCATAAGAAAACCAGGAACTCTCATGTGTATTGGCAGCAGCACACACGAAAGTAACACTACCTGATTTTCAGTGTGCGGAGTGAGAAGCATGATGTGCTAAGGAGCGTGGCATGTGATTAGGTCGAGTACAGAGGTCGTGACGTCAGAGGTCGAGAAGTCACGATCGTGACTGTGTGCACGCGTAAAGCATAGTCTACTACAATATAAATAGTGCCTTAATTCATAATATGTTGTTATATGGGATTGTGCTCGAAACAAGTTCCCGGAGATCAACCTTAGTTTAATGTGCCCAGATTCATTCCGTACTTACGACGACGACGACGACGACGACGACGACGACGACGACGACCACCACCACCACCACCACCACCCCTACCCCCCAGGGATACTGAAATAAAAGGGTGAACAAACTGCAGCAGCTCATTAGCCACATTAGGCCTCTTGTGTGAGAGACGGAGCACGTGAATGTAACTGAATTGCTCTAAAGATTCATTAATGAGACCTAAGTATTTTTCAATTTACGTAATATGACTAACAAAGTTCTCTTTCCATATTGGTGAAGCTGACATCTGATGTTTTTAAGGACGTTACGTGCGTGGTGAATTTAAATTCTTTCGTTGTATTCAAACTGTGGAACACAGAAGGACCTACGATTATAAACAGGCATTTATGGCTGCGATTTTTATTTACTTCATTGTCCTTGGAAAAAGCCTAAGAATACTTTCAAATATTAGTATTGTATGAATCTTGTCTTTTGCCAAGATCTGGATAGTGAACCTTTATACCACCCCTGTTTCAGTCCTGACTGTTTACACGCTGAGCAAAATACTTGCACTTAGAAGCAGGCACGTACATCCTGCTGCTGCGGTGACGTTTGATAGCCACCGTCTTATAATGATACTTCATAATCCAGAACATTATTGCACTTTCACGCAATGCACGGTTGGTGGTTTCGAGACTACAAGGAATTCTTATGTAGTGAGCAGATAAACATGCCTTTTTTTCATTTTCTGAGCTTCTGTGGTTACTCTCACTTGCTCAGTACGAAATGTCACCGTTGGATTTTTGTGTAATTAATTGACAGGTTTAGTACTGACTAAATTATGTTACCTGAATCATTAGTCAAGGCAGATGAGTCTGACGAGAGGATATGTGTAGAAGAAACAAGAAATAGCTGTGGAATTTTGTTTAGAAACCTCTTCACCTTGGCATACATCGGACAATAATATTGAAATGGATGTTGGGCAAATTTTTATTGTTTACATATGAATACAAATGTAATGATTGATGGAACATATCCATTGTCTGTGCCAAAGGAAGATTCCTATTATTAGTTAACAGCCTTAAAGTGAATTAATTACTGACATGAGGAAGCTACAGTACTATTCATTTAATAAATTCTTAAGCTCGCGACTCTTTGATTGAGATAATACATTGTACAAAATTTTGAAATCATTATACCGGCTAGGACACTACGCTTACATCAGTTGTTCAAATTTATTGACAATGCTCCCTTATTTCTAGCCGTTAATCACATATTTCATGTAGCCGTACATGCGTGGTTAGCCCAGTTTCGGCTGGCTGTAGATGACTTTATGATATGATGGACAAATTCATTTGTTCCCTATAATAGGGTGTTCTGAAACCGGCCAATTTACCATTTAAGGACGAAACTGTATCTCTCTGATTTGAAGACCCAGTTCCTACCGCGCTGTAAACACTGCCTCGGTTATAAAAACCGATAATTTAATGCTGTATAGATAAATAATCGCTGTTTGTTCTGAGATCAACGCAAAATACAAATGCATTGTTGGCAGAACACAGAATTTCTGAATGTTAAAGCTGGTGGTACATAAAATAAGTCTTAGGGTTTAAAAGTTTAATTATTAATCTGGCACGTTGGAGAACAGAGGAAAAGCGTCCATCATCGCCTCAATTCTATTGCAGAGCGAGTTCTTGCAGATCCACGTGTTACCGCAGAATGCTTCATAACGCCAACATTTTTGTATTTAGGCCTATGAATATGTTTAACAATAAGAACTACTGAACAATAGGCATTTTCTTATCGCAAAGGGAAAATTTAGTTAAAAATAAACCGTCTAGAAATAAGCATTTCACTCGGTGGAGGTCTGTAATGCCTATAATACAGTTTCTTTTATGGGCGCAACTGACGTCGATTTTAAAATAGCCTTGACGTAAGACTTTTTCCGCGCTTTGCAAGGTTAACCCTTTGACGTCTAACGACCACTATAGTGGTCGTACCGCACCGCTAACCTCTAAACGTTGCATTTTATATATTTATTCAACAAATATAGGTACTGAATATTTTAAACATGGTATATACTGTCCGTTTTTCCTCTTCAAAACGCAGTTTGTTTCATAATTCTAACGTATTTGGTTCCTGTTTTATTCACATTTTATATATAGGATGTGCTAAAATTAAAA
>Ga0123355_10010133_pt1 | contig 14404 bp, 5 predicted proteins | sample TergutEmb28metaG_3_FD_89872 | JGI IMG/M metagenome (GOLD analysis project Ga0123355, IMG submission 89872) | Embiratermes neotenicus P1 segment gut microbial communities from Petit-Saut dam, French Guiana - Emb289 P1 | ecosystem: Host-associated > Arthropoda: Insects > Digestive system > Gut ...
AGACACTGATCACCATATACTTCTGTCAACAAATTGTAAGTTTCTGTGGCAGATTTTCCAAGTTTTGTGAGGAATTTGATGTTAACACGTTGTTCTACATTAGCACTCAGCATTATTCCGATGGAGCTCAGACACACGATCCGCTTCTAACAATGGTCACGGCCAGACTAACTGATGCGCGTGAATGAACCTTTGTGTGACGGTAGAGGGAAGTCCACGGGTCAATGCCCTACCCTCCTCTTCGTCATCGACATGGCTGGAAATGAGTAATAAAAGCAATCCGGTTTCTTTATTACCACACTTTGTATACATTATTATGCTTAGTCTTTTCTTAAGACTGTGTTGTGATACACATACAACAATTGGGAACCCAGGTCTTCAGTATTGAAAAGATCAAGTCATATTTAAGCTACAACAAAGAGAATGGTTAATTTTGTGATTACATTCTACTACAGTCTCTCAGAAACATGACACGTTTATCCATGTTTATCCTGAGGCATATGTAGGTGATATTTTTGTTACAAAACCATCAGGCATAGAATTTTCTCTATATAGAAATACTTGGACTTACTAATGGGAAGTAATAGTCACAGGTAGATAATAAATCTCTTCTGTTTGTCGTATTTCGTATAATATTCCATTTATGTCCTGAAATGAAAATAATTGAAGAAATAATGTAGGGTGGCAGATGTGTTCTTTTGCCTCTGAATTACTGTATTGCATTATTTGTTTCACTGAAACAGTCTAAAATGCAGTTACAGAGTGTTAGCCTGCCTATCATGTCATGTTCAGCCGCATTGTATTCGCCTGTTTATGGCTGAAAAGTGACAGACTAGAATCTGTGTACCTCTGCACTTCCATCACCATGCAGTCCCGTGAGCATCTGTGCATTTTCACGTATAATATGGCAGGCAGTTGAATGAATAATTCTCGACTGATTTCTCCTTACCTGGTATGCTGGTATGCAATTTTTATGAAGGAGTGTTTTGCGAAGCTGAAAGTAAACCTTATAAGAATTTATTTTTTGTCTCTGTTATGTATTCACTGCATAAATTAAATACAAGTAACATATTTATGAGTAAATTAAATGTTGTTAACCTTTGCTGCAACTTGATTTAGAATCATTAATATTCCTGTCTCATACCTAAAAGTTAAAGGTAAAATCTACAACAGAGTAGTTTTGTTTACTTGTTCGCTGTAGTTGTGACGCTTGATATATAGGAATGAAAGCATGTAGGTTAAGGGTGTTCGAGAATGTAAGGAGGAAGGAAGTTACAGGAGACTGCAGAGTATTGTTTATGGAGAGTTCTGTGATCTTTACTGTGTAACTGGATGAACCAGGCCTCCATAAGAAAGCAGTGGGGAATTGTCTACCTCATTTTCAACTTCCATGTACTTAATCTCTTTCCAGTTGGGTCCCTGTCCATATGTACATACCATTTTTTATTTGTCATGTGTGATGTGTGTGTGTGTGTCACCCATCTCATCTCCCTTGATTTGGTATCCCAAATTACTCTATACTTAATGTTCAAATTTGTCAACAACTTGCAAAAAATAATTTGGTTTTGTCTAAACTAGGTACACTGATCACAAAATGGGAGTCAAAAAGTTACATATGCACAGTTTATGTTACTCCCTGTCTGTCTGTCTATAGTGGTATGCAAGAATACAACAAATACCACGTGTTACATAATTTTGAATAGTGCTAGTCAATGAACCTTCATTCATGGATAAAGCATTGCCTATTCTGACATGATAAATATTTCAGAAAAATAATCCTTACAGTTCTCTTCAGAAGTGTGATATGGCATAGTTTTTATTCTTACCTTTGACATATTATCAGAATTAATGTATAAGGTTCATTTTCTTCCATGTTGCCATTATGCAGTTTTCACCAGCCCCCTGTTGTGTCCATTTTGGTTATAAATATTACCTATCACCCTGCTCTGAACCACCCTTAGTCTGTTCTTCCCATCATATACAAGACCATGTTTCACACCCATGCAAAGCTATGCGTAAAGTTATACGTATGTCATATTTTTTGGTATCATATGAGAAGACAAAAGATGCTGAACAATATGGTAGCAAGCATTTCCCAAAACTTATTTGTTCTTCATACCGTTGTGAATGCAGTTTTAATTCATTCACAATAACTTGAGTGATCACCAATTATTATGGTGGTAAAATCAACTGAATGAGATGGTTGGGGCATCTAGCACACAGATAAGATATAAAGTGAATACACACTACTAGTTGGAAAACTTTATGGGAGTAGACTGCTTGGGAGATAGGAGGATATTGTTAAAATGGATCTTCTAGAGGTAAGAGTGTATGATGTGGACTGAATATGGTTATGGTCGAATGGCAGGCCTTTGTGTATGCAGTAAGGGACCTTCGGGTTTTACAGAGACTAGAGAATTTTTGACTGTCCAAGCATCTTAATTTCTTAAGTGGACTTTTCTGTAGAGTTACTTTGTTAATGAGTAGCTCTCTTTAAAGGATTTAGTTGGCAAAATGGAGTGCATTTGGAACAGAGTGATTTTAAATGCTGGATGTGCATGATTTTTGATGCCATTAACTGTGGCATGATACCTCACAGCAGATAGTGCATACAAGCCATTGAGGTTAATTAATTAATAATTAAACTTTTTCACATATTAAAGTAAATGGATGTTTTATTGGACTGGTCGAGTAAGTTTAAATATTAAAATCTGTGCTTTAGAAGGAGTAGCTTATACCATGGGCATATTTCTTTACTGAATATGCATATGATATCATGCACAGTTGCTCACTGGATTATTTTTCAACTGAAATTGATTGCAAATTTACCCCTGTTTGAAAAAGAAGAATTCTTTCCTCTGAATGGAAATTTTTGTTTGCCCTTTGGTAGAAAATACTTGGAATGTTGGTTCTTTCTCCATACCCCTCTTCACTTGCTGACCTCCAGAGTGAGTATTGTAGAACATGTTTCCCTCATCTTCATCCCAACTTTACACTCAGACACACACCTCTGTTAGAAATCTTACACTCTTTAGCACACTTCAGATTAACTGCATTCAGATAAGTGAGGCCTTGCTAAATTGTCAAGCAAACTGACAGCTATAAATCAGATAACTGATGTTTCTCAGCTTTCTTTCTATGTGTAAGAATTATTCTAGCAGAATGAAATTGTAATGTAATACTGACCTACAGTTATTAGATGCAGAAACCTCATCAGGGTTCAGATTATGACCTCATTTGTGAGGTGACAGAAATAACAAACCTGTAAAATGATTAACACTAGATCTTCTAAAGGAATGTTTCAACGGAGAATAGCAATGCCCTTCACTTTTGCCTTAGAATGCAGCCTTGACCCCATCACACAAAGTTGGGAACATCTTTCTCACGTGGAAGTACAACCATGCTTGCTGCATGTGAGCTCTGTTTGTTACGTTTATAATGGTTTTACTCGGCCTTTGGAATGAAGAAGTGATGTATTTAAGACCAATATTATATGAAGCATGTACTGTTTGAATTATTTTGTAGTGTATGTCTTTGTCAGAAGAGGAAAATGTGGTAACCTTAGCCTTCAAGTTAGCTTGTGTTTAACACATGTTTCCTCTTATAATTCTATGATGTATGTTGTTATTTCATAGGAACTTAAAAGCTAAGCCAGTAAATGTGATGTTGGTATCAGTATCATGTCATTAAACGTGTACTCCTTAGAAAGTAGCTGTAGTAATATTAGAGTTTAGTTTTTATCTTCAGCTGTCAGCACTAGGCACAAGTGAGCGTTAATGATATGTTTCACTACATATATTTGAAAGGTTGCAGGGGTGTAACTTTGTTTCCATTCCAGTTTATTTGTAACAAAGGGATTCAAATTATGAACTCACATCCCTCATTTGAATGTTAACCTAGGGGTACACAAATATTCCAAAAATGTAGAAGCTACCTGAAAATTCCAAGTGTCAGAAGGGTGACATGTGGCAAGTTCCATACTGAAAATATGTAAATATTAGGCACTAGTGTACAAAATTTAGTCATTATGGTGACCTGGTGTCCAGGATTTTTGCATCCTCTCTTAACCTGTTTTACATCTTTTCTGACATGTCATATGTAATATTGATATTTTTTGAACATGAGACTGCAAGTATTACAAAGTTTAAAAGACTAAAAATCCCCGCCATGAATTTTCATCATATTTTTCCCATTTTTCTGCTTGGAACAGCAATGCATGTTATTAGCATTCCCCACCTTTCCAGCCAGCCCTCTGTGTGCATGAAAATGGTCTTTCTGGTTGCACTTCCAGTGATACATTATCACTGATATTCTGTGAACAGTCTTCAGTTGTACATTTTTAATATGTATCTTTTTAACATTAACCCACACAAAGTACAGGATGTTGCAGTCTGCCTGTTTGGCTGTAGTAGTGGGCAGATATTGGGAAATGTAGTTTATGTTTTGGTCTTCTGTGTTCATCCATGCCTTCCAGAAAAGAAATACATGATGTTAGCAATGTAAGTGGACGTGTGAAGGCTGTGAAGAAGGAGAACAGTAATACATAATTCTCTATAAGGCTCTGCATATATGTGTATAATGTACATATTATTATATTATATTATATATTATGAGTTCATGGCCTTACATGCATTTGTAGTAGGAACATATTTGTGGGGCTGTACCTATGAGTAATACATGGAGCTTCAAAACTGCTAAGATACAAAGTACTTATAATGAGAACATAATAATTAGCTTTGATGTTAAATATTTCTTTTAACATCTGTTGTCAGAACTGCTTTCTGTGTGTATTTGTTTAGATATATGAAGTAACAATAGAGAACCAGGAATTTGTCTCAATTTTTTATTTCAAAAAGCTGTCAAAATAATGGGAAGTAAGTATGATGGCTAAAAGTATATGAATTGGACCGTTATGGAAATTATTAGGTTCAGGATGATGTCAGAAATCTCATTCTTAATTACACGATGCTGAAGAATAGTATAGTGACTGGCTACAGGGTGGATGACCAAGGTGAATTTCTGGCAAGGGCATAGATTTTTCTCTTCATTGCTACACCCATATCGATGTTGGGGCCCACCCAGCCTCCTATGCAGTACATTCTGGAAGTTCTTCCCATTGGAGTCAAGCAGCTGGGGCATGAAACTGACACCTTCGTCCGGTACTGAGTTTAAGACTGTGCGGAGGTAGAGCTGCACTCCCCCATTTGTCTTTGTGACATAATATTTAATTTTTACAGGGTCAGCTTAGCCTCTGCTTGACAAGGTGCTTAAGTAAGGTATTTTCATTTGTGTGCTTCCAGTCTGCAAGAGGTGATTTAGTCAGCATGCTTCACAGGTCAAGCAGGGTGGTTTAGCAGTAGTACTTGAGGCTAGCAGTCATTGGTTTAAAGGATGAAACCTAAACTTGAATCATGGTTCAGTGGAAGCAATTTTAAAATGAAGCTCAGATAGCTGGATTTGTGACTAGGAGAATTTGATTGTTAGATACTGTCTCGGGTTTCCATTGTTATATGTTGACTGCACTTGTTCAGAAAGTCAACTGGTTTGTTATTTGTCAGAGCTAAGAAAGGAAACAGAAAATGCACTATCATTTTCTTTCCCCCAAAAATAGCATTTTCAGAATTAAAGAAGTGTTAGGAACTGGAACCTTAATAATTCATCTCACTTAACACAGTTTGACTTTTGTTATAATGATTTATTTGCTCTTCGTAATAAGACGTGTGGTGGACATGCCTGAAGCACACCACATGTGCCACCTATTTGGTATACATTTGAATTTTTATTTTCTGATACAGTGTACTGTTTATAAACCATGTTCTTAACAAATTCTTAATATCATCTTATATGGACATTTCCCGTCTGTTGGTAGTTAATATGCAGGTCTTTTTATCTTTTCTTTTGAAATAACTGTGCAGGTCAACTTTTTTTATCAGGTTTTAATGCACTTTCGTACCATATTTTATTATCATAAATTATCTGTGTAGAATTAAAACCCTGTTGGTGATAGTGTATACCAGGCCTGCTCAACCTGTAGCTTCCGCGCAACATGCCTGTTTGTAGAGCCGAGATAGAACACTGAATCAGTTTTGAAACTTGCGAGTATGGAGATGTACATTTCCTTACTTACCAACTCCATGGAGCAGGGTCCTTCTTGAGAAGCTGACCAGTTCTCAGCTAGTCAAGAAATTCCCTGCATTTTATGGAACCCAGAGGTTCACGACAACGTTTACAAATGCCCTCCATCTGTCCTATCCTGAGCAACACCCTAGGCTAGGTTGTGAATTATGTTTTGCAAATTGTTCCTATTATCAGTATATTTTTATCATATATAATGTGTACAAATATACACATGTAAATATATTTGATTGACCAAATTGTGTTTCTACACAGGAGACTTAATATTGATGTAATATTTTAAAATGCATTTTCATATTTTCTTTCTGTCAGTTCTGGTTTGTATCAGATGTTCAAATTTAATCTACAGTTTGTTGTTTTAGAATTGTTATTTTTAACACAGTTTGTTAATGTGGCATGTTTATTATTGCAGTACTGTAAATTGTGTAAAGGTTGCCACAGTGGCTGGATGATGTTAATGAGATGCAAGTGTTTCTAGTTCAGTGAAATGTGTAATTGTTATTCAGCTTCTCTGTTGGGGAGGTGTGAAAAGAACTGAAATTTTTCAGAGTCTAAGGAAGGTGACCAGTTCTCGGAGAACATAGGGCATGATTGAAGGCCAGAAACTGCAGTCAGTGATATTACAGTTGTGCAAGTTGATGGGCTTGTAGAGGATTAGCAGAGAGAAAATGATGGTGCATGTATTAGCATTATAAATGGGCATCATTGTTCTAGTGTTGATGCCACAGCCCCTAATGACCTGTGATTTGTTAAAAATCAGCACATGATAGTTGGCATCAGAGCAAATGTCATGTAAGTTCAAATTTTGGCAGGTGTGAAGGAAGACATGAGGTGTTCTCAGTCATAACCTCTGATGAGAGACAGGTCCTTCACTTTAGTAGTGAAAAGAAAGTGTCCCAATATGGAGTGCAGACACGCCTCCATCAAAAGAACTATGGCAACGTCAGCAGGCAAGGCACCAACCGTTGTGTTTTGAAGTGATGTAGATTTTATACATATGGATTTTTGGAAAGGAGGCTGTGGTGTAATGCTGGGTACTGCTGCAGTATTCCGAACATCTGACCTACAGGAGAAGCAACCAAGTCTTCTGTCTAAAAGCATTTGTTTTCTCTGTGGCACTGCTTGTTGACATGGAGTAATTTGATGCTGAATACACTGCACACATTATTGTGGGGTGCTTTTCTCCATCCTCTTCTTTTTTCCTGATTTGTCAGCCTATGCTGCCAAAAGAATGCTGCAAAGGCAAAAAAATTCATGTTGAATCACAAAATGACTGCTGACTGCAAGTTATGACAAGAAAAACAGAAAAATTACTATGAAACTGGATTATGCTAACTTCCTGAGTACCAGAACAAATGGAGGGGAAGGGGGGACAGAGAAAGAGAGAGCATACCTTAAAAGGAGGCTGCATTATTACTTAATTGTGTTACTCGCAGGATTAAACTATAGGCACCTCTTATACATATTGAAACTTGTACCATTTTAGTATTATTTGTACCTTATGGATCTGTGATACTAGTACCCCACAGAATCCATAATCCTGCTGTTTGCAGGCACTAGCATATTTAAAATAATATTGCTGTTTTACGCTTAAGATTCCAGATAATTCAGTAGTCATGCTCTACGTGACAGACTGATGCAGAAACCGTCTACTTCATAATATGTGTCATAACTGTTGCCTATTTTCAGTCCTCCAATCTTTTCCAGGCTTTGTTTTTTGAAACAGGTAAATAAAACTATGAAGTGCAAGAAATGGGAAGTAACTAAACCTGCAGTCTGTGTTCTCTTTTCTGAGCACATCCCTCAGATGAGATGATGATGCTCATTTTCAGTTAGTGATGTATATTTATTGTTAGGCTTTCTTTGCAAGTAATTAGATATAGTAGTGGTATTGTTTTAAACCTCTTTTTGTTTATGTTAATTGAACTGTCTTGTGCTATACAGTGTTGGTGAGCTCAGTGTCAGTGAGTCGTGCTCGGTCTGACCCAACAGTGGTTGTACCAGGGAGTGGGCACCATCACAGCAGTTCAGGCTTGGGAGCTCTTTACAGCAGCTACACACAGAGTGCAGCCACACAGACAGCAATGGAGTGTGAAAGTCTCCCACCAACAGCCACCACAAACTTGGCAACTTCTGCTGTTGCTCCCCCTCCACGCCCTATGCACTTCCACCATGGACATGCACACCATCGGACCTCCCGTTATCAGCAGCAACAGCGGTCTGGGGGTCTCCTTCCCTCATACGCACCTTCATCCTTGCCTCTGGAATTAGTTGGGCATCAGCCAGGGTTGGAACATGCGGTAGGGAGCTTTATGCAAGCTGGACCTAGCTTGGACTGCACCCAAACTGGTAGCCTCGACCTTCCCCTTGTGTCAGCAACAGGGGGCTTCTATCCTGCTGCTGCTACGGCCTATGGTGCTCCCTCCAACCCCATTGGCTACAACTTCACAACAGTGATGCCAGGCACAGGGAGTAGTCTTGCGGACTCAGCGGCAAGTAAGTTGGGGAGGCAAGGTTCAAGTGGGGGCCCCGGTCCCACTGGACAGAGTAGCAGTGACAGAGAAGACAGTCCCATGATGGGGGTATGTGTACAGCAGAGTCCTGTTGCCAGTCATTAACAGTGACTGGACATCTAGGTTTGCGTGCTCGATTGCTTGCATAACTCTTTTGGGGATGGAAGCAAACTGGGCCATAAACATTGTTTGTTATCATATGTTTTAGGGAAATGATTATTTCAAAGAATAAACTGGAGTTGTGGCATTCCACAAAAGCAGCAGTAAAGATGTTTGTGTGATCTTGTTTAAGACAAGTACAGCGTCTTGAATTGTTGACTAAGTGATTTTCTACTTTGGGTCTGTCTGTGTGTGTTTTTAAGTCTATTAAAACAAAAGTAAAAGAGAAAAATGAAAGAAGTAATGGCTGGTTTTATTGAACCTTTTTCAAATTTAAAGCATTTAGGTAGTCACTGGAACTGGAGATTTTCTGATTTTCTTCCTTTTTTTAATCTTGAATTGTTTGCAAATGTATGCTCAGAAAATTATGTGCTGAAGGAACTGTATATACCTGATATGTCATCCTCAGTCGCCTGCTAATAACACCACAAAAGTAAGGTAAATACCTGTTAATGAGCATTTAATTGACAAAGGTTTCTGACCTGAAATTTTGGTTTTAATAATATTTGGATATTAAAATCAGGTTATGCATCCACAGCAGTAAAATATTATTCTGTGACTGACATACAAAACACAACAGTGCGTTATACAGAATGGTGCAAAAGTCACATGACATGAGAGGCAACATGCTAAATACTGATTGTCAAGTGACCTTTGTGCCGCTCTGTATATTATTTCTTGTAAAGGCTGTATTTTCTTCTAATTATCGGCAGTCAATATTTCTGTCTCATGACTCATTCCATAAGCATACCCCTGCACTGAAATCTTCTAAAGTTTTTAAGAATGAACGACATGTTTTATTGGTGTATTAACTTTATAAGTTTCACATTTAAACCATTAAGGGTTAAAAAATCAGGTATATGATAAGATTATTTTTAGTCTTTTACATTATGCTTCTGGTTGTGCAAACAATGAATGTGTTCATTTAAGTAATGGGTAACTGAAGTAAAGTTGAAGCATATAGCCCACTTAATGTTGAGAAAGTACGCATTTTGAACAAGGGTAGAAAATACTGCATCTGGAGAATAAAAAAATGCCTCCCCTGTTCTATATATCTCATGTCACATTTGTTGCCTGCCTTTGTCTTCAGCTGCCTCGGCTTTTCCTTTCAAACAGTGTCTGTTGCCATGTGAGTGGTAATAATTCTGCCAAGTCAAGATGAATGTGAGTTGCAGTAGTTTCAGTGTTATGTTGTATCCACTGGCTAAATTGTTGTGTTAAGTATTGGTAAACAAATTGCAATACTGGAAATTCAGGTTTCTTTGTAGAATTTATGTAATGCTGTATATTCTGAATGGAGATGCTTATAAGTTTTTGACACACTACAATTGTGCACTGAAAAATTTGTCAGACATTGTATAGTACATCAGTAATTTGAAAAGAAGTTCTGAGTAAAAATCGTAAAGCCTGCTTCCTTGTTGCAATGCTACATATATTGAGTTGTGCGTGCTTTATTTAGCTACTTTAAATTTATAATCCATCAGTAAAGTCAGTTGAATTTGTGAGCAAACACTGGACATATGTGGATTTTCATCAGAATGGATCCTAGTTATGTCAGATTATAATAATAATAATAATCATAATAATAATAATAATTATTATTATTATTATTATTATTATTCAGTTCTTGTTTGCAAACACTGACAAAACAAGCAAAATACTTATTTACATACTACATTAGGACACATCATGATATAAAACTTGGAATACTATACATTCTGAGTGTGCTAGTTGGCTTTCTGAAGAACCAGATTTACTACAAACTAAATTTGCTTCAATGGCCCACCAGTGGAAGGACAATTTTTAAAGTCATTTGAAGTCAATGGAAGGTGAGCAAGATTGAACCCCCCTCCAAAAAAAAAAAATTGTGTGCAGTTGGTGTCTTCTCTCACTTTAATTGTGTAAATTAGAAGATTACAAACATCAGCACAGCTGTAGTTGTTACTATCCCAGGAGGAAAAATCCATTAGAGCAAAGGCCCACAAAATTCCACTGAATGCATTTCAGCTTTTAAGCATGAGCAGAGGTAATTAAATCCTATACTGTAGATTCATACTCTGATTTAGGTCTAACAACTGGAAAAATATAAGGTCACTAAACTACCGCCTCTCACATAATTTGTAAATATTTATTTCAATAAGTCTGTTTTGTCAGATGTTCAGAAGTGGTGTATATTTTGAGCAGGTGTCATGTAAGTGCATTTTCATCCCTGTGTACCTGTTATAATTGCTCCATCCGTCTCTACACACGTAACAGTTAGAGACCTGCTGAATACATTGTCATGCTATGTGGTATTGAAAATTTTTGCAACCACTTTCCATGAAGGTGTACTTGTATTCTGTGTGTGTGTGTTCGTATGTCAGTATTCATGCTTTGCACACATGCACAGTTCTATCAAGCACAGTTATAACACTGTTAGTTGGGTATGGGGACACTACAAACTGTCCGGAACATTAGATTTGTAGAAGACTAAATGTGCCTAATATTGTAGGTATGGCTGTGTGTGCATTTCATACTTTTGTTGTTTATTTGTGGTTGTCATCATTGCCATGTCTTCACCAGGTTCAGTTTTGTAAGTTTTTTGTATCTGTTTGCCCCATTCACAAACGGAATAATTTCATATATATAAAAAACTTTTTTTCTTTTTTTCTTAATTCGATATGTCAAATTTCCTTTACCCTTGGAATCCTCTGTGCAGAAGGTCAGAAATTGTCAGTACACTACCAGCTGTGTGTCAGGTGTTAGTTTGGAAACTGTTCTGATAATTCCGCTTGAATTGAAACTTTCAGCACTAAAGTGGCACAAACTTGCTTTACTTTGTCCCTGAATTTAGTCTGTTCTTAAGATTTACTGGTGTAATTCCTACTGTTTATATTTGCGACTTTTTTTTTTCGGTCTTTTGTTGGTTATCTGTGTGCTCTGGTTTTGTCTTTTCTTCTGGTGGCAAGCCATGAACATGGATTTAGTTTTCTCCAAATTTGCTTCTAGGCAAACCTCTGTATTACAACTAATAGAGCTTCTGTATGTTTCTTCATATTATTGTCATCCCCCCCCCCCCTCCCCCCACAATAATTAACTTCACTGGCTTGTATTCAATGCTTGGGCATAATTCATCATCACATATATTTTTACTTTCAATATTTATGTGTAAGAAGCACAATGGAGGATAGAAGTATTGCAGCATTGTTGTTTATTGAAGTTTGGGGCTTTCTGATATTTACCAACTTCCACCACCCTGCCACCTACACACACAGAAGGAAGGTATAAAGAGCAAACATTGAATTTGTCTGCCTTTTGCTGTTGCCATGCCAGTGGTGAATCACATTCTAATGTTTATCTCATATTCCCTGTTTTCAATATGTTAGTTATTGATAGTGTGACATAATGCCTGTTATCATTTATATTTTTCCAGTACATATCAATGAATTCTGTGTTAGGTGGACAAATTTTTTACATTTTCTACAGTATTTCATTATTATTACCACATTCATTTGTAACCAATTCAGGCTCTCAGTATTTGCCATCAGAGCTCTTTCTAACATGCCCATTTTTAGGTGCATTCACAAAATTGCGAAAAGCGACTACTGGCTTTGTCTGTCCATCTGTCTGTCTGCCGGCATGGAACAACTTGGCTCCCACTGGATGGATTTTCATGAAATTTGTATTTATTATATTTTGAAAATCTGTATAGAAAATTCAGATTGCATTAAAATCTTACAAGAATAATGGGTACTATACATGAAGACCAAAACATGTGTTTTAATCATATTTAACACAGTTCTTAGAACGAGAAATGTGTGTGACGAAAGTTGTAAAAAGAATCAAAACACACATTTTACGTTCAATAACTGTTTTCAAAAATCACGCAATTTATGAGGTAATGTGAAAAAATATAGTAGAGCTGGGCAGGCCACAGATGACAATATTACATATGTGCATTGCATGCTGTGTACCTGAGGCTTCAGACACACTCAGAATATGTAATATGTATGTGCTTGTATGTAATATGTGGTTAGGGATTTGAGCACCTGAAGTGCATGCTCACCAGAGTGGTAAAATGCATTGTTTTGAGGAAAGGGGTCTGAAGTGAATATGCGTCATAGTTATGTAGGAAGTGTGAAAATCCCAAAGGGCAACTTTATATATAAACTATTTAGAAAAAGGTGCGCACAACTCATATATGAATGCCAGGAACAGTATATGTTTAATATAATTTACAAACCCTGTTCTAAATATGTTAGCACATGTTTAACTGGTATGTCAAGATTGACTTAGTGTCACTTTTTTGAAGGTCAAATTAACTTCTAGAACTCCATTTTCTCTGTTCTCAACTGTAAGTCAGCAAAGTGAGAATTATGAGAACTTCATACCCAAGTGAAGTGTGACATTAATACACTTAAATGTGATAAGATTATATTAAGCTGAATTTTTTTCAGCTTAGACAGATTGTAGCTCATGTGAGTAAGACTTCTGTTTGCTAGTAAGGTTACTAAGTAATATTATGAAATTTGCAGTTTACTCATTGCTGTGTCTACATTGTATTTTGGAAGTCCCAGTTTTGTTCTTTATTGTGTACAGGAAAATAAATTTTTTTAATAGATGTGTCTGAGGCCTGACATAAGAATGATGATGTTTTATGGTTGTGAGACAGTTATGTTTTGTTATTATCGACTCCGGTTTTCTTCATGTCAGTTTCCATGCTGCAGTGGTAATATTGTTATAAGTTTTAAGATTAATTTATTTTGATTGCATGCAAATGTATTTTCATAGTTGTGAAATAATTTCAATCTTGACTTGGCAGGGGATTTGGCAGTATGTAAATTATTTACTGAGCAATAGTGCATTAACTGGTATGATATTTTAGCACCTGTTGAATACATCGCAGAATACTTCCTTGGTGGTTCTTAATTGTGGCAGATGTGTGACTTGTCAAGAATTGGGTCTATTGTTGTAATAATGGAAATTTTTTTTGTGATAAGTACTTCAAAACTGAATCTCTATTTGTTTGGGTGTCCCAAGTCTCATTTACCAGTACACACAATATTTACTTACACCAGTACAAGCCACTGTTATTGTATATGAAGTCTGAAAAATAATCTTATTGGCATTTTATACAGCTGGGCGGGTGGGGGGGGAGGGGGGGTGGCATAGGTGGTCTGTGTTGTGACATGTAGTTGCAATATTCAGAGAGTATTTCTGAGATATTTTTTGTTGGCATTGCAATTTTATTGTTAAAAACACATACAAGATAAATTTGCTGTAGAGTTTCAATAAAACTTTTGTAAGAACCTGACCTTTTTTTTTGGTTGGGAGGGGGGGGGGGGGGGGGGAAATTGGTTTTTTTGGGGAGTTTGAATTTTTTTTTGTAACCCAAAAAAAAATTTTATAGTTTATAAATTTTTTGAAATTTAAAAATGTTTTTTCAAAGTCCATACTTCTTAATTTGATTCATGATTGCACTTGGTTCCTGAAAGTTTTTTTATCTTGAAAGAATGGCATCAGACCTTCCTACAAAAACCATCCGCATTTGACAAGGCTCACACCTGCACCACCAACTTTCCGGGCTGGGGCGCCAATCGCTAGGGCACATCGGCCCT
>Ga0123355_10010135_pt1 | contig 14403 bp, 14 predicted proteins | sample TergutEmb28metaG_3_FD_89872 | JGI IMG/M metagenome (GOLD analysis project Ga0123355, IMG submission 89872) | Embiratermes neotenicus P1 segment gut microbial communities from Petit-Saut dam, French Guiana - Emb289 P1 | ecosystem: Host-associated > Arthropoda: Insects > Digestive system > Gut ...
AGACAATGTACGACTTTTTTTGTTAAAAAAAGTGGTTTCCCGGATTAATCGTTTTCCCGCATTCATCGTTTGTTTTCTCCAACCCCTTGAAAAACGATAAATCGAGGTTCTACTGTATTTCATGTCTGTCACCCTTCATATTTCTCTTCTTAGAACATGCATATGCAATTATGAAAAAATCTTTGGTGTTTATAATTTCAGAAATAAGATATGACAGAAGTTTTTTATTTGTATGTTTTCATCAGCTGTAGTGTGCCAGTGCGTAGACCCATGCTCATATGTATGAGGTACCTGCAGTGCTGTCATTTCGTGGCTAGTGCAGTGATCAGGATGCTGTTAAATGAAACACCCTGCAGTTCCATAAGGGCCTAAGGCACAAAGGGACCTAAACTACAATTTCTATACCACTTCATAATCCTGACTTCTACTGATCGCACATTGTAGTTCTTGTAGCTGTGCTTTATATCTACACTGGATTACTGTGGAAAGAAAATATTCTGCACAAAAAATTTTAATTTATCTCTTACACACATTAATTTCTAAAGATTCTAGTATGTGCACATATTCATAATTTTTATTTAGATACTGTGTTCACTTACATGAACCAAGTTTCATTCCAGTTGACAAGAGAATTTAAGAAAACTTGATTTTTACAGTGAGTGCAGTTATATCAAATCATTCTTCGTGCCTTAGTTTCCCGTGGAACTAGGTGCCTTGTGTGTAAATAATCTGTAATTTTTTGTGATTTCGGGCTTCTGCTGTGATGTAAATAAAATCTTCACTATTCTGTGATTTTATGCAACACAGCTTGATAGTTGTTCACCAATGTTTCAGGACAACCTATTGGTTTGGTTCATCTTCATTGGTGAAGCATTCCAAGAATACTGCTTAGCCCTTGAGAGGGACTGGTAGGTTGTCCACAAACATCAGTAACTGCCCATGTTACACTGTGTAAAATCCCAGAAGGGCGAAGGTCTAGGTTGTAAGTTTTAATTGTTTGACTCTTGATTTTACACTTGTGGAAGAATTTTATAATGTTATAGTGTAAAAATATTTAGGCCATTCAAGAAGTGTCTAGGTTTCACTTGTAATTCATACAGTAGTAAACTTACCACAATAGTAAGGTGAATCTCCTTTGAAGTAATCCCCCTTGCAATTTGATGCCCTTCTTCCAGCCATTTCCATTGCTCAAAACACTTGTGGAAGTCAGTTTTTATACGGAAGTAATTTGCAGTGTCGTGTTTCATTATATTATTTTTACATTGTCACATCTACTTTATTTCAGATCAAGTTTTATATTGGGAAATTAAAAAAAAAAAAGCCTCATGGTGCAAGGTCAGGAGAATATGGAGGTTACTGTATTTGTGGGATTTTGTGTTTAGCTAAGAAATTTTGCACAAGCTGAGACAGGTGTACTGGTGCGTTGTCTTTGTGGATTTGCCAGTTCCCTGGTGACCACTTTTCTGGTCGCTTGTGGCATGTTGCATCATGGAGCCACCACAGAACTTGTAAATAATATTCATTATTTACTCTTTGACCCACTGGAGTGAACCCATGATGCACAACACTCTTGATTAAAAAAAACTCTGAACAGCATTCATGGCTTACTTCAAGCTTGGCATGTTTTCTGTGGCTGTGTTGAAGGATATTTCCAAACTGATTACTGGGCCTTTTTTTCTGGCTCATTGCTATAGATCCATGTTTCATTGCCAGTGATCATGTTTCCTAAAAATATTGTATCTGATATTGTGCACTGAAGCACTTCAGTGGCAGTGAACAAGTGATTCTCCTTCTGTTTGACTTTCAGCACTTGCGGAATGAACTTCTCTGCCACTGCTCTCATGCCCAGAACTTCAGATACAGTGGCATGACATAAACGGATGGAAATTCATCCTACTTTAGACATTTCTCTGATCATTTATCTTCTGTCACTTCTCAACTAAGCATGCATACTATTAATCATTTCACTGTTCCTGGTTGTTGACGGTTGGCCAGCACGTTTATCTCTTTTCACAGTGTATGCCCATCTAAAATGGCAAAACCATTCAAAAACTTGAATCCTCTCTGAAGGCCATTGTTATCATATATGTTTCTGTGTAAGTTTTCCCTAGTTTTCGACAAAACGTAATGCACCCTGCTGCTGTTTACTCGGTTATTCTGTTTGCGACCACACGGATACTCCCATTCTTTATCTGGCACTGCGTAAGACTGAGAGAAGATAGAGCGAGAGTATGAACTATGAACAGGTCAACTGAAGTCACATCACGCTCTGAAGTAGCCATGTCCCTGGGTGCCCGTTCGTACCGGAGAACTAGTACCAATCCTGATACTTCTTGAATGTATAGCTTGAGTAATTCCACAGAGACTATGTGAGTCTCACAAACTGTATGGTCCTCCTACCTCAGTCACGTGATAGCAGCCACCGTGTACTAGAGGCCAAGTGTCCACCTCGGCCCACCCACTTGCTGCTGGTACACGGGGTGGACAGCACAGATCATCCTAGAGTGTCGGGAGTGACCTGGCTGTATCTTGTGTGCATTCTGGCTACTGATGTGTTCCACAAGAATGCTGGCACCTCCACCCCTCTGATTGCAGAAACCCACTGATCTACATGCATATAACTTTGCACACTCTCCCCACTTGTGACATGAGCCTAGGCTCACTAACTGTAGCTATGCTTGAAGCTGGAGACTGTGTGGAAGCACTCGAACTGTACCTCGTATACTCCATGTTTGTCATGGTCTACTGTTCCCTTTGCTAATAGAATGTGTTGTTTCTGTTGTAGGTTGAAGCTATTTTTGGAACAGTTTGGAATTCCAACGTGTGTTCTTAACTCTGAACTTCCAGCTGCCATACGTTGCTTGTCTGTCAATCAGTTCAACCAGGGTGTTTATGATATTATCATTGCTTCAGACGAAAGGTCTTTGGATGAGCCACATGCAGTGAAGCATGTTGGAAAGAAAGGGTATATATGTTTTTGTTACCATTTATTTACAGGGAATGATTTCACCCTTGATAGGTGTAATTGACCTAATGGGACTGTATCTGTGGTGAGCATGCAAAGGAGCAAGATAAACATCTGTGTTTTCAGGAAAGAAGTCTCAGAAGTTTTCTTATTAAGCATTTCATATTAAACTTTTAATATTATACACGTTCAAAGTAATTTTGTATACTCAGAATTTGTAGCCAGAATGTAGTGCAAGTAAAATATTAACTATCATATTCCTTTGATATGCTCCCTCTTGCTGGAAATCATTGGTTATTATTTTCTATATTTTCATGCAGATTATATCAACATAATAGCAAATATTGTCTTCTCTCAAGGAATTGATTTTTAAAATTTAATATCACCAGATCACTAAATTCCACAGTTATGCTGTGAATCAGAAATATTTATTGCCGTGCTTTTATTATTAGGCAGTCTTAGCATTAAGCTATGCCTCCATGCCTTTCATATCATGCCACATTAGCACTGAGGCATGGGTTTCCAACCCACGTGGCACCAGGTTTTATTATGTGGCCCATAGGCACATTTGTAAATTGTGTACATACTACAAAAATCGCACAATATTTAAGGCAGTTTGGTATACCACTTACTGTTATTTTTCCACTTGTGGTCCACAAACTAGCCCACAATAACGGGTGTGGCCCTTTGCCATATAAAGGTTGGAGACGCATGCCTGCCACATTGTTCATATTACGAGGGTGAGTCAATTGCAAACCTTAAATATTTACATTTTTATATACTACATATTTTACGGTTTTCATTTGACTCCCTCATATGTCACTTTAACATTAATGTTTGCCTGCCATGCCATTGATATTACATTACAGCATTAAGGTGTGCTTGCCATAACATTTGTATGTCATGTTAGCATTTAGGCATGCCTGTCATATCTTTCATATTATGTCACATTAGCATTAAGGTATGCCTATCATACATACAGTCCTGAAACTGTAGTTTGTGCAGTGACACTGACATTTTGAAATTTGTGAATGGTAGGGACTGCTGCTGATTTGTAGATACACATTTCTGGCTTGTTTAACTTAGAGGCTGCCTTTTCTATTCTGTTGTACAGCAGCAGCTTCGTGTCTGACATTGCTCATTCTGTTTATACAGTTTTAGTCCCCATGTACTAGTCTGCTTCTTCCTATTATTTATGCTGCAGGTTTTTTGTCAGTGTGAGCTTGATTAGCCCTTCAGTGATGTGGTTTAAATTTAAACTACTCTTCAGGATGGAGGAATTTGAAATATAAATTAATTTAAAATGCAGTGTGCACAGATTCTAGTGGCGTGTGAGGATTTGAAAACAATACAGTACACAGAGGCCAGTGTTGAAGGGTTAAACTTCAGTTTTAGTGAAAGGTGTTGTTCAAATAGTGAAAATAATTTTCTGCAAACAGGATGAACAGATGGCATCTCTAATTCCATTTTAATATGGCATCTATAATAGCATTTTAATAATTGTATGTTAGTGGAGTCAGGATGGTAAAACATGTTCCACGCACCTTTATCTCATTTGACACACTGTGCAGATTATAATTACATTCGTCCATTTCCCACAATACATAGTCAGCCATCACAAGCTTCAGTATATGAAAGAGTGCTGATGTGTGCTTCAAATGGGAAGTAGAGTGGTACAAATCCATATGTCAGAGGACATGGATTAGGCCATTTTTGGTGATTTAATTTCACAGGCATTCATTCTGTCATGTAAATTGTGAACTGTACTACAATCAGAGCACTGGTAAATAATCCTAAGGAAGAAATATTTGAGGCTGTATTATTCAACTATATATTAGACATTTGCTATTCTCAGTTAGAACAATCACAGAACAAGCATATTGCAACAGGAAAGGAAGTACAGTGGAATACTGATTATCTTGCTGAGTGATGAGGGGAATGTGCTTGCAGAGTCAAAAACAAGAATAATCCAACGTACACTGTATTATGTTCGGTGCAGTCATGGAATTGAACAGGTTACTCCACTTTTTTTACGCAACTGACCATTATGTTGATAACCAGTTTGTACTAGTTCTTTGTTTCTGTTAACTGTTTTGACTCCAATGAGCTTTGAGGTTTTGGCATTGGTATGGTTGAGCATTCCATTCTTCTGGGATGTTACACTGTGACATTGGATGATTGTGGATGATTGATTTCTGATGTTTGGAAGGAATGTTGTGCCTTCATCATCAGGGGTGTAGAGGTATGTGAATAATCACTGAAGATTCTGTTCTTCTATGATATTACACTGCCTCGCTGGGCAGTCTGTTCCTTATTCTTCAAAGGAGCATGATGCCTTCCTCTTCAAGGTGCTGTGATGGACTCCTCCTCATGGCAGTATCACTTTTGGTGCCAGCTGAAATGCCTTTGTGTTCATGTTATCACTGACCTACATACTGTGCATGAGGGTAGTGTTGAAACTGGTCTGAGATGGAGGTTGTGATTGTTACTATGGTCGGCATGTGCAGAATACTAATTGCAGCACAGCCCGGCAGTTTTGCTTTGTATGATGATCTGTTGGGTCTTCTGTCCAATGCAGTAATGTTACATTATGTGTAGTGCATGCTACTGTGGTTAATGTCATGAGCCTCTGAGCAGTGAGTGGACGTACAGGTATCCAAAGTCAGGGAGTGGTATTTAATATGTACAGGTTTCTGAAAGCTGAAGGGGAATCAGGGCCTGGAGAGAAATGGGTGCAAGGAAGGGTACCTCAGTCATGTGGTGTATTGTTCAGCACTGTGAAGTACTTTCTGCAGGAGTCGACAAGAATGTGAGAAAGCAAAGGTTTCTGATCTCTGTTAAAATATGACCACATCAGAAGGAGGAAATTTGATAAGGATGACTCTGACACATGCATTATTGGGTGAGCAGTGAATAATAACTGCCTGTAAGAAAAGCAGTGGCCAGCTGTAAAAGGTTTGGTGCAGGCTTTGAAACCTAAAATGAACTTTACTAGTTACTTGGTCAATAACTGAAAGTCTTAGCTGCAAAACTGGTCTTAACAGAATCTCAGGATGCAGCATACGCAGAACTTTCGGTTGTTCAATACACTGTGACCACAGAAACAAATCTCCATCATACCACCAATACTGACCTTCAGGCAGTGAGAAAAGTGTACTGTATGACTATACCCTGTATAGTTTCTTGTCCCCTAAATGACCTTTTAGTGGCAAAAACAAGTGGAAGGTGCAGGTTAACTAAGAAACTAAAAAAAAAAAAAAAAACAGTTGACAAGAATTTCTCGCCCCATTTCATTCTGAGTGTTGATGGGGCCATGCACTCATGTGATGGTGTGAAGAAAGATTTGGTAACTCTTTCCTTAGAGCTCATTTCAGGAATTAATGTTCTGGGGACTGATTTATGCACACTGGCATTGGTGGAGGAGAAAAGCAGTCATCATCTGTCATCCATTATAAATGCAACTAATTTTCTTATTGCATAAGGCCCTTATTGTATCAAATATTGTTTGTCACTTACTGTCAGCCAGCTTATTGTATTCATGTAGTCCACTCACTTGACTGACCATATGCATGGAAGAACAGTGGCAAGAACTAACAAACAATAGCTGTTAGATAAAATGAGGACTCTGTGTTATGTCATTGTTGAGCTGTAGAGTGCTTGATTTTGCCTACACGTGTGGCCATCTTGAATGTGCATTGTGGGAGCAGTAATGTTCATGTTTCTTATTGTGTTGCAGGAAGCGTAAGAAAGACAAAGAATTTGGTGTTGCAAGAGGTATTGATTTTCAATTTGTGTCCAATATTATCAACTTTGATTTCCCAACTGATGTTGGTTCATACATTCACAGAGTTGGCCGGACTGCCAGAGGTAAACACCAAGTAAGTAAACAATATGCATATACTTGTGCTTGTGTGTGGTAGAAAGTTTTGTCAAAATATTTAAGCTTTTGTATGTAGCGTAATTATCTTGTATCTAATGGGGTGTAGATTATAACTGTAAGCTTTAAAGTGGAAAAGGAGAAAATGATGGAAAATACTTTTGCATGCTCATACTGTGCAACATATTTCACAGTTTATGTACATCATGATGTCCGTAACATATTTCTGTCTGTGGATGTTACAGTAGACAGTATATTTTGCACTTATGACCTATTGAAGTGATGGCAAATGATAGCAAGTCAAGTTGTTAAAGCACACAGTTTGGTACTGTATATTTAGTTGTTGTATAAAATGTTATATAATGTTCTTCTGTGGGGGGTTGGATATTTTAGATCATGAATGCCAACCTACACTTCAGGCATACTGGCCAACTCCTGCCACTTATGAAAAATGATGCTTCAGCAGTCCAAAAAAAAAAAAGAGCTAGCGTACTGTGTGTCTGAACATAAATTTTTAAAAGTGAAGTTTTTGGAATCAAAATTTTACTCAAGAATGACTGATGTCCTTTTGCATCACATTTAATGCATGTTTGCATATTTACAGAAAGTGCCCATTTGTGTTATGTCTGCCTGTCTGTCTGTCCATCTGCCTGTGTGTCTGCATGTATCAGTACAGGTCCCACTGGATTGATTTTCATTAAGTTTGATATTGGTGACTTTTATGAAAATCTTTGAAAGAAAATCCATATGTGATTAAATTTGGGCAAAATGATGGGGCACTTTACTTGAAGAATGAAGTATGATTTATTGTTGCCTGTGACATAATATCACCATAACAGCATTCTTGACAGATATGTGTAGTGCAGCACTCCATTTCCACAGCAACATGGCTGCATGAACATGCCATAATGTTACACTGTACAAATATTTCCTATCTTGTTATGCATAGCTGTTACCAACTATCTATCAAATATTAGTTTTCTTGGTGAAGAACTCTGTCTGTGATCTTCTCATTAAAGTTGAGGTGGAATGTCAAGATTTTAACTCCTTCTTCTGTAGATTGTTCAGAGTTTTTTAATTTATTATTTATAACTGTTAATGTGAGACAATGAAAGGCCAAAGCTAAGCTGTATACTTCTATAATAATCTTGTTCTCATTGTGCAGTTAGAGGCAGAAATCCATTATTTAAAATGCTTCGGATGTACAATAATTTCAGTATTAAATTTTTCAGTTGCTATTTTGTTAATTTTGTAGTAGGTGCTGATTCCCCCCCCCAGCTTCTTGAGAATGTTTTGGAGAATTCTGCAGAGTAAATTTAATAAAGAAAGAACTAATGGGTCCATAATATCTTTGAGTGATTCTGATGCTTTTAATTAAATCTAAAATATGTATAGTTCCCTTGCACTTCAGTTGTGGAGAGTGTGGCCCACTCTTAAAAACAGGTTGTCATTGCATGTGTTAAATAATATTAATTCCGTGGAACTGATCCCAAGCAAAGAAGCTAACAGTTACTGCATTCCATGTACCCTCACATTCATTAGTCTACAAAAACCTGCCACTTGTCTGTGTCCTGTGCCATTGCCCTCCCATCAAATTTCTTGAAGATCAATTTAAGTATTACCCCACCATCAATGCCTATGTCTTGCAAATTGTCTCTCTCTCCTTGAGGTTTCCCCACCATATCCCTTAGGCATTTCTGTTCTTCCTCATATGTGCCACAGACCCAACTCGTCTCATCTTCCTTGATTTTATAACCCTAACAGTATTTTATGGGGAGTACAATCATAAAGATTATCATTATGCAATTTTCTGCAGTGTTCTGTTAACATCTTTCTCTTTGGCCCAAATATGATCCTCGGCACCGTGTTCTGGAAAATGTAAGGCCTGCATTCTCCCCATAATGTAAGAGACCAAGTTGCAGTCCCATATACAACAAAAGGCAAAATTGTTGTTCATTATATTTTAATCTATATTCTTAGACAGCCAACAGGAAAGCGGAAGATTTGGGACCAAGTGGTAGCAAGCATTGTGTGAATGTAATCTGTTCCTAATTTCTTTATGCAGGCAGTTTTACAGTACTTTGTAGCACTGCTCCCACATGTTTTGAAGTTGCCACATTTTCAAAGGACTTGTTCATTGTTTTTATGTTGTTATTTTGTTCTGCATTCTGTTAACAAGTGATGAATATGGACCTAGTTTTGTCAGTGTTTACTACTAGACCAGACCTCTCAGCAGAAACTGATTAAGTTTCTCTGTGTCTCTTTATGGTTGTATGTCTTCACCCAATAAATTAACAGTATCATTGTAGTTCTGAAGCTGATGTATCCCTTTGAAATTGAATGGGACATTTTTCTTGCTGATTAGTAAGGTTAAATATTGTACTGTAGCATTAGCAATAAAGAAAATTACAGTGCTTTTGTGTACTATTTATCATTGTCATGTAATGCCACCTTTAATAACACTGATTGCATTGGCCTGTGCTATACTTTCTTAACAAACTGTAATTTTTTGTGTGTAATTTTTGACATAGTTGTGTGTCATACCAGTAATACTTAATGCAACTTTTTTTGTTGTGTCACACATACCAAGTAATGTTGTTGTAAGAAGGTCAGAATGTTGTTTGTTCATCATAAATGTCTCAAATCATTCTAAAATCCCAAGCTCTGCGTACCCAGGGGCAGCATGCAAATTGGCAAGCTATGTTGAAACAAAAATTAACACAACACAGAGACTGACATGATGATAGGACACAGATTCATGTTAAATGTTGCAAACTAAAGCAGTACTGAGTTAATTCATAAGTACGCCATGATATGTTTATTAATGTTAAAATACTCGGTTATAATTTTGTCAGTTTCACGTAATTTGCCTGTCCATGCATCATTCACACTGGTTTATGATATTGTCAGCTCTGAGGTAGCAGGGTGATCAGTTTTATATGGAGAGGGAATGGAGTTAGGAATTAGACAGTTGGTAGGGGTTTGAAAAAGTAGGCAGTTGCCTGTGTGGTCATAATACAGTGTTGTGTGGCTTTACTTGTCTGAATGGCAGCAAGTCTGATGAGTACGACAGCCTCCAGTGTGGAGGGTAGCTATGAATATATTGAATAAGCAGTCACGGACAACCAACAAGGGGTGATTCTCCATCTTGGGGGTTGGACGAGTTGCTAACAACTCCTCCCTGTTGAAACTTATTTTGTTATGAAATATTAACAGACAAAGCCTCAGACCTGGACTGATACTGTGGTATGATCTAAGCAATGGAAAAAGGACATGAGATTTGGTACTCGGAGTGTTAGGAGCCTGTATAGGGCAGGCTCGTTTACAGCAGCAGGCAGGGAATTGGCTATATATAAATTAGATTTAATGGGTGTGCGGGAGGTCAGGTGGAACAGAGAGGGCATGACACTGACAATCATCAAGTGGTAACAGGCTTCTTTGTACATCACAGAATATTATCAGCAGTTAAGAGAGTAGAGTTTATGAGCGATAAGTTGTCATATATATTTCTGAAAGTTTGCTGGTATAATATCATTGTTCTAAATGTGCATGAACCAAGTGAGGAGAAAAGTGATAATCAAAAGACAGTCAAGGTTAACTCTATATGCAGAGGAAATTATTGGTGATGTGGATTCCGACACAACAGGTCAACTACTGATCATATATTCTGCATTCATCAAATACTTGAGAAAAAATGGGAATACAATGAAGCAGTGCATCAGCTCTTTATAGACTTCAAGCAAGTTTATGATTCAGTTAGGAAGGAGGTCTTGTATAATATTCTTATTGAGTTTGGTATCCCCATGAAACTGGTAAGGCTAATAAAATTGTGTCTGACTGAAACATATAACACAGTCCAGGTAGGCAAGAGTTTGTCCAACATGTTTTCTGTTAGGAATGTTTTGAAACAAGGAGATGCTCTGTCGTCATTGCTTTTCAACTTCGCTTTAGAGTACGCCATTAGGAGGGTTCAGGTAAGCCAGTATGGCTTGAAATTAAATGATACACATCAGCTTCTGGTTTATGCTGATGATATTAATATATTGGGAGGAAGTGTAATACTGTAAAGGAAAATGCAGCAACTTTGGTAGTGGCTAGTAAGGAGTTTGGACTGGATGTAAATGCTGATAAGACTAAGTACATGGTCATATCTCGAGATCAGAATGCAGGATGAAGTCACAGTATAAAGTTTGATAATAGTTTCTTTGAATGGGTAGAATCTGAGTTCAAATATTTGGGAGCACCCATAACAAATCAAAATTCTATTCAGGAAAAAATTAAGAGAAGATTGAAGTCAGGGAATGCTAGCTATCATTCGGTGCAAAATCTTTTGTTTTCCAGTTTGTTATCTAGAAACTTTAAGATTAAGATATATAGCACTATAATTTTGCTGGTTGTTTTATATGGGTGTGAAAGTTGGTCGCTGACATTGCGGGAGGAACGTAGGTTGAGGGTGTTTGAGAATAGGGTGTTGAAGAGAATATTTGGGCCTAAGATGGGTGAGGTAACAGGGGATTGGAGAAAATTACATGATGAGGAGCTTAATGATCTGTACTCCTCACCCATATTGTGCGAGTGATAAAATCAAGGTGAATGAGATGGGCGGGGCATGTAGCATGTATGAGTGAGGGGAGAGGCATGTACAGGTTTCTGGTGGGGTAACCTGAGGGAAAGAGACCACTGGAGACCCAGGCATAGATGGGAGGTTAATATTAAGATGGATCTTCAGGAAGTTGGATGTGGGGGTATGGACTGGATTGAGCTGGCTCAGGAGAGGTTCAGGTGGCGGGCACTTGTGAATGCGGTAATGAACCATCATGTTTCATAAAATTTGGGGAATATCTTGACTAGCTGCAAACCTGTTAGCTTCTCAAGAAGGACTCTGCTCCGTGGAGTGAATAAGTAAGTAAGTAGTTATGGTACTGATCAGGAACTCATTGTTGGGAGTTACTCATGAAGCAGTGGAACTGTGCTGCAGCACTAATCTAGCCACACCACAGCCTTTAAAATGCCTAGTTTTGTAAGACAAAAGTTAACATGGTGTGTAATTAATTAATTCAAATTGACCAAGTGTTTGATTGTAGTAATTTTCGTGAGCTAAAGACTGGTTGTCAGACTTGTGAGAGATCTTATGCAGAGTGGTTCTCTGGAAGAAGTGAATAACAGAACTTTGTGTGCAGTTATTTTTCTTTAAACTTATATACAGTAACTCTCCGACTTACGTAATACTTGATGTACGTAAATTTGACTTACATAAATTTTTGCTGGCTGATGCAAACGTTAAAAAATTGTGAAAACATATGTTGCATCCCGTAGGAAATAAATTAATTATTATTGATATTATATTATATTATATTTTCTGTTGTACTAGCACTTGTCTTAATCTTTTTATTGTACATTTCGAAGCACGCTTTTGTCATTTTTCCTGCACTCGAGATTAAAAAAATTGAATTTAGGGGAATTCCAATTTAAATAAAATTTGTTTTGCGTAAAGTTGTGCAGAACGCAACCCTTATGTAAGTCCGGTAGTGGCTGTACATCAGAATCCAATGGCTTTGGAACTGCAGGTATAATTATTTTCTTCAGTAGCATTTAATTTTTGACAGTGCCATTTATATAATATAGGCATATTGTTTTATAAACTTGTACTTTTTCTGTCTCTTGTTAAAAGTTGGTCATTGTGGCAGCACCTTTGGACGCAAAGTATTATTAAAAGTGTCTACTAGAGCAGTGCTTGTGACACATTTTTTTTGAAATGTGTTGGATGTTTACATTTTTGTATGATTCATTGAAATCAAGTTAAAAGTAGGTGTAATACTGCTTTATAAGGAATACTTTTCATTACAGGGTACTGCTTTATCATTTGTGAGCATAAGGGAACGGATTTTAATGGAGGAATTTGAAAATCATCTCAAAGGTGTTTATTCCGAAGGTGAAAAAGTTTTCAGGTTAGTAACATACAAAACACCCTTTTTTCTTTTATGTGTGTTTTTCTTATATATTCTGCCTGTCCTGATAAGTTAGTGTATGGGAGAATGTTTGTTATGAGTCTCAGACTTCATAAGTGGACAAGTAATGTAGAATGGGAATTGTTCTTGTTGTTAATGGCAAGCAGTATGTGGGGCATTTGCTGTTTATTTTCATTGTAGGAAATGTTTATTCATTCTTGGCTTTCCAGAAGGTTCAGGTCTTTACATTGGATCACTTAGTTTTCCTATATTTATTTTCTGTCTTTTCATGTATTTGTTGCTAGCTTCATGGAACAGAGTTCTTGATAAGTTACTAGTGCTTCAGGTAGTCAGGGCATTGCTCGCATTGTGGAACACACAGGTTTATTGCTTTTGAACACAGGAGTCTGCCACTTGTCCCACCCTGAACAAGATTAATCGAATCCATGCCCTACCATTCTATTGTTGAAGATAAAGTTCCATATTCCACCATCTATGCCTAGGTCTTCCAGTTGGTGTCTTTCCTGCGGGTGTCTTCATGAAACACCTATAGGCATTTCCCTTCTACCCCACATGCCACATGCCATGGCCATCACATTCTGCTTGAATTCATCAGCCAAAGAGTATTTGGTGAGGAATACAATTCATGAAGCATTGTGCATTTTCTCCTGTCTCATGGTTGTATTTATTGTTGCTGCTGCTACTGACATCTGTAGTTTTTGTCACAGTTACTTGTGGCTCATATATAGTTCCAGTGTGATCCAAAATAGACTTGTTGTGATGTTCTGTATGTTCACTGTAGTACTTAATTTCCACGTTGTTTCTGTCACATAATACTGAGCCTGGGCAATGCATATATATAGGTGTGCTGTAACTGTGACTGCTGCAGCGTGGAGTTGGTAGAAACAAGGAAAGTTTACTGAAATCAGAAGCTCGGAACTGCAGAACATGAAAAATTTGTGTCATTATTGTACATTGCTTTTTACTAACATTTTTGAGCATAAAGTGTAGATTACTACTAGCATCATTCATTTTGGAATATACATTATGTGATACTACTGCCACCACTGGGTAGAAACTGGCAGCACATTTTCTGCCACTGCAGTCTGTTCTGAGGATGAATCCAGTCAACACCCACACTCCCTGTTTCTTTAAGGTACAATTATTATCTTGCCATCTACACTAGCTGCCACAAGTGCTGACTCCCTGTCATGCTTCCTAATGAATTTTTTTTAATTTCTCATGTTTCTGATGTGTGCTGTGTGTAGTCTTCTCTCAAAATGTTGATACAAACAAATTATCATCATCATCATCATCATCAAGCTAGCATGGATTTGGGCCACTTTTTGACCCTGGTCTCACACATTTAAAAGTCTCTTTAATGCACTCCACTGGTTCTTTCTACCTGTTGGTCTGTAGTATTTTAATATCCTCAGTAATCAATTACAAGGCATTCTGTTTATATGTTACAACTTTTTTTTTTTTGGGGGGGGGGGGGGGTTTTTCTGATTTTTTTTTAATTAAAGAATTTAAAAAAAAAAAAAAAAAAATTTTTTTTTTTTTTTTTTTTAAAAATCTTCCCAAAAAAAAAAAAAAAAAAAAAAAAGAGTAAA